>Ga0163217_1076893_pt1 | contig 14230 bp, 11 predicted proteins | sample SynspAceP_FD_185933 | JGI IMG/M metagenome (GOLD analysis project Ga0163217, IMG submission 185933) | Saline lake microbial communities from Ace Lake in Antarctica - Synechococcus sp. Ace-P (PacBio error correction) | ecosystem: Environmental > Aquatic > Non-marine Saline and Alkaline > Saline ... | reverse complement strand
GAGAAGCCGACTTCGCGCGAGGTTGACCCGAGCTTTCCCAATTCCGAATCCCCGAACCTTTATCCCGGTATAGCTCGGCGGAGATCGCGGCACCGGTCGTGTTGCGCCGGGGGCATTTGCGCCCGGCCTGCGCATGGGGAGAAAGACTTCGGACGCCTGCAGGATCGGGCACCTCGGGTTGTTAGGGTGCGTATGACGCTGTGATAAATCGATCTAAGCGATGGCGAAGTACGTCCTTGGTCGCCCGAACCCCGATGACCTCCTGGCGGCTTCGAGGCGCGAATGAGACGGAGGGTGTCGCTAGGGGTTATCCCCCGGGAACGCGGTGGTTAGAATGCCCTGCAGGGCAGTTCTGGACGGGGTGGAGGGTGAGTGGTCTGGAGTGTCAAAAGCGGAGGGCCCTGGAAGTTGGACATACATGACCCTTCCCCGAAGACCAGAAATTAAAACAGAACAGTGGGCTTGCGGAAGAAAATTCCATACCCCTGCCGCCCGGCAAACAAAGAGAGCCCCGATGGTGGCCCCTCCGGTCACCGACCCGTGCTCCGGGCACAAACATCGGTAATTTCCCACCTCTTGCATCCCAAGCCCTGGCAGGTCGCGGGGCCGGTGTCAGCGTCGATATGTTGCCGGACGCGCCCGAACACAGGGGGTTCGATCAATTGACTTGAAACTTGTCGTTTACCGCAAGTTATTAGGCATCGGTGGGCTCTTGCGTCGCAAGCCTTTCTTGGAACCTACCGATTTACAGCACCTTTTAGGAAAAAATCAGGGTGGTCCACCTCAACACATATTCAAGACACAACCCGCACCCAACTGCCCCGCACCCCCTCTTCACTCGACACTCTTGAGCGGAGCACACGAGCAAGAACTCTCGCGTTCTAACGGTCGAGATTCTTATTGATGGCGGGTCGGGCTCCAATCGTAGACACCAGTGCGGCGCCTGAACTGCAGTGAGTGTCGGGCGTTCGCCCAGATGTTTTTGGGGACTAATCAGGGCCTTCTGCGTCTGGCAAGCGAACCATTTGTGAGAAAAGCGGGATTAATCAAGGTCTTTGGGTTTTGGTGGTGGGCAGGTCCGCAGTCGTGCACAGTATTGGGTGCGTACGACGCCGGTTCCCGCACAATGTTCATTTCTAAGCGGACCCCACCCTAGATATCCCAAAAACCCTCTCCGCCGGGTGGGAATATAACGTGATTCAAATACAGAGGCCTTCAGAGCGTTGGCCTGGGTAAATCTAATGTTTTCCCGGGTGTCCGGAGGACCACCCCGCGGCCCCCTCTGGCAAACACCACACTCCGGCTGCCACGGTAGGCGCTCCGCCCAGGACGGCTCGGGAGCCCCATTTCCGGCAAGTCCGAGAACCCCCCGACGTCCCCGTTCAGGTTTGGCGGATTGAAGCGTTGCGTTATTCTCGTGGCGGCGCGAAGATAACCACCCCCCCTTATCTCCCGGGACTGTTGGGCACCCCCTACCAGTCAGCAAGAAAGTCTCCGTATACGCCCGACATACGATGTCAGGCCGTCACTGAACCCGGCGGGGAAGGGGGCTACGTCGCAAAGAGCGATACGTTCTTCAAAACCGAGTTTCGGTTCCCCGGGCCGGCTATTCCGCCCGTTCGCCAGGTGCAACCGCGCATTCCCGGTGATGCCAGTCATCGACGGCCGAAGTGGGTCACCTGGAGTCTCCTGCACCGATTCCGGCGGTCCCGGATTTCTTTTGGTAATCCGGCATAAAATCAGATACAAATATACAAAACAGGGACCCTCGCCCACACAAGAGACACCATATGAGTTCGATTCTAGCGGCAGAAGCCCGGATTAGCGATATAAGAACAACAGACAACAAATCAGGAATGAGATGGCCCGCTTGCCAACCAGGTACCCGGGATATATATAAGGCGGTCCGACTTTGGCTTGGCCGGGCATCTCATTCCGTTCGCCAACGGGGGACTCCTCCGCCCCACCATAGGACCGGCCTTGGCACCGCTGTTTGTTCGCGATCCAATCCCCCGAATACCGTTTAGTCGTTGCTGAACCGCGTGAGCGGTCCCGTTCTGGTGACTGGTGTCCCGAATGGCGCTCGTTGAAACCCCGGGCCCGCTCCGCAACCCGCGTCGCTGTCGGCAACTCCGAAACCTCAGACGGTTGTCCTACCCAAATTACGGCCACCAGGGTATGGGGCGCCGAGTTGCCATAAGCGTGTGTCTGGGAGGAAGTCCGACTCCTTGTGCCAGACCAGTTTGGGCGGACACTGCCGTACAAGGTGCTGGCCGGAAGCCGCCCCTGAGACCCGCCGCCCACTGGAGGGCATATGGCTGCGGGAGACCCCTCGGAATCGGCTGAGCCCCCGGGGGACAGACGGGAACGGCCAGCTTGTATCCAAAATTATGCTGCTTACCGCCCCAGGCTGGCTCGAATCTCGATCGGCGCTCAGCCAAGTTTTCTCGGACCGAGCGCCCAGCTATACTAAGACGCTACCGGAAGACAGGCGAGTCCTCGCCAGAGTATTCCTTGAGTTGATCTCGGGCACCATCCTCGATGGGGGTGGCTCGCGAGGGAGTTACGCCTGTCATTGTAGCGTATGTACAATGTGGGGCGGGTGCTCTAAGGGCAGACGCCCAATTATCCCCAACGAAACCAACCCATGATCCCGCATTTGAGGCGTAGGGCTGCGTGACCGGCCACCGGACGAAGGCAGGGACTAGAGGATCGGCAAGACGTGGGAGGCGCCAGGCCACAACCAAAAGTGATGGACGAGAAAGAGGAACTATTCAACAGACAGTGGTGAGAGTGGACTGCATTTTTATTGGACAGAACGATACCCCTCGCGGCCACCACCTGTCTAGGTCAGTCCCGATAGCCTATCGGTCGCGGTGTGCTTGAGAAAATCAGGCTCCAGAGAAGAGTGTGTTTGGACTCACCAAGGTCCTCTCGTGAGTTGATATAGAGGGATTCCCCGTGACGAGTTGGGAGTTTTGCCACCATGAAGGCTTTATGGGCGTCTCTGTGCCCCAAAAATTCCCGCGTGTAGCCTCCTTCCATCCTAGCGCGAATCCGGGAAACAAACATGAAGGTTTCATAAAGCTTCTTCGCCCACAGCCACTTGTTCGCGCCCCGGCTCTGGACCCGGTCCGATTCACCCGGGGCGCGAGCGCCCACGGCTTACCAAATGCTTCCTTGCTCGGATAAAGGATAATTTTTTGAGGCTCTTGCCGGCCTACAGCATTTTACCCGGCGCCGTCTCCCACCAGGGATGTTGATACGGTAGCACTATTCCCCCGGACTCGCACTCCCAGTGACCAGGGAGCAGACCACAGTTGAATTCCCCGGAGCTGATTCTGAGATCTCCTTCGTGGCGTGCTTGAGACGCTTGCCACGATTGGAGGTTCCACCCCCGGACAGGGTTGGAATGGCGGAACCCCGTCAGCCCCTAGATCGTGGGAGTTTGGGTGAGACGGGAAAAAACCCTTTCCCGTGAAGCTGGCTTTGCTCAACGGGCCATTACGGGAAATAATAGACTGTTGCGCTTTAATTCTGAATCACAATGGCCCTCCGCAAACAGTTCCGCGAGGAAATCCACTCCGTGGGCAAACGTGCGCTGTCCGCCCCCGGAGCGGATGGGCTGATCGGTGCGCCGAACGAAAGTATTCATACAGCCATAACGTGCCTCACCGGATGTTTCCGGGTCACCTCGCCCCGCGGACCGGTCGACAAGCCAATATTCCTCCCAAAACTACGCCCGACGGCCAACCAGGTAGAGGAAAGCCCCTTCCCGAACACAAGTAAGAGGCGATCTCGCAATCTACCCGGTGCGACCACCCTAGCACCTGGGCAAATCGCTATCTCTTCCCACCCAAATCCCTGAGTCCTCCCCGCGCCCGTTCTCTGTGCCCAGAGGGTCCACCCATCCCTGGCCACTTTTGGGAGGGCCCGTCCTTCCGGACCAGCGAAGCCAGGCCCGAGGGAAATAGCGGCTAGTCCCGGATCTGAGCGTCAACCTAGTCCGGCCACCCCGTGGTGAGTGAGAACGATGCTTCTGTCTAAAGGGAGGATCGGCCCTAAAAAAAACCCATTTGCGGCGGGCATGAAGGTTTTCGGACACGGTCAACGGCTGATCGGGATTCCCTTCTCGGCCAAATACTGAAACCATCCGACCGGCTTCCAGAGGTGGATTCCTCCAAATACAGCGCATCGAATTCCCTGGGCCATGGATCCCCAGGGTGGATTTTCAGGCACAAGGGGATGGGGGCTTGTAGGTACAAGCGGTGGATCTTGGGCAGGCCCCAGGGAGCTCGCATTGACGGCTGATGCGTGATTTTCTCGGTTGGTCGGATCGACCAGCTTTCGCAATTCAGCGGGCATCAGAGGCAGGCTGTTGACTTTTTTTTTAAAAGCCCCAACATCCAGTTCCATCTGGAGCCTTGGCCCAAATCGCTGGAACAGTTCGCCTTCCTTGCCTGGGCTTCTCGTCTTTGGCCTTAAGCCTTTTGCCCTTGGCGGAAAACTCCAACTGGCTCTTCCAGGAGCTGCTTTTCTCCATTGGCTCACCTGTATTCGGGTTGCCCACCGGCGTGGTTCTGCAGCGATCTTCCTGGAGCCGTTTCCTGCGGGCCCCACTGATCGCTTCCATGGGGCGGACCTTGACTTTTGAATTCTGGGGCTTGTGGGTACGGCGTTTGCCATCGGAGGAAGCCCCCTTTCAGGGGCGGTGCCCCGCCTCAAAGGTTACGGATGGGACCTGTCCAGAAAAACCAACCCACCTCAGTGGGCTCGGTTTTCAGAGGTTTCTTCCTTAAACGCATTGGGCCAAACCCGGCCCAAATTACGTCCCCTAATTGTACCCCCAACGGACTGGACCGTATGAAGGACAACCTTTGGGTCTTCGTGAATGACCGAACGCTCATCGGGCGCCGGGAAGGTATGTTGTTCAGACAGGCTTACGGGACAGCGGTTCCATCCACGTATTCTTCTGAAATGCGCCCAATTTGTTCAGATCTCCATGCGCTTAAGTGTTGCATTTGAAGGTGACCGACAGGCCTTCCATTGGCGGCATCCCGATTGATTTACGACGTTCATGAAGATCACGATAGCCTCGTCAGATTCTGACCCAATATATCTGCTCGGGGCCTCCGCACGTGGTGGCCAGCGGGCAATATGTCACCCAGACGCGCACTGGAGGTACCCGGGCAGTCAAAGAGATCCAGATTCATCGACACGTCGTTCGTTGTTCCAACGAAAAGTGACGGCAAAGGCAGTTGCTCGATGGCTTGCCGTCAGCGGTCTAATAAGTCTAGCCTCTGCCCGCGCGCCCGGGGTACGCCGAAGAGAAATCGTCGCTAGCCTGCTCTCTGTATGTCGGGCGAGTCACTGCCAACGCCAGTCGCGAGGACTACGTCAACGTCGTTGATCGCTGAAAATACCCGCACGCAATGGCTGCACGAGTTCATGGGAGGCCCGGGAAGGTCGCGCCTCCGATCGCCAGGCACATTCGCACCCCGCCCCGCGCTCCCCGGCACCCCCGGCGTTTGGCAATGGCGGCGCGATGCAACGACGGAGGGGGCAACCCCGATAAAGCCACGAGTTTACCCCCGACAGTGTTGGTGAATGGAACTTTTTGACGGATTGCTTTTCAAACTCGTCAAATCTCGTCAAAACCTCCACGACGTATGTGAGCATCGTCGGGTATTGCTTGGCAGCGTCCCTCACGTCTCTGACTATATGGCGCCGTCAGAGCGATCCTGCGCGGAGCATCAGCTGCCCAGGCCTGAAAGATAAACCACTGCTCGGCGTGGATTCATCGTCCTTGCTACCTTGGACGTTCTCGATGCTGGGTATTGGAACCCTCAAGGCGGGAGACACACCCCGACACCGCCTGCTGGGTTTAACGGACCGGATGAACTCTTCTTCGACGTCTTCCAAAAGTCGACATACGGTGTCCCACGAAAAGACAAGATAGTTCCTCGGCCTCCGTAGTGAACCTTTTTCCGCCCGTGATATTCCACGACGCCACGGGCTATTCCCTCCCATGGCGCTGCACAATTCCCAACCGCGGAGATGAAAACGGAAAGATCAAAAGGCAAGCTCGCGTAATTAACCGTGTTCTCCCGCAGGGCACACACGACCACCGAGGAGGAACATTCCGTGCTCTCCGCCGTGTCTGTTCACACACAGAAAAGCACACGACAGCACCGACTTGACGTTCGAACGACTGCACACCTTCCGTAACTGGAACCAGATCTCGCATTCTCGCAGTCTCTCCGATTGGGTAGAACTCACCGCGCGACCACAGGATCTTGATCGAGTGGCCAGAAACCGGCGCAATGCGGAGTGTTTCCGCTTGAGAATAAACAGGAAAAACAGCAATTGCGGCCATCCAACTAGTCTGATCGGGAGCATCGTCCCCTCTCCGAGATGATGGGAGGCTCGTTGGGGTGATACAAATCAGAGGAACACAGCCGTGGTACGGCCAAGACATTGACCCGGAAGAGTCAGCAACATGGTAAGATGGAGTCCCAACGTACCACCCTCACAAGTGAGTGTAGGGTTTTCTTTCGGCTTATGACCCGTTGCGAGTTACGGGCCACAACAGGCTCTACCCCTATCCGTCGTATGGCCGCGAGGGGCTGCGAGAGGCTGTAATGCAGCATAATAAAAACCCTACGACGATCGCCTCCAAGCCTCGAGGTGCACGCACCCTCAGCGTGCTTTCTCGATGATACAACTCTGCACTTCCCCGATTGCGATTAAGCGTCCTGCCCCGAAAACAGAACTCGCAGCCCTCCGACAAATCGCCGGTTCCTTGTGGGGCGACAAGCCACCACCCCGGGCCGGACCGTCAGGGATTCAGTGCTTCTGTTGAAATGGGCCACGCAGTCCCCTCGAGGTGCCGAGCCCCGGGATTCTGGCCCCAAAGTCCTCGACCCCACAACCGAGGTAGGGGCAGGATGATTGTGATCTCTAGAGTTTCGAAGGTAGAATTCAATGGAAGCACCAAAACCACTCCGCCCGCTGAGGTTAATTAATCAAATTTTGCCGGTCGTGGCTTCTCGGTGAGCTTCCTCAATTGAAGGTGGCCATTATCAGTTTTTCCCCCGTCCCGTGGCATTTTTGTGGGCAGCATCCGGCCTGGGACGGACGGTAAAAGTGATCATGGGGCCTTCCGCCCGTCCCATCCTAGTATGTTGATGCAGGTCGTTGCATTGAATGGGAATACCGTGTCCCGGCGTGAGTTCGCCTGACGCAACTGGGCACTGGGCCAGGGTTCCCTGTTATGATGGATATCACACCCTCCTCTCTACTTCCACAGTTGGTGCCCGCTTGGGTATACCCCCAACGTGGGCCACCTCCCCAGATCCTCCCCCGGTCTAAGAGACAACTTCCCTCGCCCGAGCAACCAGTAGTACTTGTCGCCCCGCTTCCAGGAACCTCCCTCGCCGTGCCTTCGGTGATTGGGTAGAGGTCCTAGGAATTCGGTCGGTTGTGTCAGCCGCGAGGAGCATCGGGCCCGCACCAGGTCCGGGTCAGGCGGCCCGATGGTTCACGTCCTCCTCAGGGTGGGCGGGATTTGGTCTCGGTTTGCTCAAAAAAACGAAAGCTGCCCGGGGTTGGTACTTGGGATTCATCCATCAGTTTGTTAGATTTGCCAATAAGCGAGGCAAAAAGTTCCCACCTCCGAACCGGCGCGTGAGCTGATTGACGATTTCTCGTGTGCCCGCGCCTACCCGGGACTACGGCGTGAGCCCCGATGTGGAGCTTGCCCCAACCAATCAATGCTTACGAAAATGGCGCCTGTTACGTCATGGGTATCGCCCAGGTCGGACTGGGTCCCTTTGAAGGATAATGGGAGAGCAAGGCCCAAGCGGAAGGGCCTCCCTTGCAACGGGTATTACCCCACGTAGCACCGTCCCACCAAGGGTTCCGTTTTTCCCTGATGCGATCGGGTCTCTCTGGCCCCGCACCTCTTGCACTCGTTCGGGGTGGAAACACGCCACCTCTCCATGTGCGTTAAGACCCGGATATGGGATACTATATAGCTCCATAGTGGACTCAGCCCGATACTGGTAGTGAGGGTGGACTTTTGGGGCAACGCACCCAATTCGACCCCGTGCTGCACCGGTACTGCAGGTGCGGACTTGCGTCACGCGGGGTACTCTGGCGTTTCCGCTTAGTCCGACCAGATTTTTGTTTAGCGTATTCTGGAAAACCTACGCCACCCGGATATTCGTCCGCGAGCGAATTACCGGGGGTGTCGCCGTGCGTTTGCCACCATTATGCGACGATCGGCCTTGGCCCGGCAGGATAAATTTTCCCCCTTAGATCATAGGGACAGCCTGAAAAAACCGTCCGTACATCGCACGTCGGCAATTTCCATTGGGAATGGAAAAGGCAAACGACCCCGCCGGCCGGGACCTTCATTCCCGTTCGAAGGACCGGGCGCAGCTTCCGAACCATCCCTGCTTGCGGGCCCACGTAGTGTGCTTTGCAGGGAGCGATGTGGAAAGTCCGCCGTGTTCTGGCAGGGTGACGGTCGACAAGGCCCGTCTTTGAGTTGGACGTAAATGGGTTTCTTGTCCGTAGCACGTACCGGTCCGGGCCGTGGATACGCCCTTTTGCCCTCTTTCACGAAGTCAGCCGCGTCGTTCTTTCTTGCCGCACCCAGGTGGCCGCCGCCACTTTGGGGGGCAAACCGTACTTGCGAGCCGCAGGTGGGAAGGTGTTGGAAAGCTGGTGAAACGCGCGTGGATTTCTGGTTTGGATGGACTGTACATTTCGGCAATGGCCCCTAATAAAATCTCAGACAGTTATCTCGCACTTTTGTGGATGCTACCCGACCCATTTGAGGCACCGTTCCCGCCCCGAGCACTTCCCAGTCCGTGCGTACCCAAGGTAGGTAGCGAACTTGCCTCCGAATTTCCGCGAGTGTTTGCTGCGGTGCTCCCTTAAACTCTGCAGTTTGATGTGAAGAGGTCAAGGATCCGTGGCGGTCTCCCTCTTGGACATCCGTTTAAAGCCGACAATAGGAAGAATGCCCCTGCTTCAGGGGCTGATCGTTTATTTCATACTGGCACACGCCTAAAGTTGCTGGTGATATAAGGGTAGTGATTTTCCTCCAGATATGGTTTGGTACTATTAGCTATCTTCCTGTGGCCTACTTTTGGCTTAGTGCGTGGACGTTGATTCCGCGAAATAATCGTTACCGAGTCATGGGCAGCACTATGGCCGGTGGCAAAAACTGGCGCCCGGGCGAAAATCTCCTTCATTAGTTGGACTGTGCGACCACCCCAGCTCCGAGGATTCACACTTTTTCGGCCAAAAAAAACATAAAGGCAATAGGAACTAGAAGAAGTCCGGATTCCGCATCCTGCCCAATTCGATATAGCTCTTACCGCCACCAAGATGCAGTCGTGTGAATTGCTGATTTTTGGAGCCAAACCAAAGCGAGCTGCTTCTTGCCTGTTCTCACGAGCCGAAAGAGTCAAGATTGGCCAAAAGTTGCGTGGACGGATAAATTCTGGATCTATTTCTTTCGATCTCATAAGGGGAGGATGTGGTGTTCTGGCCCCAGAACAAGAGCCGCCCTCGGTGGAATATCCGAAAACTTTTACCCGGTGTCTTTCCCACGTGACCTCTGGCATGGTCCTGTTTTGAACTTGCCCACCGCAAGGGATTAGCACTGCGGAGGCTTATTGTTCTCATGGGCGTTTTGTGATAACTAGTTTCTGCTCACCCGTGGCCCGCTTGAGCCCGACAAAGCTCGCAAGGATAAAAAGCTACGCGCCGCCGCTTCACCCACTGCCCGTAAGTTTGGTATGGACGGGTGGATGGATGATGAGCGTCAACATGAGCCATACAAGATAGTCCGCGGCGAGTTCAACTTTTTGGTGCCCCATGGCGACCCGTGATCCGTTCTTCACTTTCATGGCTGTGTGAGCCTTTAAATTTGATGGTGCCCCGTTACCGGCCTTCGGGAATGATTAGTTACAAAATTTCCCCGTGCGGAACATCGCACCCCTACCGTGTCGATGTCTCAGAAGACTAGTTGCCCGAGGCGGGTTAAGCCTTTGGTCGCCTTGGATCACATCTGCCTGGGGGGACCAAATGGGTGTCGAGCTTGGCATAGGACGGCTTTCTCTGGAGAGCAGTCTTCCAGTGTAGTCCGGAGCCTGGTGAAATAGTGGCGCGGCGCTCGCTGGTTCCTGCTCACATCCAGCAGCTATATAACCCCAGGGCCCGATTGTGCTTTTGACGTCTTTCGGGGGCCCCTTCTCTCTTTTACCCGTTCGCTCGGACAGGAGAATTGCCTAAGGCCGACTACTCCCCGGACCTTCCCTGAAGAGGCACCAACGGTGACCTGCCCCATTGCCAAGGCGATACAGGTACGCCTTCAGGCTTTCATCGATCTTTTGTATTTCCCGCGGCGCGCTGGATTGGCATCGGCCCGGGTATAGAGGGGACTCCAGAACGAACCCTTCCCCGGGCAAAAGGGCACCTCCATCAGTCCAAAAGTTGAATGCCCAAAGTAAAGCGTGTGATTTCCATCCCCAAGATTCAAAAACTCGCCTACCGCAAAGGGGCGCCGACAAAGTTTAGCTGACGCCCTTGTTTTGGTTGGCACCGCGTGGCTCGACGGATATAGGAGCGGCGTGATCATAGTCCCCGCCCGGCTCCGAGTTCCTAGCCCAAGAGCGCGGAACAGGCTCGGCCCAGATCATGAGGTCGGGAAGGGTGGGCTTCACACTCCATAGGGCCTTGTTGTTCCTATTCCACGGTTATGATTTACGTGCCTTCGGGTCTCGTTGTGTGAAGAGCGCTTGTCCGTCGAAATGGAAATACGCAATCGCCACTCATTGAAACCCGCATCCCCGACGACCCCATGACAAAGACGTCCCCGAGAAATGGGGAGCCGTTCCAATCGGAGCACTTTATCGAGTACCTTTGATCCCGGGGTTTATGTTCTGAACCAAAATATACATCAGTTAACAATTCCCAATCCCCGTGGACCGGCCCAACCTTGTTTGGGCGGCGGCGACGGATTTTCTCCCAAGGCGAGCCCGTGGACCCCAATGTATCGCACGCACCAGCACCCGTTGAACGCTTTTTGGCTGGGTCCCAATCTAACACGAGTTTGTTTTTGCTGTTGTGGCCCGGGCAAACCGGCCCAAATGCGCGTGTTCCACAGTACCTGCGTCCAGGTCGCCATACCACCCCGCTCTCTCGTAGGCTGGTCCCCGATGCTCTCTCGCGAGGGCCTTAGTGCCCGGTAGCACAAACCAAGTCCCATCGGATCGGTCGGCTGGTGGGCAATTAAGCCCAGGACCCCGGAGATATCGTTTGGTTGCTTGTGTTTAGAGGATGGGTTTCACCTGCGACTCTCCGCGCGCACGGAGACGATCTAGAACGTTCCCGATCCCCCGGGCCTCGTGGGCCCATCGGGCAGCCCCGGCGGACGGCCTGAACAAACCAGTCCCGTCCACTGTGCATTTCCCCGCCTCAGTGTCGGAAACCTCGAGAAAAATAATGCGAGCCGGCCCGCTTCGATCCAACCGGGTTTTCCCAGGGCTTTAGTCATGCAAGGGCCACACTCAAAACTTGTATGACATTGCCCGCATGTCCCCCAAATCCTCCCGAATCTAAGGCGGTGAATCTCGAGCGACTCTCGGCCTCAGGTGACCCTGCAAATGCGTTCGCCGACGCCCACCCCCTCCCAGTCGTCCGCGGAACATATCTAGACGCGGTCGAGGCCCGCCGGACACTCCACGGGCACGGCAACCCCAGAACATTCGGTTAAGGATGGATCTATTGCCCAGTACCGGAGATTGAGGCGATAATCTATGGACAATCATTCACTGGGTAGTCTACATACTTAAATTTCACGTGCCTACACCAGATTATGGCGTGTGTTGTGCACACTGGGCGCCGTTTTCCCGGGGAGAGAAGCACCGGATCACGGTCGCAGGGTCGCTACCGGCCCGCTGCCCCATCGTTTAAATCGTGTGAGAGGAGTTGTCCTGGATGTCGAGGGATCTCAACAACTCCCAAGGTGGTGGAGGAAGACGATTCAAATTGCACTGGGAACATATCGGCGTGCCTGCGGCGAGGGTTTTGAGGTATCCCACCTGAGGCGACCTGTCCCAGATTAATCCCCCGATCGAGCGATGGCTCTTTGCCCTGGGATAAACCGAACCTTTTGCTGATCTCGCCAGTGGGCTCTCGGTCCCCGAGTTTTGCGCATATCACGTACAATCGAGTCGTTCTGGCTTTTGTCGTGCAAACAGAACGCCTACTGTTTGGATCAGAGGACAGGCGACCAAGTGCCCCCGTGCGTACCACCCGCACGGTCGTCGCGCCAAAACCCGTGAACGACTGATCGACGGATGTGCCAGTGTGACCGAAATCCCGCCATCGCTCATATTGGGCTTTGCGTGTTAATTGAACGGTGGATATCGCCTCGTGTTCGCACGGGCCCAGCCCATTGAGATATGTGGCACGCAAGGTGCACCGCCCACACCCACTAGCCCTCTTTCCGGTCTGTCTTGGTCTCCCCGTGATACGGGATGATGTAGTATGACCTCTGCCCCCGCGGCTCTGTGCGCATAGAAATCTTACGATGCATGCGGCAGCATCCGCGGGCTGGGCCCAGTTGAGTGAATGAAGACCAGAGAGCAAATTGAGTCAAACCAATAAAGTAATAAGATTTCTGCCTTGTAACTCAGCTCTGTTTTTGCGCAGCCTGCTTATTGCCCCCAGGGCTTGTTATCGCTTCCCCTCTCACCTACTGGACGTCAAAATATAAATCGCGCTCCGGTCCGTTCACGTCACCGTCCCGGCTCCCGCCCCATGAAAAGGTCGCCCTTCAAACCTCTGAATAGACGTCGTTTCCGCTGTATCCCTCCCGCGCCACGCAAGTCTGTGTTTGTGACCCCTCCTAATTTGTGGGCCCCAAGTTGGCCGTACCGTTGTAGTCCCGTTTGTACGGGCCGGGCCCAGGAGGCGGTCGATGAAAAGCGGTCTTCTTTTTTGAAAATTGGTCTTTATGTCGCTGCCGATGGCCGCGACGAATTTCGCGTGTGCCCGAACGATCTTCATGGATTTTGGCCCCAAATACCATGACTACAAACCTCAATGCACAGTTGAAGCATGGGAGGAAATTTCCCATCCGCTAGGTGATTGACCTCTATCATAATAGATGCGCTAGCCAGAGACCGAGCTGCATGCCGGCGGTCGCAAGTCCCAGCGGTAATGTCTAGTTGATCTCGGCTCAGTCTCTTATTCCCATCTACCCAGCTCCGCGCATTCGCCCAGATTAATCAGTCTAATGACAAATGGTTGACCAGTCCAAGTCACACCTACATGCCCCGGCCAATCCACACGAGGTGTACAATCAGTTTGCAGCGGTGAGTAGCTCGAGAGCGAGAGAGATGGAAGGATTTGCCGAATGAAGCTGTTCCACCTGTGAAGTCACCACCCGAATTGACGAGAGGAATACTTATTTCGCCCGCAGTGCTGAAAAATTATTGCGCCTGTCGGGTGTGTCCCACGGTGTGTTGCCCCGCAATCATACCCGCGGACGATCACTCAGCACTTTCTCGGTTGAACAGTGCCCCCACATAAACGCTTACATTGGGGCCGGATCCGCATAGGTAAAATCCTCCGCCACTCTCTCCTAACTGATTTTCCTAATTATTGATCGAGAGCGAGAGGAGTTCCGTCCAGGTTGTATTATTTGAAAAACCGGTCCGGGGATGCCAGCTGGTCGGCACACAGTCGTCAAGGAACTCTGTCTTGTGAACTCATTCTCGCAAAGCGAAGATTTTTCGATATTCTCGGATGCCATCAGACGTTGTCACTGCGTGCGTGCTGTCCCCCGACACAGCGAGATCACAGGGCATCCTTTATTACTGGCAGAGATCATATCCGCCGGCCGGCCCAGGGTTTTATAGCAGTAATACTTGGGGTATGCGTGATTGAGCTCCCGAGTTCTCCACTGAATGTTGTGACGACACCAGGCCCCGATATTTGCCCGTAATTCTGCGGCCGATCCACCGAGCCTCTGGGGGCCATTGGCGGTCCGGGCTCATTCTCAGTGCTAAAGACCAAAAAAAACTACTCGCTTGGCTCGAATGACCTTGGTGCTTTAAAAGGCCATTATAGACAAACCTAATTCCAAACTGATAAAACCACACTCCCCCCCGGTCCCCCCAGGCCATCGCGCCCGTCGAGCAAAGGC
>Ga0163217_1010382_pt1 | contig 14231 bp, 9 predicted proteins | sample SynspAceP_FD_185933 | JGI IMG/M metagenome (GOLD analysis project Ga0163217, IMG submission 185933) | Saline lake microbial communities from Ace Lake in Antarctica - Synechococcus sp. Ace-P (PacBio error correction) | ecosystem: Environmental > Aquatic > Non-marine Saline and Alkaline > Saline ... | reverse complement strand
ATCGTGGTTCATGGCGGTTAAACCCCTTGAGACAATACGGCTTTACCATTAATAAAGCCACATTGCCATTTTTCAGTTCCCTGCGCTTAAACCAAAACGTGAACTAATAATTGTTGAGTCGCACCTTGCTCATCTAATAAGGCGGGATGCGTTTAGTCCATAGAGATAGCTTCAGCGTTCCATGAGCTAATTACTATCCATAAGCTGTGTAAAAACGTCACTTGCTGCTGTTGACCTGCAATCTAGGGTGTTTACGCTGGAGCTGTTTACTGAGTACAGTTTATTGTCTGTATCCATTGATTTCAATCTTGCAGAGTGATACCTTGTTGTGGCTTGTGCGCCATCATTTTTTGATTTGCGCACTAAATTTTAAATCCCCATCTAAGTAGTTATCGCATTAAACCTGCTGTCAGCATGGAAAATCTTGTTATATTACTTAGGTGTCGCGTAAGATAAAACATCTCGTTCAATGCCACTCACATCGCCACATACTTGCAAACTTAGGTAGGTGCCGTCTGACCAACGATATACCTCAAGGGCGAATTGTGGTTTTTACCCGCCTCAACATAGTCTTGTTATATCAAAATCAGCTGGGCTTTTAGAGTCTGTGGAATAGCCGACTTTATTACCGTTACCAATATAAAAACGCGGATTTCACTGCGCCAAAATAGCAAAAAACTGCCTTGGTTTTGCAACAGCAGGTAAACTTCAAAATCACGTTTTGTAAAGAGCCTGTGGGTTATGCTTATCTGCCACTTCGCCAGCAATAGAGTTTATCGCTAAAGTTACGCGCGAATGTTGCACATAATTAGGCACGCCGTAGCTTCGAGTTGCGCAGTTGGGCTGTCTTTGATGTCTGTTCCAGCCGAAACGTCATAGTCGTTTCTATAAAAATCCACCGGTCTTTGATCGACGTAACGCTTAGTTAAATTTCCATAGGCCATTTAATTTTAAGGTTAAATTGTTGTGCGCCAAGGCTCGCTAACAAAAAAATGGCCAGGGTCAGCAAAAAAGCTATAAAAATGCGGCGCGGAGGTAGCTATTAATCTGAAAAACTTGAGGGTTGCCTAATTCCTGCAAAAACATTGCTAGAGGTAGAAGGTCATGGGTTCAGTTGCCTTTTCATTGTCTGTGAGGTAAGCGTTTGCTCTTTACAGGCTGAATAACGCTAAAACGGCCGAGAGTAATAGGCCAAAATTGATTTTCTTAATTGAATTACGGCCATCATTATTTCAGTCGCTAGCAGTTTGCGGTTAAGAATACCTATTTATAGTATTAATTAGAGCGCGTACTGTAACTAATATTTGAATTTCATAAAGAGTGCTTGTATAGTTAATTTTACTATTTTAAGTTTAGAAGCTTAGGTTTATGTCTATCTTTTACTCTTTTTACTCTTTTTCAGCTTAATAACAGTGTTGTAAAACAATCCTGTTGAGCTTGTTTACCTATCAAACTTAGTTATTCACAATACACAAACGATGTGTAGGACTGACACAGAGTGCCACTTTATTTGTGAGCTTAGTTTACAAATCCTAATTGATGGACTGATAGCTTTCAGTTGAGTCATTACGGCAAGGCCAAATGATAGATTGAGCTGTAGAGGGCAGCAGCTCTATTTAACTTCAGTAAGTACTTATATTTAATGACAACAACTAATGATATTGGCTTGTTTTACGCTCAAGCACCTGTTATACAGAAAATGGCCGCGAGAAAATCCCAACCTTAGCATGAATGACGTTACTTGCCCTCGAACAAGCATTACTATTCAATATAAAAGGACGTGGCACTAAAACAGCTGGCAGTTGGGCCACTGGCTGATTTTTCTGCATCTCAACTTGGGACTTGGTGAGCTGCAAGAAGATTGGGAGTCAGCTGGGATGATATTGCAGAGTTAAACTTGCAAGACAAAACAGTGGCACTGTTGGCGTTAGGTGATCAAAACTGGGGTTTATGCAGATTGGTTTCAAGAATGCCTTAGGCCTGTTTGCATGATGAGTTACTATTTTGGGTGTTTGAATTTAATCGGTTATTTGGTTTAATTCCAGACCTATTGAATTAACCATCAAAAGCGCGGATTATGCCGATGACGAATATTTTGGTTGGTCTGTGTTTAGATGCGAAAATCAATATTTGAGTTGACCGATGGCAGATTGAACAGTGGGGGCCGGCGCGGGGCGGGGCGAGCTGCCAACAAGTCGTGGCAGGAACTACGCAGAAATATTAAATGTCAGAGTCGCGCCCCTCACGTTTACACCAACCTTATTACCGCAATGGTCCATCTCATCGGGATGGGAGCTGATGTTAGCTTCCTCGATATCAAAAAACTGTTTGGTTTTCGCACGATTACCATTGGTAGTAGGGTAAATAACAAGAACAACAAACTGCGCCAATTTGTTTTGATGCCTTATTGACTTGATGAGATATTTTGCTTACCGGAACAGGTCATTTCTTTTAAACGGTAGCTTATCTCTGGCCTTTGGTCGTGGCGGCGCAACACAGATATGCTTATTATGATGTCGAATACTCGGGTCCTTGCCTTAGCAAAAAATGCGGTGGTGGTTCATTGGCTCATGCAATGGATGCATGCATTGATCATTACATCTGTTGATAAATATTTCTACAGACACAGCAAGTAATTAGCCCTCAGCCGTGTGGCTTAGCGACCGGAAGTATTCGGGCCTGCTCTCAATTACTAAGCTAGCACTTATTGTTATTCAAGGTATCTTTTTTATCGAGAGATGGCGCGAGCCAATGACTATGTCAAGCGCAGTGCATTAGCCGACACTCATTTAAATTGCTTTTATATTGGCAGCCCAAAGAATTAGTGGCGAGGGCCTTGAAGCGACCATCCAAGATCCAGAAATAAAGAAAACGCTTTTTAGTGCAAGGCACCAAACAAAGTCCAGAAGCAAAACTGGGAATTTTACCCCAAGATGAATTAAGACAACTATTTCACACAAGCTACGGATTATTTTTGTCATTTGGGGACGCTATAAACAAATAAATACATACTTTAACTTTTTGGGTTTTGGATTAATTTGTAATAATTTAATCGTGCTCTTAGCAAAACGGTCTTTATTACTAGACAAATTCGAATTCAAAACTTATTGGGCGAGTTAATACCGATGAAAAGAAAAAAAAAACACGGCTCCGCAAGACGACGAAGCAGCAATTGATTATGACGCCATGTTGGGAACATCGTGTCATTCAATGCTTATCTTCTTTATCGTAACGACTTCTTTTGTGAAAGAGAAAGTTTAGGAAATAAACCGTCCTAAAGATTCAAATACACCACCTCACCAACTAATGTGAAGTCATTAGCTATTCGAGTAATGAAGACGGGGCACCGATATCGTGAATGGTCGTGAAGTAGATATTCGGTCGTGTTGAAGCTAACATCCAAAGTTTCTTAGCTGAAAACAATCAAGATAGTTGCGCGGTGCAAGCTCATCCAAAAGCGAAACACGGTGTAGTAACAGAAGTTATCAACGAAGTGAAAAGGCCGGTATTAGTACCGTTTCAGTGTTGGTTAAGGTCAATAACCACACTATTTCATTGAGTAAAAATAAAACGGCCGCAATATTTGCGGCGTTTTTGTATGTGGTTTTGATGGGTACTTAGTGACAGTTTTGCTTCTATTCAAGATTCTAAGGGTTCAGGCGATAATATATTGATTACCGTGCGATCAGCATAGATATGATCTTCCGGCAAAAGGTCACACCACAAAGTTAACCGCTATACAACCTTCACCAATCGTCTGATCATCAGCAAACTAACTGGATAGAGGCGATGCATGAGACCAATATTAATTTTTCTCAAGATCATCCACTTTACGGCGCCACACTGCCGTAAACAGGGACTATGCCTTCCCAGCCATCTTTCGTAAGCTAACTTTGCACAGCCTGGCATCACATTAATGCTCGGCGCATTGAGCCGCCGCCATCGATTAATAGTACGTTACCCACTCAGGATGGCAAGGCTTTTAATATTAGCCCTTTGTCTCAAAAACATTTATCGTTGTGACTATGCCCCATATTGAAGGACGACCACCCGAGCTAACGAACATGGGGTTCAACCACGTCTACACTTGTCAGCAAATAAATCACACAACGCAGAAGTATTGTATTCCATTTGGAATTCCTCAGAGTGGCAATAACGAGTATTAGTATACTGGCACAGGCAAGCAATGCCATAAAATTAAAGACAAATTAGTTAGATTTTTGCTTGTCACAATTTTTTTCTCATATTGTCATTGCCCAGTCATAAGTCCGGCCGCCGCCCACGCACCCCCCCCCCCCCTCTCCCCCCCGCCCCCCCCCCCCCCGGGCGGCACCCCCCCCGCCCCCCCCCCCCCCCCTTCCCCCCCCCCCCCCCCCCTACTCAGCGAGACATTTGCAATTACAAATTTTAATGCATAAGACAAATCTATAGCAAATAACTAACTTATCGCACTAGGGCGCTTTGTTTTTTGCCTAGCAAATGACATTATTAGCCATGCTCTGTTTTTGTTGTTCAAATTTAATGCCTTAAAAATTCCAAGTTACTTGTTTTCTGCTAATTGGCTTATTTAGCCTTTGTGGTGTGGCCAAAAAGCCCTTATATTGCCCTGATGACGACCAATAATAAGTCAGGAATCGTTACCGCCACCTAACCAACAGGAATTCTCGTTGAGATGGATTATTTTAGTTATAAAGATCAGACAACTCTTTGCCGAGGACCCGCTTTAATGGTGATATAGCTCACAAATTTGGAACACCTTTTATGTTTATTCGAAGGCAACTATGAACGGTCATTGGCTAGCGTTTGATAAAAGCGCAGGACAGCACCCGCTCTTGATCTGTTATGCCGTAAAAAGCCAATTTCTAATTGGCAGTATAAATATCATGGCTAGTTGGGGTCTGATTTGATATCGTTTCTGGTGAGTGAGCTCAGTCGTGTTCTTAGGAGACGCGGCGAATTCCGGCCAAGTTCGTGTTTCTGGAGTGGGTAAAACCGAAGCTGGAAATTAAACCCTAGCCTACAGCCACCAATATTAAATGTTTTAAACGTAGAGCTCCTTACCTGAAACTGGATAGGAATCCAATTCAGGTTGCGCGAGTTAATCGGCAAGGGTGCTCCATTTTTTTACGGGTGAATCCGGACGTGGATGCTTAAAACCCCATCCATATATTTCCACGGTTTAAAGACAATAAAATTTGGGTTTGAACGCCAACAGCGTTTGGCGGTTATCAATATGCCGCTCATTAAGTCATTTACGTATTATTGGTATGGATTGATCATATAGTTCGCAATTAAACTGACCTACACCTTTTGTTGATGCCTTAGATATTATGCTGGGCCTGATGATGAGTCTTGCATCCTTAGGTATTGATATTGCTCATTTAGATATTGTGTGGCTGGGTGTAACCTCAAGGGTGAAACACCTCCTTATCCCGATGAAACGGCTCAAGCGAAGGCCCAGCGCATGCAGGGCCGTGAATGCTGGAACTTATTTTTGAACCTGGCGAGCAATTGTGGCAAATGCGGGGGTGATTATTGACTAAGTCGAGTTTGATCCAAAACAGGGGGCCGAGAAAAAAACTTTGCTATGTGATTGCCGCGATGAATGATTTGATTAGGGACCGGCTCTATACTCTGCTTGCAGAATATTATCCCCTTAGTAATAAACCCAGCACGGAACCCGCTGTTATGATGTGTAGACCGGTGTGTGAAACCAGTGATTTTTTAGGTAAAGAACGGGAACTCAGTATTGCAGCGGGCGATTTTTTTAGCCGTTAGAAGCGGCAGGCGCCTATGGCTTTGTTATGGCACTCCAACTATAACAGTCGCTGCTAAAGCAGCCGAAGTGATGGTCGACGGTTGCCAACAGTTATTGGTTAGAGAGGAGAACTATTGAGCAATGTTGCGGTGAACACCTGCTTAGCTTAATCGAAAGACTTAAAATCTGGGCAGGGCAAAAGTATGTCTGTCAGGTTTTTTTCCTATCATAACTGCATTAAAGAATAGTCAGTTATTGTGTGAGTGATATAAAATTGTCCATGTTATCTAACTTACTCTGAAAAAACGAATGTTAGAATCCGAATATAGCTAAGTAGCTATAAATGCAATCCATTTTCAAAAATGCTGCTTAGGTAACGACTTGTTGTTATTGATTAACGTCACCCAAACGTGTTTTTCTCTAAAAGAGAATTTTCAGCAATTAGCTGACCGAAATTTCGGCATTGGTTTTGATCAAGTTTTATAGTCGAACCGCCATATGATCCTGAGCAGGATTTTCACTATTCGTATTTTTAATGCGATGGTTCTGAGGTCGCAATGTGGTAATGGTGCCCGATGTTTTGCACGTTGTAAAGATGAAGGTTTAACCAATCGCAATAAAAATCACCGTCAGTACCAAAGCAGGCAAAATGTGTTGTATCTTGAAAAAGAACGTATGGAGGGGGGGGGGGATAACAGTGAATATGGGGGTACCCTAAGTTTTGATTCCGTTCACATTCATTAAAAGCAAACAAACAGAAAAAACCTATATATCCGTTGCCGAAGACATCATTACGTTTCTTTTGCGGTGCGCGTTTCAATGGGCAATCCTCACTGTGTGTTTTTAGTTGTGATGTCAGGAAGCCGATGTTTGAAAACCCTTGGGCCTTGTTAGAACGCCATGAGCGTTTCCTGAGCGTAATGTTGGATTTAGCAGATATTAATCCTAGTCACGTTAAGCTAAGGGTGTTTGAGCGGAGGGCAGGTAAACATTGGCCTGTGGCAGTGGTCGCTTTGTGCGGCAGTGCATTGGTCAATTGCAAAACCGTTTAGGTAAAGATGTCCGAGTAGATCTACCTGGGCAGCTTAAGAATTAAATGCCCGGAAAGACAGTGTATAAAAAATGACCGGTGCCAGCAGAACATATATTTTGATGAATAATAAACCTATGAGTGATGTGATGGACAGCAAAAAAAATAGTTTAGAACTTATTGACAACCTTGATAATCAACTATCATGGATGAATCAGAGGTTGTTGACTATTTGTTTGCCATCCAGATTTTTTTGTTAAACATGGCCAAATGTGGTTGAAGAATTAGATATTCCTCATGCCCATAAAGGCAGCGTCATCGCTGGTGGAACTTCAAGCAACAACTACGTAAAAAAGTTAGATTACTCAATTATAAATTGAATAACTTATTCTCTATCGCCCGGACCAAAACGAACCCAATTTACGGGTCTACGCTGATTTAAATTTAGCGTTTATTAGCTACCAGGAGCAGGATGAAATGCAACTTGTATTAGAAGAAGTTATGCAAGAGCGTTTGCAGCATCGAGTCGGTTAGTGATCACCTTTTATTGTGCTATGCGTTTCCAGGAAATTCAACGCCGTTTGTTTGTGAAAAACGTTTAGGACGAGACAAGTTCTTTTTTGGACGTTTGAGCGAACATGAAAGGACCATATAGACTACTAGTTATACTCCGCACACAGAACGTCTCGTATATCTTATTACGCAGGTGTGCTTTTCTAAATAATCAAACAATATACTTGGCGAGACTGAGTGATGTTGGATAGATTTTGGCACGGTAAGTAAGACAAAGATCCAGTCATTTAATCCTGATATGGATACCATTGCTGAATACTCAACTACAACAATTTTCTTAGTAGGTATTACTGCCCAATTAATTGAAGTACTAAGGGCTTGTTGTCCTAAAACTATATTCTCTCGTATACAATGCTTATCAAACAATTAAGTGGCACTGGGTCTGCAGACATGCCTTATACAACTGTGTTTGTGTCAAGATAGGCTATAATAATGATATTATATAGAGATAATTCTGAGTTAAAAGTAGTAACGAATTATTTTAAATAAGAATAGCAATTTAACGATGATCTTTTACAGAAAAATTCGGCCTTTTTCAGGCTATCACCTTGATTTGGATGATACCCTTTACGATAATTAACGTACACATGCGGGCCGCGAGTCAGCTTAAGGCTTGAAGCTACATCAAGCTTTCCCAGAAACCACGAAATATTGCCAAAATGAATGGCCATCAATATCGCGTTAATGCCGATCAGTATTCAACCAAACTGAAGAATGACATGGGAGTTACGTAAACACATCTTAAGGGCATATTGTTTCAGTCCTTTAGGTTTTTCAGGTCTAAATTACGCGGGGCAGTTGAACATAGTTTTGCGCGTTTTCTATTTTCATCGCAGTAAATTTAGTGGTGGAAGTACATCATTCTTTATTAAAAACCTCGCCGCGCGCTATCCTCTAGTGCCATAAACCAATGTAATGGTGAATCTCGAACCAGAAATTGGTCTAGCACTTATTTTAGTCATATATCAAGGCTAAATCACAACTGCCCATGAAAGCCACGATGGCGCCATTTTGAGGCCAGTCAACGCGGCTTTAATCTCACTTGCGAATAGAATTGTTTGCATGTAGGCGGACAATTTACCAATATGACTCGGGCCATTTAAGCCGGTTTCAAAGTGCTGGGTATGCGCACGACTCGTGCTATGTTAGTAGAGAAGAATCATTGTTCTTACTTCCCCATGTACAATCTAAATAGCTAACAGAAGCTGTTAAATTTCGATTCTCTAAATTTCCATTAAACCCCATTTCATTCTGCTTCTACAACGATAAAAGAGTCGCTTATTCTTTGCAGCGATTAGAAGGTAGTTTGCTAGTAGGCTGTATTTAAATACAGTAATGACTGAATATACTGGGTTAAAAAATATAGACAAGTACTAAATAGTAATGGATGTATGTCGCGACTACTAGATGAACTAAACGATAAACAACGCCAAAGCCGTTTTGCTGCCCGCTTCAGACATGCTTATTTGGCTGCGCTGGCAGCTGGGTTAAAACCAGAGTGCTAGTGCATCGGAGGCGTGCAGTTGATGGACGTGGAAGGCATGGCCCACATAGTATACTGGCTGTTACCTTTACCAATAAAGCGGCGCGCGAGGCGCAGGGGCGGGGTTTAGAACACTTCCAAGCGTTCGGCCCTTGCGAAATATGCTGGATTGGTACCTTTCATGTATTGCCCACCGTTGCTGAGAGCTCAATTATGCTGTATTTGCTAAAACTCCCGAAAATTTTCAAATTCTTGACTCTGATGTCATTATAGATTAGTCAGACGAGTGCTTAAAAGTCTAAATCTAGATGAAAGCACTGGGGCACCTAAACATGTTCAGTGGGATATTCAAACGGCAAAAGACGAAGGACTTGCGCCCTGAGCACATCGAAACTTACACGGCGACGCTATGTCAGCAAAAACATGTACGTGAAATTTATCAAGTGTTATCAGGCAGACCTGCGATGCGTGCTTGGCTTAGTGATTATTTGCTGAATTGCTGCACGTGCCCACGAATTATGGCTACCACAATCCAAAAGCGTGCTGAAAACACTATCAGCAACGCTTCCGCACCATTTTAGTCGTGAATTTCAAGATACAATAATATTCAATACGCTTGGTTGCGCTTATTGGCCTGTCCCACAACAACATGATTATCGTCGGTGGATGAATGACCAATCTATTTATGGTTTGGCGTGGGGCTTAATGTGCAAAATATTCAACATTTTTGCGAGGATTTTAGCAGTGCAACACATACGTCTGGAACAAAATATCGTCATCAGGCAATATTACATACTGCGATGCGCTGATCAGTAATAACGGAGGACCCTTGTAAGAATTGTGGACAGAAGATGCTGAGGGGTGAATTGATCGCTCTATTGCGGGTTTTATGATCTGGATGAAGGCCAGATTTAATTGATGTTCGCGCATTAAAGATTGGCGAGACAAGGCAATGCCTTTGTCAGATTGTGCCATTCTTTATCGCCAATAACGCAGTCACGCGTACTAGAAGAAGCCTTATTTACAAGAGTCGATTCGCCCTCCGTATTTATGGTGGATTCACGCTTCTTTGAGCGTCAGGAATACGTGACGCTCTGCCTACTTACGCCTGATTAATCAGCAAATTGATGGATGCCGCTTTTTAAGCGTATAGTGAAACACCGACTTCGAGGTTTAGCGATAAACCTTGGTTTGCTGTGCGTCAACTGGCGGAAAGAGAATGAAAACAGTCCTTATGGGATTCGCCTTACAAACTGATTATGAAAAACGTATTGATGGACGGGCATCACTGCGCTAGATAACTTTGTAAATAATTAAAACAACTAGGCAATGATATTGGTTGAGTTCACCTTGGCAACAACAAGTGGACATTGTAAGGTTTAAACATTCTGGCTTTATTTGCTATGTATCAGCTGAAAAAGGCGAAAAAGCCCAAGCAAGGATTGAGAATTTAGAAGAAGCTTGTGACGCTTGTAAGCAGTTTTTCACCACCCGAAGAAGCGGTGAAAATATGACAGCGCTTTCAGCATTTTTGGCCCATGCCACCTTTAAGTCGGGCGAGGACCACAAGCGAGAGTCATCAAGATTGCGGCTGCAGATGATGGACTATCCATTCAGCCAAAGGCTTAGATTCTTTCGGTGATCTAGCTGGTGTAGAAGAGGGCATGTTTCCTAGCCAAATGAGTAACGAAAGAACCGGGTTAAAATCGAAGGGAACGCCGTTATTGTTATGTGGTATACCGAGCAATGCAAAGTTATATATTACTTATTGCAGAAAATTCGTCGGCGGATTTATGGACAAGAGAAATACCACACCGCCTCGCCGTTTTATTAAGAAATCCCAGTCAGTAATTGAAGAAGTTCGATTAAGAACGACTATTTCTAGACCAGTACAAAAAATCGTTTTACTCCAACGACTGGCATACTGCATTTTGAGTCTACGGGCTTCAAAAAATTAGCGTCAGCGTGTAGCCCATCCCAAAATGTTGGTTTGAAGCCACGGTATTAAAACTATGAGGTGCTGGTTGAACATGCGGCGTTATACAAGGTTAACTTTGAAGATTTTGGGCAAGTAAAGTGGGTTTGGTGATGTCATTTGCAAACAAGCCTAGCTTAATTTTGATGTGCGGCGAAACTCCTTCTTATATAAATAATGCTAACAGCGTTTTCTCTTTGTCAACCGCTTACTGATAAATTGCTGTTTTATTACTCTGCTTGATTTAAGGTTCTATGCAGGCGAAATGTGCGAATAATTGAAAGGACAGTCACGCTAGTATGGACTATGATGCGTGATTTGATCATTAAAAGCCAAAGTGAATCCATTTGTGCGCAAAATCTATCGAAAGCTAAGTTTGTTTTCTCTTCTTCGTCACCAGAATCATTTTTGTGTGCCATTGTTGTACTTTGACTTACCCGATCGGCCTTCGTGGTCAAGCTATTGATTTTACCCTACGCTCTTTTTTACATCCCGATTGTTGTCGCTCGACAGCTAGACAAGAGACGCGAGAGGCCATTCTCAAAGATATTGTCGGATTATATAACCAAAGAAAAATGATCAGGGTTTATGATAATACCTCAGCCGTTTACTTTCCCGTCTTGAAAGGAAAAAAAAAGTGGAGTATTGGTGGTTGATTGCACTGCGGGGCCCGTACGCAGGTGATGTGGGATTGTTACGCGCACATATTTTTATAACGTTTGAGTCTGCTGATGCAGATGAAGCATTAGTTACCATGCAAAAATTTTAGTATTATTAAATTACTTACGTCGATGATGAGGTTGCCCCGATCCAAGTGCATCGAATACTCAGTTTTGCTGCGCAGAGAATATAAAAAGAAGATTTTAGCGTTCATTGGCATGACTTCAATAAAAAAAAAGCCGGTTTGTTCAGCACGTTAATCAAAAGTGGCGCTAATGACTTTTTATTAAAACCTTATTGCCATGAAGAATCTTCAGTCGTGTTATGCAAAACATGTTGAATATATGGAGAATATTGAGTTAATTAGGACGCGGCCGCTGACTCTGATTTTTTAACAGGTTTACCCCGAATCGGCGTTATTTTCTTTGAAAAAAGTTGAAACTCATTTTTCCAAAAAGCACAAGCCGCAGCGACAAGCTTACCATTCTGGATATTGACTCATTTTAACCGTATTAATGATACCTATGGCCCATTATGGGTGGTTGACTATAGCTTAAAAGGGAAATTGCTAAACTGGTTGCCCTCATAATTTTGCCGACTTTACTGCTGCGAGATTTGGTGGTGAAGAATTTTGCTGTTTATTTTGTCAATCAAAGAGCCTAGCTATGCACATCAGGTTCTAAGAACAGTTTTCGCTCGCCTTATCCGCTAAGATATTTTACGTTGATAAAAATACCTTTCATTGCACGTTGAGTAATTGGGCCTCACGCACCAAAACCCACGCGGTATCAGTGGGATGATCGCCTTGCCAGAAAAACACCTGTAATAGAGGCTAAAAATAATGGCTCGCAACCAAATTGCGTGACACTTAGATCACAAGTTGCTTAAAACAATAAGACGGTTAACCACTATTCAACTTAATTTTAGTGGCCGCTTGGCTCTAGTGTGACGATATGACGGAGATGAATCGAAGCTAAAATAGCGCAAAGGCAGCCACACAAAATATTAAATGTAATAATTTTGGCTGATCGATGGTTCGTTAAACCAACCATACTGCGCATAATAAACATGATGCTGGGACAAGGTATTGGAAAAGCCTAAAGGGAATAGCGCAGCCTTCGGCGGCAGCAGTAAAACATAAATAAGGGGCGTAGTAACAATTACCGGACAGATTAGGTGGATTTATTGAGGGATAATGAATTAGTGGCCTAATTGCTCATTCACTCTTAATCCGACCAAATAAAACCAGAGAAAGAGTAACATCATCATCGTTTCTAACAATTAAAACGGGCAGTGAGTCACGGCGACTTTTTTACGTAATAAACTCGTAAATACCAAATTGTAACGCCAGCGAAAGGCAATCCAAGGAACTTGGCCAAAGGAAATAATCAAAATTGCTACCGCCGTAAAAAGCCAGTGCTACTGCGGTTTTTTGCAGCGGCCAGTAACGTTCTGAAAAAACAAACGTCCCAAAAAGACCGTTAAACAAAGGATTATGCTAATATCTAACTGGCCATCATAAATGATCATTGTTTTATTTGCCCAGATGAATATTCACAATAACCGCTAAAAGTAAGCCCGACACGAGTAAGATGGCCATGACTTTCATGTTAGTGACTTGCCTTCCTTACTTGGCGCAATTACCACTCACTAATCTAACTAATATGCAAGTACCAATACTGACCAAACGATGCGATGCAACCAGAATTTCTTGCGCGGCATGGCCTTGAGTAACTTAAAGTAGAGTGGTGCAAATCCCACATGCCGTTAGGCTGCAAGGCGCAAAAAATGACGCCCAGATTTCTATACTTTTATCGTTCATAGCGTTTACTCTTTTGGGCTGGAAAATCCCACAAGTTTGTTGTGTTAGCATTGATTAAAATCAATCAAAATAGCTGATTACTTGATATTTTATCAATCCAAAACTTGGCAAATTCATGGGTAATAAGACCGATTAATTATGCTGTAATATGCATAGGCAAAATTTGATTCGGGTAATTGCGGTAAGGGATAAACATGAATAGAAGTCATTGTTGGCAATTGGGTTTGCTGCTCAGTGTCGTTACATTGACTTTATTTTGTAGTGCAATACAGGCTCAAGAAACACAATTCAGTTGAGACTGAACAACAAAAAGCCACGTCTATATTAGAAAAACGCAGTTAAAGCAGATAGTGGCTTCAGTTAGAAAATCCGTTTTCTATTTGCCCAATATCGTCTTAACTATTTACTGCCAGTATTCATGGGTGGTGATCCTAATGATATTTTTCGGCCGACGGTATTAATGAAGGTAATCTAGATTCCTTCGAAGTAAATATCAAATCAAGTATGAAACTGCCATGTATTTACATGATGAGAGTCATCGGGCGTAATTTGGCTTCACTGCCATGTCTTTTTGGCAAGTTGTATAATGGACGCTGTTTTTCTAACCTTTTCCGTGAGACAAATTATGAGCCTGAAGTTTTTTATTCGTGGCAAAAAAGAAATAAAAACGTTACTGAGCTTTGAGTTTAATCCAACTGCAATTTCGGCTTTAATCACCCAAAGTAAATGGGCAAAAGCGGCTTGCGCCGCGCAGCTTGGAATCGACTTTTTCGTATCAGCTCTATTTTAGCGATCGCTAGTGCCTTTTTACTATGTAAAGGCATGGTATCGAATTCCCGAAAGATGCCAAAACAACAGTAGCTCATGACAACTACCTGGTTATTTGACAAACCAGATATTACGGGCATTTTTGGGGCATTATGAGTTAGG
>Ga0163217_1036374_pt1 | contig 14233 bp, 9 predicted proteins | sample SynspAceP_FD_185933 | JGI IMG/M metagenome (GOLD analysis project Ga0163217, IMG submission 185933) | Saline lake microbial communities from Ace Lake in Antarctica - Synechococcus sp. Ace-P (PacBio error correction) | ecosystem: Environmental > Aquatic > Non-marine Saline and Alkaline > Saline ... | reverse complement strand
ACGGAACGGCCACCGAATAATAGAAGAAAATGACAAACATCGTTTGTCACTGGATCAATGTCAATCGATGGGAAGTAATGTTAGTGTGAAGAATTAGAAGTTTCGCTCGAAGAGTTAGAAAGACCTATTCGGCCTCTACCACTGAAGAAAAAATTGCAAAAAGTCATCCTTACATTTAAATGGGAGATGGATTTTGAAAAAAGGAAAGGTGCCGAGGTAAGCTGGTTTAAATGGAGTTCTCGGATTTCCAAGGGTATTTAACGGTGATTAGACTCAATCTACCTTAAATGGCCGGGTTTGAAAGCTCAGAACTAACGCGAAAGCAAATATAAACTTGGTTGAGCTTGATCCTGATTCAGAATGTTTTCTGTGCCCATATGGCCATTTTCCTAGATCATTCCTGGAGTAATGAGTTAAAAGCCGATAAACCCAATAAAAACCAGCAAAGGCCCAAAAGGAAGGAAATTCGCTGTGGCATTCATTATATTTAAGGCAAATGCGGAAGCAAATGTAATGCCGAAATTGCAATCGGTATCAATAAGTTAAATTTCTAATATTTTAGCGGAGTGTTTTTAAGGTTATTTTAGTTCAGATTTAACTGCTCCTCAGCTAAAGCATAGGTAGGACAATTCAGCGCTTAGGTTTTTCGTAACCTAGCACACTATAATTAATTAAAAACAGAAAAAATCGGCATCAAATTGAAAACCCAATAATCAGAATTCAATATAGCAAAAATTCTAGCTATAATTTTTAAAGGATATAAACCAAGAATTATGAAAATATTACTCACCAGTGTCTATTTTTAATATTCCTAGTAAGCTGTTATCAAAGCTCAAAAACAAACCAGACTTACCAGTTATTTTAGCCAATAATGGGGAAGTTGCTGATTATGATAAAATGATCAAGATCTGCAAAAAGTGATATTGGTGTTTTTTTGGAGAATATCACTTTATCGATTTCACATTGGTTGCAATTGGGAGCATTGAGCAAAAGTTCTTTGAAATGAAAAGGCAACAAGTTGTTTTTCGTGCAGAATGTTGATCTGGCCAACAGTTGGTCATTAATCGAAGTAAATTTAGCCGGCTTCCTATTACCGAGGATAAAAATGACCCTGAATCACAGCTCTGGAGGCAATTATAAAAAACTGATTATAAGCCCTCTAATGATTTTTGCAAAAGAAAAAGGGATTGCGTTTTATTGCTACAAATATTCCAGAAGATACGCTTCCATGAGTAATAGCATGGGTATGGGACGCTTTGAAGAAACTAAGTCCCGAAGCACTTGCCCTTTAATTGTCCAGATCTGAAAAATATTTTACCCACTGTTAAAGCTTATGCCGAAATCGGAGATAAAATGGGTGTCATGTCCCGCCCAACATGCTAAATATCCAAACTGCTCAAGCAGCTAAGGATTGCTACGATGGCACATTTTTCACTGGCCAACTTTAAATCAGCGATTTGCTATTCCATTTCGAAGGTCTTATCATTCCAATAATGGACCAAGGAATAATTGGTGGATCATAAATTCAACTGACAAAATAAAATCAATTACTACGGTATTGCAATTCGAATTGGATAAATGACAGTGCGCAAAAGATGAAATCCGCAACTTATATACTCGTAGTGCCGATAGTATGGACTCAAACAAAAATGGATCCTAGTTCATCCTCCTCTGATTGCGGAAGATTATTCACAAGACAAAACCTCCTTCTAGCTAGTCGAAGGAATCCGCTTTTGATTTTTTGAAGTTTATGATTCCGGATTTTTCCACAGGCGAAACCGAGCTTTGGTACTCCGAAACGTCCAATCAAACATTAGCTTCGGCATAATTTCATACTTGCCTCAGTTTTAATTCGAAAATCATCCTTATGAAGCACTATATTTTAATTCTTTTGATTACTGTAGTTTTTCTACGGCTTGTTCATATCCCAAAATTTTCCATCTATGGATAAAAGCCCTTTGGACGTAGCATTATTTGCCAGATAATTTCGCCCACGACCGTAAGGATGGCGATAAGGCGATGTGAAAGTTTATAACAAATTGTAATAAACATACAGCAGACCAAGAAGAGCGGAAGAGTAGTTTTTGGGAAAATGGCTGCTTACGATAAGTTTGGCGTTAGGGGCCAATGAGGCAGTGGATTTAAAGCATATCAGGATATGACGGCTTGGTAGCAAAAAAAAATAAAGCAGGAACGTATTTCTAATGTTGCTATTCCTGGAGCAAAGGGAATGACGATCATTTTGAATCAGACCTGACTATTGGGAGCATATTCTTATACTGAGAAGAATGATGTGGTTAGATTCACTGTTCCGACCAAATCACTTCCAGAAGTGGTGGAAGCCATTCCCATTCGATTTGAGGATCTGGGGGAAATAATACTGCGGTAATTGCGGATTTGCTTGGGATCAGACTATGGTGGAAATCCCGGTGAAATATATAAATATATTGGGGCTATTTTTGATGAGGTTCTAATTATTCGTCGCTCCAGGATCCAAAGCTATTTTCCTTTTAATCGCTCAAAATCGAGCGTTCCTACACTCATTTACATCAAAGATGAAGAGTCTCTTCTCTAATCTATTTATTCAAAGTATTTGTCGCAATCGATTGGTATGTTTGTATTCGGATCTATACTTACCGGATCCATCAACGGATTCCGCGACTTTCAATCATTTTTTTGGGCATATCTGAACTTGCCATTTCCACTGATTATACTGGGTTGATCATGGCCCGCCATTTCTGCCGTTTAAGGCAAAAGGTAGCAGGTAGGATTTACTTGCTGATACCGAGCCATTGCCTTATGGATCGACTCTCGTTTCTGGGTTTATGAGCTATTTTCACTGATCTACTATTTTCCCCTCGCTCCTTTCTTCCCATATCAATGGAAGCGAGCTGAGTATTGCGGAAGGTGGAGAAAGATCTCGTTCCTTATTTCAGTATCACGATTCTGCAGTATAGGATGTATGTCTGCTTTGGTGTTGGCTTTTGTATTGGTTTGGACTTTCCTATCAGGAGAATTCAAACTTTAAAAAAGGTGGTGAATGTTTTGAGACCATCATTATGCAATTGATGAGAATGTGATCTTGCCACTACTTCGATATCATTTTGGGATTTTTCGAACTATGGCACTTTAGTGGTCAAGTGTTTCCATACTCTCGGTATTGCGTGAATATCATGGGAGTGATTCGCCATGCATATATTCTTGCGGTTACCCAATATGTGATTACGGGGGCATTGTGAGAAGAATTCCATTTCGATTATGTGCCAATATGATGCCTGCTTATTTCACAGCTTTGGGCACCCAATCGTTCGCCGCCACATTCGGTGACTTTAGAGCAACGGAGAAAATGGTGTTCGCCTAAGAATCGCGGATTTGTGATTCCACTTTGTGCTACGATTTCACCTTTCGGGCAGTATTATGAAAAATCCCTGCCTGTGCGGAATGGCTTTAATGATTTTAGAAGGAGTTCCTTATGATTTTTGGAATGTTGGTTGATTTATTTATATCGCTGCGCATCGCGATGGTGGCTGCACCTGGCTACCTGGAGGTCGATTAGAGCTGCTATTGGTGCTCCTCAGTCCTATGTTGGATTAGCGAGGAAATGAGTCGATTAATGATCGCGCTTTTATTGCGATGGACCAGTTTCGGTACTGCTTGTAATGTCACAGGTGAGAGCAATTGCCCTGGTCGTTGGGATAAGATCACGGAAGGAGAAGTAATTTATCCTGAAGTTTTCTTCGGAATAAATGGATTGCACAAAATTCAAAGGAAAAGTAGGGCGGAGTTGGCAAAACTCCGCATAGCTAAGACACGAATGGCGGCTAAAATTGCAACAGATTCTTGATCCAAGTTGAAACAAAACAAGCTTAATATCACATTGAAACTTATCAAACTGATTTTAAATTTTTTCAATTAAGCCCAATGACGTGAATAGGCTTTTCCATCCAGGGATTTAATTAGTGAAAAGAGAAACGAGCTTGATTAATCAATACACATAGCCCTTTTTTCCACAATTAATTTCCCAGATGAGCCTGATAGCTGTTAACAGCCACGTCTCGGAATTAACCAAATTCCCTCTACAAGCCGGGGATCGAAGTATCTCCATTTGCTTGCCAGTGACAATAGCGCTTTAAGAATTCGGCTATGAGTTCTGAGTTCTCTTGGGTGGATACTGGTGGTGGTTGTTATTATTGGACTTGTGATATATACGCCAAAGACTTATTTAAGTGAAGATAAGGTTCTTCTGCAACTGAGATTTCCAGCTGCCAAGAATGGAGATATTGTTACGGCGTTCGATTGAACTGTATTGAATCTAGACAATTTACCGTCTTGTATCAAACCGAGTCGCTCAAATAGCATTTGGAAAAAAACTATTTAACAAACTATCCTGCATTTTTATAGCAAGTCCTGATTCATAAATTTCGATTTGATTTAGTTTAGTTATTACAAAATGGTTTGAAAATTCGCCCTGAGCCACGAATGGTTCTTTGAGGTATCGAGTTTCAATGATAGCCTTACTATTCACTTCTTTCCAGTGAAAAAACATTTTTCTCCAGCAAAAACCCCCACTTTAAAAATAATCCCAATTGCTGTTAACCAATTACCACCAGAAGTTCGAACTAGCTTTTATCATAAAAGCGATTTAAAAACACATGAGAAATCAAGTGAATATAATCCAAAAACACAGGAAGATATAGCTTTATACCGCAAAGCTTTTCACTAAATTAAAATTGATTACTTCAAAAAAGGTGCCCATTAAATTAGAAACTAGCAAACACACCCATTGACCTTCAAAATCGAAAAATTCCTGCTTTAGTTTATATCCGCTACTATTTTTCTCCTTTCTTAGGATGTAATTTCGGTTTCAAAAAATGAATATGCAGAATCTGCCCTTGGCTTTACCTTCAAGGAGTCAGAACCTCCGATACGAAAAAAACATAGATCATAAAGGTCTGCTCACTTGGTTGGCATGATCGCAGGGGAATCGATGCGGACTGGAGAGCATATTTTACAACAATACCTGTTTCAATTGTCATGAAACCCGAGCAAAGAGGGTTCTTATGCCTAATGCATTTAAAATTCTGGAGAGAAGTTAAAGTAGGAAAAAGACCCCTAATTCCATCTACCAAACATCACCAGAGGTATGGATCAATGCCGCCGCAAGTCCAATTTGACTCCTGTAGAAAGTATGACCATCATACAATTACCTGAGGGAAAAACATTCTGGACAAGGGCATTAACCCGAATCAATGATATCGACGTTGACTCGGCCTTAGTTTGGCAAGCTTGCCTGACGGAACGACCACCGGCCAGCACCAAGAGTTTAAGCCTTGGCGGAAATGGACACTATGGCAACTTTTTTGATCAATACTATGAAGTGTCGCACAGAAATTGCGCCTCCAGAAACGGTCCACAGTCCAATCCAGCCGCTTAAGGATGAAAAACTTATATCAATTCCAATTTCGCTTACAAAGAATTGCCGTAGACTGATGAGGGAAAAGGGAGTTTGGCCGCTGCAAAGCTTGGATGATGTTTTGACCACGACTAATGCGAGTTCGGGAGCATGGACAGGTGATGTTTTATTGAATTGGGAAGCGAGTTTATTAATGGTAAACACAACATTACTCTCGAACTGTGTTAAACAAGTGAACTTCACTTTGAAAACGTAGTCCCAAGCTTGGCAAACCCAGGCACGGGCAAACGTTTGACATCCTCGATTTAAGCACGAGAACAAACGAAAGTTTGACCCTTACCTTCGGGAGTGGGGCACACTTACGAGGGACTTATCCAATTCAACAGATCGGGTGATTGATTTCTTACACCGTAGGGCAATGCAGAAGTCTTGGAAACTTTTGGGCGGAGACGTTAGAAGACAAACCGGTATTTACAGAACGTTGAATTAATTTCTCCTCTGCCAAACGCTGAATGAGAATTGCTCCCACGCGGAAATTCTGTGGCCTTGGTCGGTGAAGGGCAGTTTTTGAAAATCAAGGTGGCTTTACCGTGATGGAGATCTTCTCCTTCTCAATCCGTGAAATTATAAATTATTGATCGAAAATCAGGAAGCATAGGATTGAAGCAATTCGCAAAAAGTCCCAATCCACAGAGATTTAAATCCATTGATCAAAGGAGTCCTGCCCAGATATTCCCAAAAACTGAAACCATAAGCAGAAGAGATTCCAGTAAGGTTGATCAAATGAACAAGTGTTATATCACCTTTTTGCAGTGTATTTTATGTCTGCTAAGCGCCACTTTTGACCGTCCATGCGACAAAATCAATTCAGATTGACAGCTCGGTCTTTGACTTTTCAAAGATCCCAACAAAGGGGTATATTGCTCGACCGATGGGAGACGTTTGGCTGGTGGAAGGCTTACAAAAATTTCCGGAAACTCACCTGGAAGGCATCGCTTCAGTTGTTTCACCTTTGGGAATCAAGGTGGTCAATGAGGAGGATTTCGTCACTCGCCAGAGATCAGCTGGTCCGCCTCACGATTTATAACGGGTGACAGGGAAACGGACTTTTACGGAAAGCTTCAACATGATCATCAGGTCACGGGATCACTTCCATGGAATTTCCATTGGCGACTTTCAGAACGATGATTGAAGGGAATTCTATTATGCCAAAAATGCCCGACATGCCCGAGAGGCATTTGATCCCTCAGCACGGACATTAATCAAGGAGTAAGGATGGACTAAAAAATGATATGTATTCGCAAACTGGTTTTCAGAGCGCAAACGGGTAGTAGTCAAAATCTGAGGTACGTTTATAGTACCGATCAAGAAGGTCATGGAACCGATGAACCGGAATCCAATTGGGTGAAAGGCGTGGTCTTCTATGGAATATGTTTAGCTACCAATCCCCCCGCGGACAGCACCGAAAGCGGGATGAATTACCTCTAGTTTGGTGGAACGGGACATCGATCAATCCCCTTCCGAACTCCTTTGGGGGATAGCAAAAAGTTGGGGAGTGGCTGACGGGAAACTTCCTAAACTTCTCCTAATGGCTATGGGAAAATCTTTGTGGTCCCTTTGAAAAAAATAGATGGACAAGTACAGGAGGAATTTTTGGAATGCCGATTCCTAGGTTTTCAACCGAGTGATGCGAGTAGGTTCAAATCCTGGAGATGACAGTTGTATCTATGTCGGATTATCAGCTTGGGGTTCCACACAGCCACAATTGGGGGACTTTAGCCGAATCCGAAGAGCTAGATCAAGCCGATGGTCAATTGCCCAATTATGGATTAAAAGCAACCACTAACAGGAATAGAGCTAAGCTTTACCGATGAACTCGATCAGGCAAGGCATCAATCAAAATGCGAACTACACCCGTAGAAAGACTTTGGGATTTTACGATCCGAAAGTAGCGATCAAAAAGCATACACTGAAAAAATTCCTGAAAGGCACCAAAGCTGATGGGGAAAAGACAAAAGAACTATTAAACTGACATCCCCGAAAATCAAACCAACCTGGGTCATGGAAATTCAATATCAGGTGAAGATTAGAAGAGGGTAAAAACATTGGATGGGATCCATTCAGAAATTACGACAATCAATGTGGGTGGAAGTACGGCTAAGGACACCTTGCTGTTTCGAGGATTTGCAATCTCGAACCTTTATCTAGGGATTTGCAAATCCAAAAATAAGCGACAATTTAATTGTGTTGGCGAACCCTTCTTTTCTCATTGACATCCTTTTCGGCCAAACCCGGAAACAATGGGAATCTTGTAAACCCGAGCTGAAAGCTCGGGGCCTACAAAAATACCAGTCCCTATGGACTTCCCTACTTTCGGTCAAATAGATTTTATCCTGCTGTTCGAGATGTTGTAAATCTCCGAACCTCGCTCAGGATTTGCAATCCCAAGAATAAGCGACAATTAATGTCTTAGATTAAAACCGTTCTTTTCCATCTTTTTATTTTTTCTGGATTTTGTAAATTCAACATACAAAAGTGTTACGCTTCAACCGTCGTGGAATCACATCCGTCTTTTAACCCCGGTTTCACCGAGTATTCATGTTGACCTGCCTACGGACAGGGCAGGCACTTCGTGGTGTCTACCTATCCAAGTTGCTCTTTCTATTGATTAATCGTTATAAAAAGACCTGAAATGGCCTGCCCGCCTCGTCGGATTCAAACCATAAATACCTGTGTGCCGTGCGTAGCCATGGGTAACAAAACCCCAAGTTGGGCAAATATTGAAGCGGCAAAATCTGGACACAGGGATGAATTATTAGGTTCCTGACGTTCTAAAAGGAAAATCCGCAGGTTAGACTAGTCATATTTTCCGTTAACTGTTGTAAAAGTAAAAACAACTTTATAACTGAAACAAGTTTTCTGCAGCGAATCACAAAAAACTTAATTAAAGCCAAGATGCCGCCCGAATTTCATTTCAACAGTAAAACCATCCCAATGAACAATCAGAATCAATTCATCAATTCCATCAAGGAAACATCTGGAAGTATCTCAGCTGGCAAAGAATTACTCGAAACCACATTTTCGTTCCTTGATTGTATGCAGGCACCACCACTACACTTGACCCCCACGACTAATCTATTGATGCTCAATCCAAAAAAGGCATACCTGACTTCCTGTTTGCAAAAAATGTCTTTCCATTCCCATCGGAAAAGGGCATGGCTGAATCGCAGCGCTGAGGCGGAAGACTCCGGTAGAAATGTGTAATCGCAGACGACGATTCCGGGGTAGCTCGTCCAGCCGCAAAGGAAACAAAGTGGAAGGGTCCATCGGCCGTCCGATCTATTGGAAGGGAAACTATATGGCAACCCTGGGCATCGCCAAGCGGGTACCGTATGATTTCACCAACGGCAGAAAGCTGAGCGTTGCTTTTTAAAGATTGGGGTAGGAAGATAGTAAAAGTATTTGAGCACAAAGTTGACATCATTCAAAGAATAGTTTCATTTCTTACGCTCGAGCCTGTGTTTGACCGATATTAAGTTATAGAAGTGGTCTTTGTGACACAGGCCTCAGGTGAAGGATATATCAAAGTGCTGCTTCTAAGGCAAAGGCAGCACAACAGTAGAGCCACTGTTTAGAAATAATTTTTTTACCTATATTGTATCTATCATTTTTCTTTGCACTCTCGCGCAAATCCTTTGTGTCCTTCGCTTGCAAAAAAATAGACACGGTATTTAAGTATGAAAGTGGATTCATGCTTTCCAAATTAGAATCAACAGCTTTATAATAAGTGTTTCTGTTGCAAGTTTGAGCGTTCGATTTCCTTGGCTGTTGGTACTAGAAAGCCTCTCAGATGCGTATATCTAAGCGTATTAGGAATTTAACTTAATGAAAATTTTTTTTAGAAGAAGGAATTACCAGTAGGACACATGGCCCATATTTATAACCTTGTATATTATGTTTGTTATTAAAAATCGCTCCTCTGACTTAAGTTTTATTTAGAATAATTTATCATGTACAACCATTAATCGCTGGAGTTATTCCTTGTTTTTGCTTATCTTTTTTCCTTCTTGCGAAAAAGAAACAGGATCGGGCGTGACAAACCTTTTAAAATCCAGAGAGGTCAGCTATAATTTTCATATTCGTCCCATCTTATCCGAAAGCAAACTGCTTTATGCCTGTCATTGGTCCGATGCAAAACAAAAGGGAAGCAGACCTCAGGCTTGACACCGAAGAAGGTGCTTTGTGCAGCATTAAAAGAGACAAAGGAAAAGTTGCATTAGTTCGAGCAATGTCGAGAATCCGTACTCTACCATCGAATCACTACCGATGATCCCACTCAGTATGATGCCGCCTCCTGAATCCAACTTAAACTTACGGTCGAGGAAATTCAAACTGATTGAAAAAGTGGATTTAGTCGAGGTGCTGTATATGAGCCACAGTTGGCCTTGTTACCTCCCAAATCATCGAGAATTCCTGGAATATCCCAAAAAAATCCTGGGGCCGATAAACGAAGTGGATTGTATTTCATTTTGCCAAAACTGGAAGAGTCGGAAGGGAAGCCTAATGAGAATCCGATAAAGAAGCGCTTTCTTGAAAAGGCGGTTTTGACTTACTGGTTCTGCCTCCTACACTAGAATGATGGATGAATTCTGGCTGTAATTCTGCAGATGCCTATGAAATACTAAGTGGATCGATTGCTTGCTAGTCCTGCTTATGGAGAAAAAAAATGGGCGTCTATTGGTATTGAGATATCGCTTGTTTTGAGGATTCTCATGGTATTCAGTATGACAGCTACCCGAGCCAATGGCTTGGCGGAGACTGGCGTGATCCATGCCTTCATTGAAAATATTGCCTTATGACCAGTTTAAACTTGGCAGTCTTGGCTGGAGATCTAATTCCACAAGCGACAAAGGAACAAATCTTTGCAACCGGATTTAATTCGAAAAATCATAAAATCACGAAGAAGAGGTGGAGTAGATGAGGAATATCGGGTAATGTACGTAACGGAGCCGAACCAATACCGTCAGCAAAATCGCTCTTGGGGATCACAATTGGAGTGTGCAGGTTTGCCGCATGACCACAATACCGATCCTATTTCTCAAAAAGGAATACTATTCATTTTATTCCTTCTTGGAAATAACATCCAAAAGAAAAGGATTGAGTCTTCTGTAGGAGGCCTGAAACGTATGCAAACGTCCGCTTATGCAACATAAGCCAAATGCTGAGGTGGATTCCATTCTTATGACTCTTTATTAATAAAAAAGATTACCCTTGACTTGATGTCCGTGATGGGAGATGTTGGATTTCCCTTCGCCCACCTATGTGCTTTGAACTGGAGCGTTATGAACCAGCCAAGAGATGCAGTGACGTCAGAAACTCCTGACATCATCCTTTCATTTGTCCAAGAATTATTAGAAAAACCGGACTCGGATTGGCGCGGGATTGGATGTTAGAGGGACAATCTCTCACTTCAGAGTTTTTTGTTAATCAGAACTTTGGCAGGAAATCTTCCGTAAGCGGAATTGTCACTACTCTGGAGATTGGGATGCAAGGAGCTTGCCCACTCATCCGGAACTTTGGATTGGTTGTCTGTGGACTTGATGGAAAATAACTGGGATATCAAGCGGACTGATCCAAAAGCATTGGTTAATTCGGGCAAGTATCGTCAATCTGCTGTCATGACCAAAAAAAACAGTTGGAAAATGGATCCTGGACAACGTATGTGCTTGGCCGCGACTCCCGTCATCGCCATCAAAAGCAGAATTTGTTCCGTGACTAGATCCTAGCGAGCAGTGGCTTGTCAACCGGGAAATGCCGGTGGGCCAAGTGTTAAAACCGTTAATAGCAGACGGGACCTTTGGGAAGGCTGCAACCTCGGGTAGGGGAAATCTTATCTAACATATAAACAGGATCACCATGAAAATCTGTACCGTCGTGGATTGGTATTAATTTCATCAAAACGGGATGTTCCTCCACCTGCTATGACATTTCGATGTAGTAATCGGCGATCAGTGTGAAGTGCAAAGACGATTACGAAATATCCTCTACGGCTTGGTGATGCTCACTGATCCACAGTTTTGGAAGCGAGTAGGGTTTTGGCAGGAAAATTACTTCAGGATGCCAGCATTCTGAGCAACATCCGGAAGGCTTCGGCTCATAGTCTGGTCGGAACCCACGACCGGAAGTCGGCTATCTCAAAATTACTATGAGGAAGACTAAGAGCTGAAAGAGACCAGATGCGAGTAGACCCTACTTTCGGTGGGGAATATCAAATCCTAAGGGCCTGAACGCTTAATAGCGGTTGCCTCCCTGATGCAGGTGATTACTAGTATATATAGTCTAGAAGGAAACCATTTCAAAACCTGATATGAAAAGAAATTTGTAGAGCACGGTTAAACGCTGAATAAGAAAGGAAGGATTTTTGTCCCATCTAGGGATTTGAGTGGGAGTGTCGCACTCGTTCTTTATTGATGCCAGATTTATTTTAAGGGTACAGGGAGTTTGGGCATTGCGATTTGATTCCGGATTGCGGGGATTTGCTCCCAAAGCAAACGGGTGATTTACTCTTCCAAAATTGGGGCTCCTTCCAGATTGAAGACCTTTGATACCAAGACCCAAGCGAGGAAATGTTTCGGGCAGGAGCTCCTGCATTGCTGTTCGGGAGAGGTCAGCGATTGACCGGGAGTGACGTCCAATCAGTCCCTCATTTCCCTTGGTTGGTCCTTTGCTATTTTAAGAATATGGTCAATTCTGGAGGCATGGATAGTGATATTTTACCTTACACCGAAAAAGATTGCCGATGGATCTATTGCATCGTACGATCTATGCATACAGAGGCTATAACCATGACGGCGCTTACTTTTTCCAGACGGCGTTGCCACAGCAGGGCAATAGCACTGCATGGGATCATGGTCTGAGTTTAGGATTGGGCAGTGAAACCAAATTTGCTTGCTTTTTACCGTTACTGCGCTTCTCGAGGAATAGGTTAATGGTCAGGATATATTCTAAGCTATGGAACAATGGCTTTGGTTCTGTCATCAGGCGACAATTCAGTAGCGGTGAAGATCCAGTACTTTATCTGAAAGACCCAAGGGATTGAGAGAGAGGAAAGAAGGGCCATGTTGGATAATATTTCGTGAGCTGAATCATATTCCAATGAAAAATTTAGGTGATCCCGAGATCAACGCCAAAATCCCAACAATATGAAATGGCTTACCGATGCAGACCACCGTTTCCGAAATCATGTATCTTAATAAAGAACCTGACTCTGTGACTCAAATTGAGACCTGACTGTCTGGTCCTGGCTATGCGGCAAATTTCTTTTGGCCGAAAACTCTGCTGAAAAGCGGGTTCGCTTTGTTACAACTTTACCACCAAGGATGGGTCAGCATGGAAACTTACCCTTTTAGAAAATATCCATCAGGCAAAGATACCGATCAGGCATCGGCCTGCATTGTGACAGATGAAAAACAGCGCGCGACTTCTGGATGAGGACTGTTGGTTATCTGGTGGGAATTGGGGAGGAGGGGATAATTACAGCAGGGGCAAAAATGAATCCTACTGATTGATGGTTCGTGATCATTTATCCCGATAGCTTTAGTATTTGCGATGGCAGGAGAGGGTTAAAGCTGGGCAATTTATGGCGAACAGGACGAATTGGAACATTGTGGCGTAAAGATCCTGTAATGTCCATGATTTTTCAGGCTACCGGTGCTCACTAATGGGGCTGGAGCATGAGGAAACTGATCTACAAGCACTAGGCGAGATTCATGGATTGACAGATATTTCCGTCATGTGATCAGGACCTTGATTGCATAGAAAAATTCACCCGATCTATCAAAGACACTACCCAAATTTATTGAGAGTAAGCTTGAGGCATTGCAGAGAAAATTTTACTTGACGGCAAATATCATGTTGCTCTTTTTCTTGTTAGTTTGGAGGTTCATATATCACTATTCCCTTTGGATGCAGCGATTGGGCGGATGATCCCATTATGTTATTTTCCATTGCACTGATGTTGCTTGCACTTCTTTGCTTGAATTTTTTCGCTTTTAGCCAGAATTTCCAGTCCAACCTTTCGTTCAGAATTTCTCAGATCTTCTTTACTATTTCTATTCTACAGGATTGCTCGCTTGGGATCATGGGTCTGTTTTGTCTCAAAAAGAGGCAGGGTTTCGGTCAAACGTGGTTTGGCATTAAATGGTTCCGGCCGCAAGAATGGTTTTCTTGGCTTCCTTGATTTATGCCTTTCGCGATTTCATAAATGGTATGTCAGGGGAAAGTATCCAAAGTAAGCACTGGAATAAGGCCACACTTTCATTATTCTGCAGGGATTTTGGAGCTACGGCTCACGCCATGGTGAGAACTTTATACTTCGAGCCTTTCTTACCAGGCTCAAGTAAAAGATAGTGCATTTGAAAGAAGCACAGGTTTATTAACCATTTGATACTTCCAATTTTGGAAAATTAAGTGTAATTCTGCCCAACATTTCTCTAAAGCAAAAGGAGAATGATCAGGACAAGCATAAAAAACCTTGCTCAAAGGGGGAGGAAAATGGGGGGGGGGGGGGGGTTTTTTTTTGGGGGGGATTATTTGTTTGGAGGAAAAAAGGGCGCTGAGGAGAGTTCGGCTGCTTGGAACGCGAATCCACTTTACCGGGGAGAAAAGGGATGAATGATTTTTCCATATGCTCCATTTTTTCTGGGGAAAAAAACCCCTTTTTTTTTCCAAGGTTTTTGGGGGGGGGAACGGGGGGGGGGGGAGGGGAAGGGGAAAAAAAAAAAAAAAAAAAAAAAAGGCCCTTTGTATCTCTCCTTCTGG
>Ga0163217_1116617_pt1 | contig 14234 bp, 5 predicted proteins | sample SynspAceP_FD_185933 | JGI IMG/M metagenome (GOLD analysis project Ga0163217, IMG submission 185933) | Saline lake microbial communities from Ace Lake in Antarctica - Synechococcus sp. Ace-P (PacBio error correction) | ecosystem: Environmental > Aquatic > Non-marine Saline and Alkaline > Saline ... | reverse complement strand
CATGATGGCTGCACCCTGCAAGATTTATGAAGCTATTAACGAACGACATAATTGGGCAAATGGCGAGCAAATCGCGATGGCCTATTGGTCATATTTGTGGATAATAATGGTATTGAAGGTGCTACGAGTGTACACAAAGTGCAAGTAAAGCCCTACGAGAACCGTACAAAAACGCAATTTATTTGCAACCTTATGTTTTCTCAGGTATTCTCATGTAATTGGTGGTGATGCATTGAGTCGCCCACAATTGGGAAAATAACCAAGGGCCTACTGTCAAGATAATGAAATTTAATTGCGTACGATTGAGTCTCAATGAAAAGTCGTCAGATTTTTTGACTTTTGTCGCCGTGTTATCGCTATTCGCGTCACAGTGAGTTGTAAATCATCTCAATTTGGAAGATGATAAAATTACACTTTAGCCACATGCGACAAATTAATTTGCGTACGGGCCAGATGGCGAAACAAAATTAGTAGAATGATTGGCATGTCATAAGTATCAAGCATTTGCAAAGTTGATTAAAGGTGTTGTTGCAGCCAGATACCTCTCCGAAACTGCTGCAATTGCGGACGTTGGTTGATCGATCTTTAATGCAACGGACTCATGATGTTCGATTAACTTGCCACAACTGAGCAGGGGCAGGCTGGCAAATTAGTATGATACTCGATACTCCCAACTTGAGCAGCACGCAGGTTGCGCAGTAAGCCTCTGTTTAATATGCAGCATTCAAGAGTATTTGTTTGTTAAAGGCGGTGTAAGCAAGGCGAGCCTACTCAATTTGAAATAAAATTCAGTTAATTTGCGCTAAGTAACTTACTTGACTATAATTAAGGGCACAGTAAGTATAACGTGTAATAGGGAACGGGGATACTTATTAAATTTAAGTAACAACGACGTTGGAGTGCCATTTTGAGTTACTGAATCGCAGTGGCGGATTAGATTAAGCGTTGAGGAATCTTAAGTGTGTCGTGAAAAAGATACGAGCGGACTTTTTACAGGACATTGCTCGACAATAAAAGCAATGGGCTGACTACTGTCATGCTTATTCATGCGCGGGAACGAAAGTTGTTTCGATTCTAGCAGACATTTGATTCAGGTTGTGGTTGCCTTCTCTCTCCAGCAGAGGTCTCAGAGTCATAAACCGGTGGCTTATCAATTAGATCATAACGCTTTAGTATCTCCTGCGGCGTATACGAACTCTTGTTTGCATTCGTGATTGCAAATTTAGGCACCAGTTCTTTCGCGACGGCCAGCACGATGGTGGGAAACCGTTTTGTGTCAATTCAGTTGCAGTAAAATTCAACCCTAAATAATCACTTACAGCGCTTCATAAAATCAACGCTCGTTAGTATCGATTTTTAAGTTTTAATTCCTCAATATAAAAAAAAAATTATGAAAGTAAATCTTCATTATGATTTATTACCATTCAAAGTTCTACAAGACATAAAGCACATACACACTTTCGCCTATTTCTATTTGGTTTTGGATTAACCCCGCTCTTCCATTATCAAGACTGAAGGGTAAAGTGTAGAAATATTTACTTATTTATTGGCTTTAAAAATGCTGTTTCTTAAATTGTTTTAGTAATTTAGTGTCAATTTGCTATTCGCCGCCCTTTCAATTTAGACTATCGCGGGTTTTGTGCACAGCAGCGCTGTCAATCCCTAAACTTATTCAAAAGCCGGCTGGACCTGTAGCAAGGCTTATCAATTTTTATTCACTGTAGGTAGTCACTTTTAAAATATTGAATCAGCAATTAGAAGCAGGAACTTTATTAAGCAGTTGCAGGAAAGACAAGAATATGCCGAGCAAATGCAGCCCTTCTTGGCCAAATATATTATCGTAATCATGCCATTGAAATTTCGTTTTATGGCTCGTCCACTGCTTGGTGCCAGTGCATTTGATATCATCAAAGCGCATCGCTCGGTTAGACTAAAGAACCCAACAAATTGATGGTTCGAGAAAGGTTGCCCTTGTTAGAAGCGATGAGCTCATATGTGTGGCGTGCGCATATTGATTTGGGCCAAACTCGCCTATGCTTTCCACTATGATCCCAAATATCTGCTGACTGTCAGTGGCAGAAATATTTGAACAAGGCAGCTAAGTGAAATGTGGGTTACATGATACGGCAAGAGCTCAAGATGTACGTTTTATACGGTGCCTATCGGGCGATATGGGCCCGACCATATTAGCCAGACTATTAATTCGAGGCGCAGGCGTAAAAATAACCAACTCACGTTTAAAGGCTATTGTGTGATGAGGGGTGCTGGGGGGGGAGGACCATTGAAAAACGTGCAGTCATGTTAAGACTGACTCTGGTGCATGGGCCGTTTATGGCCAGCATCACCTTGATCGCAGAAAGAATGCCATTAAAGCGAATGTTGCTCTTACATTGAAGTTCATCTATTGCCAAGTTCTCCGCAAGAAGTGGATTATAATCAATATGTATCGAACAAAGACCGATGTGCATAGTAACACGGCTATTAAAAATGGCGTGAGGAAGAGGGCTGGAGATCACATTTTACTGTCAAAAGGCTGTTAGTAAGTGCTGCTGACTGCACCGGGTAAAGGCAAGATCAAAAATTTGTTTACGGCGCAATCACAACGACGTTGACTCACAGACCGTATACTTATCTTGCGGGACACGTTCACCTTGTCCGGGTGCCAGTTGCACACCAACGCCATTACGCCGTACTTGAAGGGCCCTAGATGACGTTTTGGAGTATTTCAGTGGACATGTAGAAAAACGGTTCATTCATTTACCAATGATCAAAATTAATTGATACACTTTCACAAAGGGATCGTCGGTGGGCGCAGTTGCGGCACTCAATATGGTGATTACTGAAACGGGGGCAGCCACAGCAGTAGGAAGCGATCCACAAAATTTACAAGCAACCGTGGACTGGGAGCTCATGGTGCGTGGCCAACCCATGTTCACTTGCATCTAATTGCTACATTTTAACGCAAGATACCATCGGGGAATCCTCAAAACTATGTTTGATGAGTGTCGCTTTTTTCTGATCTCAGCATTCAGTCAATGCCCATACAGCGTCAAGTGCAAATATGTTCGGACCGGACCTTGTTGGCACCAAGAAGCGCCTTGCAGTGGTGGACTAAAAGCGACTATTCGTGGTGGTCAAAGAGCGAACAGTGTATGTTTTACATAATGAATTGGTTATAGTTGTCCAAGTGATGAAGTGCTAGAAAAAAAGTGTCTGGCTTAAGTCTCCGACCTCTACGCCGCACAGTTAAAGTTGTAGGTAATTGCTTAAGTCTCTTGCTGTTTAGTAGGGCTCTCGCGTTTATTTTATTTGAAGGCGATTTAAGTGGGAAAAAATATTTTTTCGACTGTTTACTTCTCATTCGCAGTTATAACTTTTTATCAGAAGCTGTGTAATTACTGCGGTAGAATTTTAAGAGGAAGATGACCGTGAGATTCAAGTTGCAATTTTGATGTGGAAATATCAGGTTATTAGTGCCTCATACCTAATGACATTAAAACTGGATTAGAAAGACAATCAATCAGATTGTTTATCATGTTCCCATTTTAACTTGAAAGCCGTGCTTTTTGTCTACATCGCCTTGAGTATTAGTCATTTAAAAAGTTTGCATACCCAGATGGCTGGAAAAACTACCAAGGCCGTTTGGCCTCATAATGATAGCAAGAAATGTTTAGAGTTGGATACTGAATTTGACTGGTGAAACCTTAATTTCAACATACGCCACGGAATTATGATCACTATCATATTTTGTTATTTTGTCCCTATAAAGTTATGAACGCCATTTAGACTTGCTGGGCCTTGGCTTCAGCAATCCCCACTTTTGTCAGCACAGTTTGTTAGGTGAAAACTTAGATGGCGCGATATGTCTTTGTTGGTTATATGCGGCCAGAGAGGGTAAAAAAGGTCAGATTTGGTAACAGCTCGTCAACATGTCTGGTGAGCGATGGGCAGACATGGTTTATAGCAAGGATTTCTGAGCGCCTGTTAGGACGAAAATGACGGTGTGGCTCGTCATTGTTAGATAAGTGTGTTTATGTTGCTGCCAAATATGATCCAGATGGTTCGGTTGCGAGGCCATTTACGCACCAATGCCCCAAGGTGTGAACTTGAATCGTGAATGGGCTTGAATCCCAGCGTGGCCAAAAGTCCTGAAGTATTTTATGTTAAACAGAAATGCTAGAAACGTGTTGATTTGTTTTAGATGCCCATGGGTTGATGAGCTTTACCTTATAATTGGTTCTCGGTTGTGAAGGTAATCTTGCGTTATTCTCCTCGCATAAAAAACTGTAGAGACAGCTTTAAGCGCGTTACTTTTCTTTTTGGCCACACCTGAGTATTCAGGAAAGCGTTGGTTATCCTAAAGATAACCGGGCGAAGCGAATCAACAGTTGCACTCACGCCGTTGGTCAACAGTTCGATTGTTTAGCCTTTACCTTAGAAATGCCTTCAAGTAAATCGATTACTGATTCCGGCTTATGGTTGGTCTCTGTGCGCTGTAAAAGCTGGGTGAAGATGTAATGATTGCTATGCCGTGGTGTTAGTTGATATGCTGCGTTAAGATTGATAAAAAACTGTACGATAAATAAAGACTGACAAATAATAATTAGAGGGAAAGCAGTGGAAATATTTCATTAATTTTTTAGTCACTTGACGGCTGCTGGGTGGAACTTTTGGTTTCTTAATGTGCTGTTAGGTACGGTTTGTTTTTTACAATTTAATTTGAAATTCCTCGTTAGATATTTCAAAACATGCTTGGAAGTAGTGTGGAAAAATATGATAAGGCTGACGCGCCCGGCGATACTTCGCACTTTAGAGCACTGACCACAGCGTTAATCAGCACTGTAGGTTACGGAAATATTGTGGTGTAAGCTTTGCTTTTTTAGGCGGGCAGCTGCTCTTTTCTGAGATGTGGGCACCGGCTTCTTTGGCATGACGCACAAATTTGTCGAATTGACTTATCCCATAAAAATATCTGATAAACCCTGATGGCACTATGGCGCGGTACAGGTTTCCATGTATTACATGGATAAAACGTCTCAAATGAAGTGGGTTAGCCGTGGCGTTCGCAGTCGCAAACCGTCATCAGTTCTTTTTTGGTACGGGCAATTGCGCCAAAAGTAATGGTATTGCTACCCAGTATTTGGGCGACTTTGGTCTTGATCCCACTTATCGTAGTGCGTTTTTAGTGTTTTCACTGGCCTTAGTTACTCGGCGGTACTTTACCGTATTGCTGCGGTGACTCTAAAATAGATACCTTTATGGCACTTATTTATTTAGGTCGGCTTGCTGTTTCAGTATTATTGCTATTTAGAAAGGGCCCTGCTTTTGTTTCTGTTTTATTCCGATGTATTTACTGATCAGCAGCAACGGTGGATTATCTCGGTGAACTATCGCTTTGCCCTTCTAATCGAGAGTAAAACAGAGGATGTTTCAATATGAGGCAGGTCTCATATCAGCGGCCTAGATTGCTCACGCAGCCGCTACAGATGATGAGCCGGTTCTGAAAGTATGGTCTCAATATTAGAGCCCTTCATTGGAACACTTCCTTTCATTATTTGTACTTTACACGGGCTTAGTGATCTTTCTTCGGTGTCTGGAAAGAATACCAATTTGAACACCTTGCATCGCACAGATATGATATTGTTGCGTGGAGCCTACTTGAGTCCAGTGATATCGATATAAAACAACTATATAGTTATCTGAAACGAATAGGTGGAAGTGTGTCGAGAATTGAATGGTGAAAATTCAAGTGGCAATGGGCAAAGCCGTCAGCACTGGATTTTACTATTATCAATGCCCGCTCATTAGCGGAAGACGTTACCTTACTGTGGGGATCTTGAAGATACCTTCACTGGCACTCTTAAGGTGGTTGATGCCAATTACTCAAGAATAATATTATCGTAAAACCGGTTATTCTTTGATTACACTCTGCCAGCTTAATGCCGTGCGCGTTTACTCGCGGTTTCTTGGCGAAATCAGGGTAAGTATTTTGTATCATAGGTTTTATTATTTGCGTTTCACGCGATGCTTGGTCATATTTATGGGCGGGCGCACGCACGCCCGGCCCTGATAGAGGCTATGACCTATCTGTTTGGTCCGTTCTGTTATGCCTTATCGGTAGTCAGTATCCGGTAGCTGGATTTGTATGGGCACGTGTCTGATACCACATTAGTATGGGCCTTATCAGCGGTTTGGCGATTAGTGGTTATGACCCGCAAACTTATTTGTATTATCCTACTTTAGAAGGAAAATGAAGGAGTCTGTCGCAAGTTATTGGGAGAGATTTTAATAAAGATACTAAATCTAATTAGCTAAAGATGTATAAGCGCGGCATTTTTGCGGTTATTTATTGCAGATTTGCATAGACTAAAAAATAGTTATAAAAAAGTTCGTCAGAAGTAACTTTCAAGTTTAGGTGTTTGGAGCAGAAAATGGCATTAGTAGATGTCCATTCATGTGCGCAAAAAATATTTCAGATAGCAACCCAAAAAAACCTGATCTCTCCTCTTTTCCCCCTTTCCCCTCCACGCCGAACCTCGGGCCTTCCGATAGATCTCATGCTCCGTAAGCCAGCCTGCTATCTTGCGTCTGCGCGTCAACTACGGTACCGGCGAGAGTTCTCGATCTCTATTCTTCTCGTACTAGGTCATACGATGCACACCTTTCTAGTCACCCAACTCATACTCCATTACCTCCTTGACCACGCACAGAGCGAAGCGCTATATAACAGACGCACTTCCAATCATACATACTCGTACATGTATGCACATACGTGACTCGGACCATAGTACTACCATACTTCATGAGCCCCACCAACCTGCCCCATAGCATGAGATGTACAGATGGGCACTAATACAGATCTATAGCTTCGCACTCCATAGCGAACTATCGGCACGCTCCCTGGAATGACTCTGACTCTCCTCGTGGCATCACTCCGTACCGTCAATCGCTTCAGCGCGAGTACCCAGCGCCTGATCGTTACAGACCCCGACACTACCCGACGCGGCAGTCATCGTACCACTCAACCTCGGCTTGTTGTTGTTGCAGAGAGATCAGTTTTGGCTTTATCTGAAATTTTTTTGTCCACATGAGGACAAATCTACTAGCCATTTTCTGCTCCAAACACCTACTTGAAAGTTACTTCTGGGACGTAACTTTTTTTCCTCCTCCCTCTCTCTCTCTCTTTCGTCACAATTGCCATGCTCAAAATGCCGCGCTGTATTAACATTCTTTAGCTAATAACGATTTAATTGATCTTTTATTTAAATCGTCCAATTAACTGCGACAGGACTCCTTTTCCATTTCCTTTCTAAAGTAGCGATACATACCAAATAACGCTTTGGCAGGGTCTATTCTTTCGCAACGCTGATAAGGGCCCTATTACTTAATGTACCGCCTATCCAGGACACGGCTGCCCATACAAATCCAGCTTACATACACTACTCAGATACGGTCATAACGAACGGGACCAAACAGATAGTCATAGCGTCGATCACCAATTATATGCCCAAGCACATCGCCGTTGAAAAGCAATATAATAATAAACCTCATGGAGTGTGACAAGTATCATACTTACTGATTCGCCAAAGAAACGCGGTAAACGCCACGCAGTTAAGCTGGACAGAAGTGAATCAAAGACAATAAACCCGTTACGATTAATTTCTTTGAGTAATTGGCCATTCAACCACCTTTAGAGTGCAGTGAAGGTATCTTCCAAGATCCCACAGTAAAGGTAACGTCTTCCGCTAATGAGCGGGCATTGTAAAGTTACAATCACAGTGCTGCGGCTTTCCCATGACGGACTTGAATCCTTTCACCATTAAATTTCTTCGACCACTCTTTCCAGCCTATCCGTTAGATAACTATTATAGTTGTTTTTTATCGCTATCACTGGCAACTCAAGGAGGCTCAGCAACAATATCCATATTGGTGCGATCAAGGTGTCAATGTTTTTCTTTTCCAGACACCTGGAGACAGAAATACTAAGCCGTTAAAGTACAAATAATGATAGGTCAACTGAAGGGCATTCTATATTGAGACCCTACCTTCAGAAACGGCTCATCAGTCTTACGCGCCTGCTAGTGTAGCAATAGGCGCGGACCTTTGACGCCTGCCTCATTGGAGAACAATCCTGTTTACTCCTCGATTAAAGGCATAAGCGATAAGTTGCACCGAGAAATTCCTCCCGGTTTGCTTGGTGAGCCAGTAAATACATGGATTTTCAGAAAACAAACACGCAGGGCCCACATTTTCTAACTTAGCAAAAAGTAATGACGCACAGCACCGACTAAATAAATAAAGTGCCATTAAAGGTTTATATTGTTAAGAAGTCACCGCAAGCAATTACGGGTAATTACCGCCGAACGTATAACTAAGGCCAGTTAAAACACCTAAAAAACGCTACTACCCGATTAAGTGAAACTGACGCCGTGCAATATCCAGAGCATATCCGACTCCTCGGGACTCGCGAGCACGATCGTCTGACCGCTCTATGTATTCGAATTATCCATATATTGCCGGCAAGAATAGTTGTAGACGCTCCATTAAATATGTCACGATTATAGATGGGCGCCGTAACTGTGTCTAGAGCCGTGCAAGACGTCGCATAGAAGCCTATCAAATGATTTCTATTCCATGTAATACATGGAGGACACCCGCCATAGTGGCCCATTCAGGCGGTTTTATCCACAGATTATGGCCTTCCCCGCCGTAGCGCCCCCTGGCTCCCTGCGCATCATATTGGTCGTAAGGTCGCACCTTATCTCACGTCTCAACTCGTGGTCATGCCCAAAGGAAAGCGTGCCCACATCCAGAAAAGAGCAAGCTGGCGCGCATAAAATTATGCAAAGGTTACACCACCAATATTTCCTGTACCTACTAGTGCTGATCAACGCTGGCAGTCAGTGCTCTAACGTGCGAAGTATCGCCGGGCGCATCAGCCTTATTATATTTTTCCCACAGTCCATACTTTCCTCAAGGCATGTTTGAAATATCTAATTGAGGGATATATCAATCTACACTAAAATTGAAAAACAACAAACACGGTCTACTTTACAGGGCACATAAGGAAACAAAGGCTCACCCAGCATGCGTCAAGTGACTTTTACAAAATTATGAAATATCCATCTATTCTTCTCTGCGTTCCCTCTAAAGACTGACTCTCTCTCTGTAGTCAGTCCTCTCTCTCTCCTGTTATCTCGCTCTCTCTCTCTGCATCTTAAGGCGTACGTCTCGTGCATATAGATATCGATTACATCCTCACCAGCTGTTTTACAGCGGCACAGGGAGACCAACCATAAGCGAATCAGGCGCTCTCCTCTAGCTCTCTCTCGCGTGTGCAGCACAATAACCACGCGTGCTGCGTCGTCTCTCGGCGGCAAGGAATAATGTGCGACTAGTTGCGAGTCGAAGTTTCTCGCGTTCGATTATGCTGCGTTTATCTTTAGATAGACCTCGCACTCATCTTATGACGATCTAGGTGGTGCCTAGAAAGAGCTCATATCTGCTCACATCGTTTTCTTCGCGCCTCGGTCTCTCGCATCAGAGCGAGTGAATGAGAACCCGCAAGACCACTATTTCTTATAGTATGCGCCACTGAGTCTCAATTTTATCATAGCGTGTACAAGTCTCCTCTAATCACCGTCATGGGAATCTAAAACACATCAACACGGTTTCAGCATTTTCTGTTAACATAAATACTTCAGGACTTTTGGCCACGCTGGGTTAGCCCGATTCACCGAGTTCAAGTTCCACACCTTGGGCATTGTGCGGTAAATGGCCGAACCGAACCATCTGGATTCATATTTGGCACAACATAAAACAACAGCTTGATATCTAACAATGACGAGCCACACCTCATTTCGCTTCTAACAGGCGCTCAGGAAATTCCTCTCTATAAACATTTCTTTGCCAATCGTCCACCGGATGTTGGACGAGGCTAGTTAGCCTCAAATTACCTTTTTACCCTCGGTGGCTCGCCTGATAACCAAACAAAGACAATATCGGCGCCCAATCTAAGGTTCACCCTAAAACTGTTGCTTTGGACCCCCAAGTGGGGATTGCTGAGCCCCCACCAGGGGCAAGTTAAAAGGCGTTCCATTAACCCTTAGGGAGCGATATACATGCGCGGCGCGTCCAAATAAATCTAGGGACTACCACATGACCCACGTTCTTTCTGGGCGGACTCGCTCGGGGTGATCTCAGTTATAGTTTCACTCTAATCGGCGCGTATATTATCGCGATCCGCGATCTTTCAGACGATCGTCGATGACGCTCTCCATATTAGTAGGTGGCTACCGGCCTGGTGAGCTTTCGTCCGGTTCCTATTCTCTGGTGCGTGCTCGGGCAGACCTTTTTGGACTTATGACCTCAGACTCACTATAGCGGCGTATGAGGTATCCTCCAACTAACAAGGCTATCGACTTCAATCTCTCTGAAAAAATGTGCGGACTAAAACACAGTCGCCGTATTGATGGTTCCTCTTCCTCTCTAAACATCTGATTATTGTCGTTACTGAATGAGATGCCCGATCTATAACCCTCTCGATATGGTGGCCTCGTGAACTTCTCATCAATTGTTGCTAATCTGGATGTGCGGGCCCGGTTCCTACCTACTTTCAAACATTTCTCGCCTCCATTAGTTAAATACTCTCAGACCGCGGTGCCTCTCCCGTCGCAAAATGGAACGATATATGTTCTAGCTGAACTCGCCATCGATCGCAGTGGAATAAAGTTAAAATATGGTATTGTTTTCTCCCGGACGCTCTCAAATTCATGACACTCCCTCGCGCTTCCCGACCGGCGGACTGGGCCCTCGTACGCCGGTATCGTATAGCAAATTAACCCGTAGCCCCACTGATTTTAAGCTGTCGCTGGCACGTGCCGGGCGTCGTGGGGTCGGAAATGAGATAGACACGACATCGCTCGTATCTCTTGCGACCCTCTCTCTCAGGTCTTGCGGGTCAACATGTTCAGATCGATCCGTAGGCGTTATCGCTGCATAGACACCACCTTTCAGACAAGCGTGTCCCTCTACTCTGTGCGACATACTTACGATCGCTCACTTTTGGCGCGCTTCACTGTACTACGCCGCCTTATACTTGGACCTGAGGCCATAGGGCACGGTTACCTGCCTGCGTTCAAATGGTGACAGGCGCTCTCTCGCACCTGTGGGGCGCTCTCTATAGTGGACTTGCTTGCTGGAGATCAGAAAAAAAGCGACACATCAACGCCAATAGTTTGTTGAGGATTCCCGAGTGGTATCTGCGTTAAATGTAAATTTAGGATGCAAGCGAGACATTTGGGTGTTGGGCACCGAAGTGAGCTCCCCAGTCAGTTGCCTATGTATTGGATGGCTTTCGCTATTGCTGTGGCTGCCCCAGTTTCAGTAATCACCATTACCGTGGTTGCCGCCACTGCGCCACGACGATCACCTTGTTTGAAAGTTATCAATTAAATTTTGATTCATTGGTAAAGGAATGAACCGTTGCTACATGTTCCACTTTGTTACCCAAAACGTTCATCTAGGGCCTTAAGTACCGACGCTAATGCGTTGGTGGTGCAACTGGGCAGCCGATATTACGGTCTTGTGACGTCAAACGTCGTGGTGATTAACCGCCCGCTAAACATATTTTTGATCTTGGCCTTTACCCGGATGCAGTCAGGCAGCACTTTACTTACGCCTTTTGCAGTAAATGTTGACTCAGCCTTCTTCATCACGCCATTGCCGGTGTTATTATCACAATGGCTTTGTCGATACCATATTGATTAATCACTTCTTGCGGAGAACTTGGCATAGATGACTTGAATGTAAGAGCCTTTCGCTTTTAAATGGCATTCTTTTCTTGCATCAATGGTTGATTTGCTGCCATAAACGGCCAGCACAGAGGTCACGTTTAACAGATGCACGTTTTTCAGGTCGCCTAGCAGCACCCCTGCTCGCCTGGTGTGACGTTAGGTTTGTTATTTTTACTGGCGCTCGATTAATAGTTGCGCTAATATGCGGCCAATACGCCTTAAGCCGATAAACGGACATTTCTTGAGTCTTGCGTATCATGTACACCCACGATTTCACTTAGCTGCTGTTCTAAATATTTCCTCCACTGACAAGTCAGCATATTTGGGATCATGTGGAAGGCATAGGCGGAGTTTTGCCCAAATCAATCATGCGCAGGCGCCAACGACATATGAACTCATCGCTTCTAACAAGGGCCAAACTTTATCGTAACCTCAATTTGTTGGTTTTCTTTTAGTCTAACCGAGCCCCGGATGCGCTTTTGATTGATATCTAATGGACACTGGACCCAAGCCAGTGGACGGAACCATAAACTGAAATTTCAAATGGCATGATTACGAATATAATTTGCCCAAGAAGGGCTTGCATTGCTCGGCTATTCTTTCTTTCTGCCAACTGCTTAGTAATTCCTGTTCTAATGCTGATTATAATTAACAAGGACTACCTTCAGTGATAAAAATTGTAAGCCTTGCTACAGGTCAGCCGGCTTTGGAATTTAAGTTTAGGGATTGGACAGCCGCTGCTGTGCCAAACCGCGATAGTCTTAAATGAAAGGGCGGCGTAATAGCCAGAATTGCACTGAAATTACTTAAAACAATTTAAAAACAGCATTTTAAGCCATAAATTATGTAATATTTCTACACTTATACCTTTCAGGTCTATAATGAAGAGCGGTTAATCACAAAAACCAAATAAAATAGCGAATTATGTGGCTTTATGTTGCTGCTTAGAACTTTGAATTGATATAAATCTTGAAATTTACTTCATAATTTTTTTTTCTATATTGAGGTGATCTAAATTAAAAAACGCCCGATAACGATGCGTTTTTGAGCGCTGAAGTTGTTATTTAGGTTTGAATTTTTACTGCACAACTGACATTGACCACAATAAACGGTTTCGCCACTCGGTGCTGGGCGGCGTCGTCAAACGGCGCCCTAAATGTGCATTCACATCGCTAAACAAAGATTTCTATTACGCTTGCATACCTAAAACTATTATCTACTTGCTTAGCAACGTTTGATCTGAGTGGCGGAAAAAGAAGGCCAACCACAACCTGAATCAAATTTCTGGCTAGAATCAAACACTTTTTCCGCCGAGCATGACAGACGAGTCACCATTGTTTATATGTCGAGCAATGTCCTGTAAAGGCGTCTGCTCGCGTATCTTTTTCACGGACACACTGTAATTCTTCACGCCTTAACTATCCGCCACTGCGATTCAGTTAACTTCAAATGGACTCCAAAACGTCGTTGTTACTTAAATTTTATAGTATCCGTTCCTTATCTACAGTTATTTTACTGTGCCCTTAATTAAGTCAAGTAAAGTACTTAGGCCAATTAACTGAATTTATGTCAGAATTGGTAGCTCGCCTGCTTAACACGCCTTTAACAACAAATACTCTTGAATGCCTGCATATAAAAAGGCTTATGCAACTGCGGTTGCTGCTCAAAGTTTGGAGTATCGAGTATCAAAATTATAATTTGCCGCCCTGCCCTGGCACTCAGTTGTGGCAAGTTAAATCGAACATTCATGATCCGTTGCATTAAAGTCATCAAAACCACGTTCCTGCATTGCCAGCAGTTTCAGAGGGTATCTGCATGCAACAACACCTTTTTTTTAACTCAACTGCAACATGCTTGATTATTTATGATTCATGCATCTTACTAATTTTGGTTTCGCCATCTGGCGGTACAATTAATTTTCGTCGACATTGGTGGCTTAAAGTGTAATTATCATCTTCCCAAATTGAGATGCATTTCAGCAACTCACTTTGACGGGGCGAATAGCGATCACGGCGACAAAAAGTTCTAAAAAATTCTTAGAACGACTTTCAGTTTGAGACCAATCGTCCATTAATTTTTCATTATCTTGACAGGTTAGGCTTGTTTTATTTTCCAATATTGTGTGCGACCTTCACTTCAATCACCACCCAAAATTACATGAGGAAATGTAACATTTGAGAAAAACATTAAGGTTGCAAATAAATTGCGTTGTTTTTTTTGACGTTCTCGTTAGTGGCTTTTTTTAATTTTTGTTTGTATCACTCGTAAAGCACCTTCAAAATTACCCATTTATTTTAGCCGGGGACAAATTTATTTTTTTTGGAACCTTTGGCCATCCCGCGGATTAATTTTGCGTCCGCCAATTTGCCTCATGTATGTCGTTCGTTATAGCTCATAATTATCTTGCAGGCGTTGAAGCCTCATGATCTCTTCTCTATT
>Ga0163217_1076100_pt1 | contig 14235 bp, 14 predicted proteins | sample SynspAceP_FD_185933 | JGI IMG/M metagenome (GOLD analysis project Ga0163217, IMG submission 185933) | Saline lake microbial communities from Ace Lake in Antarctica - Synechococcus sp. Ace-P (PacBio error correction) | ecosystem: Environmental > Aquatic > Non-marine Saline and Alkaline > Saline ... | reverse complement strand
AAACCCGCTTCTTTGAGCAATTCAGCAAGGCGGCATAATAGGCTGGTCTTTTTCAGACGGTTCATTACCAAATGATTACCAAAAGCAATGGACACAGAAACATCACATGGCACCATGGAGAAATTAAACGGCTGATACCAGCCAAACCACCAAGCGTGCATCACTGTAACTGTCGACACACGACCCACATTCAAGCTGTGCTCGCCTTTGAAGTGCGGAATACCACATGCAAACTCTACGACTTCCAAGCGCGCGTCAGTCGGTCCCATGGCATCGGAATAGACTTTGCCCTGTTCACTGCAATCAACTCAGCAAACTCATGGCTGTTGCGCTTCCACTAAAGCTTTAAATAAACATTAACGCGCGCACGATTTATATGTGGACATGAGACCCAGAGTTTCAAACGCCGCTTGTGCGATTGTAATGCGATTGGTTCTTCAACCGTGCCCATATACGGATAGAGACACCTCCCCTGCGCAGTTAAAGACTTTGCTTTACGAGACGAGTACTTTCAACGCATTATTGTCAATGATAGTTACCCATTAACGTTAATTCAAATAGAACATTTTTTTCTCTTCTTTAAATACATAAAATCGGACATTTCTAGCGTAGATAAAAAGTAAAACCGGCTTTTTCAAATTCGCTGACAAATACTCTAACCTTCGTGCATACGTTAATGGGTGCGCAATAGCCGGATCCTGCTCAGCTTCACCACAATCCAACCGGAATAGTCCACAGATTCAGCACCTTCAAAAATAGGAAAAAATAATCAATACTTGCCATCGCCAGGTACCTATAAACGCCTTCTAGACGGCATTCCAAAAACACTGTCTCGTTAAGGTATCCTGCAAACACACTTGGACGAATTGTTCTTCAGCAATGAACATGAGATATGTTATTCCCGCTTTTCGCCATCGCTAAAGCATCACCACCCGCAATACGTAATATGACCGGTGGCAGCAACAAACCGACTTTACCTCCTCATGGCATTAGCTTATCGAACTTCTTCCGGGTGTCGATTCACCGTCCCCCATTATGATTGATACGCCATTTTTACGCCTCGCGGCCATATAAATCCGCTACCGCCGGTCATACGTTGCGTATTCTCCCATTGGTCGCCGTCATACGGCCTGAGACAAAGAACGATTGATCACCATGAAACAGCATGATTCGGCAACACCATGACAGTCGACCCTAACCTTGAGCCAAAATTGAGCGTATTTGCATCCTGCAATTCGTCTTCAACACTTCGCTCTAGCAAACGTGCGGCCGTACCAGCCTGATACCAGAACAAATCATGTTCTTAGATTGCCTTAAGACAGACGCATCATCGAGGAAATTATTACCTAATTCTATGCCGCTGTAAACCGCCTGACGGTTCACTCAAACATACTTCAAAGCGGCGTATCCCGCCCAACGAGGTAAATCGTCGTTAGTCCAAGTCAAGGATTAATGCCGATTCGGATGTTGATTCCTTTTTCCTTATTGTTTTATGTTTTTATTTTGCTGTTCATAGGATTGCTCTCAGCTCTATCTAAGTAATAAGGCTTGTGCTGTTTGGCCTATTTTTACTGGTGTCGGCGCTCACCACGTCGTACGAGTCACACTTCTGGTACGCACATCCCACCACGCCCCGCTGCTGCGTGCTCGCATTGCGTGTTCTATCGCAATCAACACTAGGTTTATCACTGCTCTTGCTCGCGCTTTAATGCGGCTTCTAGTTCGCCAGGACAACCACTTTTTCAGGCCACCCAAAGCTTTCGCGGTCGCAAAGTCTGTTTTAGGAGCGCCCGCTTCAACGTCTGACCAGTTTTGCAATAATATGAAGGGTTCGCCCCGCACGCTTGCTGTAATCGATTGTTACAGGCTAACCTCGTATCCAAACGACAATATGAGTTTTAAACCCAACATACAAGTGCGATTTCCGAGTTCAGCATAATAAACTTGCCATCTCCCACCATCACGTATCACTCTCTTTTGCGTGCCATTTCACATCCTAGGCCACCGGCAGTTTCGTTAACCCATGCACGAAAAAAACGTATCTCCACGTAACAAGATCAGAAGACTTGCGCCAAACTTATGGAATTCACCCGGCAAACCACCAGCGCTTGATACTATGGTGCTGTCAACAGAGGCAAACGATTGATACCCAATGACATTCTCGGTCCTGCGGCAGTAGTGTTTGTCGTTGCTTGTGTTAGCAAGGCATCACTTGATCCACTGCCGACAGCCATTTTGATCATCGTGAACAATTCTGCTCCAAGACGACGCGCTAAGTATTCTCCCACCTCAGTTCATTATTCTTGCAGTTCACTTTTGCATTCCACCGACCAAAGGTAAAAGACGATGTTTTTCTGCATCGAACGGCGTCACGTTTAGACTCAGTAAAAGGTGATCAGGTTTCGCAAAATAATTACGAGATGCCGAGGTATAAATCTTGCAAACTGTGCCAATGGGCAATAATCAAATCGCTCTTGTGCCGCCGCATTGCCCACTCGATCCGTACGCACCGAGCCAAGATTGAATTATATCAAGCCAACGCGCCCTCTGCCGGCTTCGCCCCCGCCCCCCGGCTGCCCCCTTTCCTGGTTTCACACCGGAATCTGATATTGCTCATAAAAGCTTTCGCTTCCTCTACGCCAGCTGTAATGCACGCCCTCCGCCAAGCCAGAACAATGGCTTTTCGCTTTTTTATAATCGCTCAAAACCGCCGCTGCTAGTTGATCACATCGGTTCGATTTACGACCAGTTTTATGAACTTTGGCGAAAGAAGCTTGTGGGAAATCAAACCGCCATGGTTTGCACATCTTGGCAATGCTAAGTCGCTGGCCACAAAGTAATCGATCCCAACATGGTATTAATGACCGTCTGGCAAAACTGGTGATCAGCTGCTCTTGGGCGATTTAATACGATCAAAAAATAACGCGACACTGACGAAAAATCAATCATTCACCGACATAGTCGATCGTAAAATGCTCAACTTGCATGTAACACAGGATCTGGGGTTCGAGTCGCCAAGACATCACCTGTAAAAATCAACAAGGCAAATCGATCTGGCCATGCCAAACCCGCTGCTAATCATGTTGGTTTCACCAGGCAATGGACGATGTAAGGCCATAAATACGCTGTGACGCGGCTGTTTCGCGTAGCGCAAGCAGCCAATTGGCCCATACCCTGTTCTTATGCGCTCGAAAGCTGGTGAATTCGTCTGTTGACCTGCGCCATGCTCGCCTATTCCAGCCACGTTACCGTGTCCGAAATTCGCCCAAACGCGCGACACAGCGGCACCTCTACACATCAATCACGGTATAATGAACTTGTAGATTGCTTGACCAGAGCTTGTGCCATGGTTAAACGTAATGTTTCCATTTTTTATGCCTCCATCGCTTAGCAGAATTGTCACCAAGGTTTTTGCCATTACGCTCTTGCCCATAACTCACTCATTTCCAAATTAGTTCCTTTTAACCTTGAGTTGAATTCCCGTGTCATCGATTCTTTCATTAGCCAAGCCTATTTGGCTCGAGAAAATAGTGCTCGATGGCCAAAGCCTTGAAATATCTTGCCCTGCTGCGGCATAAAAACCAGCTTTTTAGACCTTCATACTGGCGCGTCCAAACAAGCAACTACCACGCCCCGGCAATAAGGCGATCCGCTTTGATCAGATCACCAATACTTTTTCCAAGCGGCTTTATGGGCGAAGCAGCTTCCACCATCTGGAAACACGCCCAATTGTAAAAAAGCGTTCAATTGAACGAGACCAGGTATATCTGACATCTGAATCGGCTGGGCGAATGATTTCATAACAACAACCATGGCCTTTGTTGCAGCAAGCACGGTAAAGATCCATGACTTTCTGCTCTGCTCATTAACGCAATGCAAGGCCTCTCGGATGAAAAAACAAACATTTCACATGTGATTCACAGGCCAAGTCGCAATAGTTTGTTCCTACGTTGTGCCTAATTCGAATCGAATGTCGATGCTTGGCAAGCTCTACTGACCGAGCAAATCCAATGATTCTTTGCCGTGAAATATCATTCAATACATCTTGTGCAAAGGTACCATTCGGCTAAAATACCCGTACGCCAACGTTGCCTTCTAGGCTAGAAGCCCCTTTGAAAGGGCTTCTAATATCCAATTTTTTGGCTTTGGATATTTGCGGACAGTCACACCGTCTTTCACGAACATATCCACGAATGGACGTCGATGATCAAACGCCAAAAATACACATGTCTTGCCATTCTTTACCCTGCTCATGACGCACAGTGCGTTTGCGTTGCACACGCTGTAATAGTTAAGTACTGGATCAAGATCAGGACGTGGATTGTCATTCACGGTGAATCAGATATAATCCATCCAACGACTCGGCATGGCAGGCGAACAACCATGTCCGAGACACCACTAGCACCGGAAGCATGCATAATCACACGCATTTTCATGGTTTCTCCTGAACCCAGCCGCTAAATGAACCACTAAAAAAAGCGTCGCGCCCCAACACATTTAACACGCAACTGATGATGGCCATAACGTAATGCCTCGTCTAACGTCACTGGATCGCCCCTTTAAACACAGAACAACCAAAGCACCGCGGTATACCAGCCAAGCAGACGAAACATGCGGATCGCTTTAAACTTCGATGTTGTCTTCACTGCCACCTGCGATATGAAACTTCTTCTCGTTTCTGACACCAAATACACACAATGATGATAGATAAAGATGCTGATCACAGAGTCGTTCACAACAAAACGATTTTCACCTTCACCACGACCAAGTTAACCCCCACAACACAAGGACGATAATCGGATGTCGACACGACTTTAGTATTATGGTTTCGCGATTGAATCGCCGTTCTAGTCGGCTGCTTCTGTGCCTTGTGGAAAATGCTTCGTGATCAACAAGGTCTTTGCTGAACGATGTAAGCTGTTCAAAAATCGTCTCGGCTATCGCCATGTCAGCGCAGTTTTCACGGTAAAAGATTAATGAAAGACTCTTTGTCCTTATACCCAATAACACCCCAAACCGTTAAACGCTCCTTCATCGTACAAACATTGAAATACATCCACATACGCTCTGCATTCTTAACGGACAAATGCCCCATGTGTCAATTCGCGACCGCGTTAACATGGCCGACTTCAACCCCATGCGAAGAGTCCCAAAGCAAGATTTGCAGACGACCGCCAAGGTAATTTCTTAAAGCTAACTCACGTCTTCTAATGGCCGCCAATTTTTTCCGAATAACAGTTCAGACAGCGGCACCGCCCTAACAAAATAACATCCAATTTTATCTATTTCATTTTGTTCCCCATCGACTGCCTCAACCTCGGGACCCACGCTCTTTATCAACGATCAACCACGCTATCAGATATATTTACCTGGTCGCCGCTCGAATAATCAGGCAACAATGGCGCGTTAATTGTACTATGCCTGTATAATCTCGTTCACGCTTTCATGGTCATTGAACCCAGACTGTGACCGCTGAAACAACAAAAGCTTGATAATCAGGTTGCTCAGGGCCAACCAAAAATACCGTTAAAACCTGCGTTTGCGGGTTTCCCTTCATTGATGACAAGTACAGCTCGACAAGTTCTTGATCAAAAAATCAAGGTCCCTTAGTCCCCGTAATTTCAAAACACAGACCGTTTTGCGTCCCCAAGCAATACTGAGGTTCTAAACGTACCTTGCGCACCATTGGCAAAAACGCACCATCCATGTGAAGCTTGACTCGTCGCTTTTCAACATGACCAACGCATTTTCGCCTTGAGCTTAACGGACGCGTTGTGAAACCCTTAAGATCCGCGCACAAGGACTGAATCGTGCCATCCAAATGAATCGCCCCAATTGCCCAAGATGCGAGCCAAATCGTTAGCGCCCCCGTCCAGCAACTGTTTTGCAAACGCCAGCTAAAGGGCATTCGAAATCGGCAAATAATCTTCGTAAACCACACGCGAAATTGCACCACTCAACCGATGTCGCCCACGTTCTAATCAATGCTTGGCAAATTGCACTGTAGGATTCTTGATGTAATTAAGCCAACCAAGTTTTTACACCTCTAACTCAGCCCGCTTCGGTCATTTCCTTAGCCATCAGCTGTTCAGCCAGAGTGCTTTTCCACTGTAAACATGTTTTCCAGCGGCAATGGCGGCCATGCGCAATGTCTTTGTGTAAAAAAAGTAATGGGGGGCACAAAATCCACCAATCAATAATTCAGGTCATTAAAATTAAGCGTTTCCATATCCCCTGTTGAAGCGATTAAAGCCAGCTTGAGCCTTCATCTCAGCATGTTCTGTGTGTTGCATCGGCTAGCATTTCACACTGCCAATTGCCAGGGGTGAAATGCTAGCCGAGCAATCCACCAGAATGCTGAAGATGAGGCCAAAGCGGGCTTTCGTCCAACAGGATTTGGAACGTATTAATTGGATATTTGGGTGTTGTCCTTGTGGGGGGAGTGGGGAGGATTGGGAATCGCAAAAGCGCATTTGCTATTACGATAAGCAATGCATGTGCTTTTCCCATGTAAACCTGAAACCAAACCAACCCACACGATTTAATTCGTTGTCATAAGACTTTCCTTTAGCTGTGGCATTCTAAATCGGCTGAACTCTTCTAATTCAGCGGTGCATATTCGTCTAACTCTTGACCGCCGTCATCATTCTAAAAACATTTCTCTCGACCTTCTTCTGACTTCCGAACAAACCTAGGCTTTGACCACGTTTAGGTAGCGTATAACGTTATCAAGCAATTGGTTAAGCATGGACATTGTGGAATCAAATCACCGTAATCCTGGCTGTGCTTTGGCAACCACGTTTAAATACATTTCAGACTGCTTCACACCTAAGGCCCTGTTCTCGTCTAATATAGAACCTTGGCACCAAAGTGAATCCACGAGCGATTCGCAAACATTGTTTTCACCTCCAGGAACATGTGCCCAAAGCTGCGAAGTCACGAAACATTGACGCCATTTCTGACATGCCAGATTGCGCATTCTTATTAGCTTCTCAATATCAAAACGCTTAAATGATACCGCGCCCTTGTGGTTAAACTCTGGCCATGAAAAAGTTACGCTAACGCTCACAAGGGCACACGCAAATCTTGATAAACCGTTTGCGTATCCCAGCATCAGCGCCTCTACTGGGACTTAAAACACGACCCTTTTACCATTAAATTAGTATTCGCTTCGCTTGTGCATGCACCCCTGCTAATGTTTTGATTGATGCGTGATTTACCGCGCCGTTGTCGCCTAACAAACAGTGAACTTCCACCCAATTCACTTGAATTAATTCTTTTAAGGCGATGACAGAACGAAGTACGGCTCACATTCTCAATTTCAATTATAAAATCACTCATTTTTGGTTCTCCTAAATTCTCATCAAATAAGTAAAACTCGGAATAGGACACCGAATCTAATGTCGGCTTTCTGTCACCTTGACGATATAGTTGTTGAACAAAAACAGCATTAACACATGCCACTAAGAAAACTCGGAACAATCTGATGTCAATTACAGTGAAGAAATACCCATTTGACCACACCAAAGATCAATGCCCAAAACAAGCACCATAACAACCGAACCACCGGTGAGCAAAAGCACCACCGATCAACCACCGCGAATTAAATGGCTTCAAACTCTTTTAATTACGCCTCGATCTGCCGACGCGAGCCAAACTCAATACCTGACAGCGCATAAAACAGTGCCGTAAAAGCAGTAAACATGAACAAAGAGATTTTTACTTATGACGGAACACCGACGTTACGCGCCGCTTTTTGATCTCCACCAGGGCAAAAACCAATTACCAAACGACGTCGTAACGAAAACCAACTCGAATAATCGCCAATCCTAAACACCAACAATCCCATAAGGGACTTCCATCAGCACGAGAACCATCGTCATAGGTACTACAAATTCCCCATATCAGCAAGCAAATAAAACACGCCCTGACCTATTCTTCGCCAAAAATAACTGCCAGCCAATCTCCTTCAGCGTATTTATCAATACCACCTTACGATGGGCGATTAGTGAATTTAGAATAGACAGCGCAATAGTCAAAACCGCGCAGAATAAAAAGAACGCCAGACTCACAATTAAAGAAAAAACGGCAGACCCGTTTTAACCACCAATATAGCCATTCAAGAACCAATCAGCAGCGCCAGCCGAAAGTCAAAGAATGCTCCCCAAATGGCCACCCCCAAACACAGCAGGAATGGTCATCATCACCCAGCAAACCTGATCATGACCAATGGATAATCAAACTCGCCGGCGATCATCACAACACGCACGTTCGCGTCAAACCTAATTGCGCCGAAACTGATTGCCCAGTTCATGATTTGCCGTCAGAGGCAAACATGCCAGAATCTGCCCGCGTAATGAAGAAAAAGACCAAGACGAGAGCCGCACCAGAAATGCGCCCAAATTCAGGTCGATGCAAGAGTCGCTTCCAAGGCAGACATACGAACCGTTCATCTGCTGCTTGCGTTGCCCACCAGTGATTTATCTTCTTCATATTTTAATACCTCAACAGGTTGAGGTTTGATCATCATAGCGTTCACTATTTATATTTATTTTTTGTGGCTTCTAATCATCTCTAACATTTACTACTTAACCTAACAAAGACATCGCTATAGGGAACTTTAAGTAGGATTCAAGAACGTGATTAGAATTAATGTCTTTCTTTCAACAATGAAACCTAATAGAATATTTATTTCAGTTTTCATAGGCAAAATAAATATTTGTATTAAAATTTACATTAAAAGACTTAAAAAAAGTCTATAAAGAACATGAATTTAAATAAAAAACGTTTAAAAACAATGGATTAATAAAACAAATCAATAAAAACAAAAATTCCAAAGTGTGTCAATTATGAAACGTTCATTCTTAACATCATTTCGACTCTGAAAAAATGGACACAGCGGTGTTGCTAAATCCCAAAAATACGTAAAACAAAATATTAAACCAAACGAGATAGTTGGAATGATACCTTTCTTAAGAAAAGCACCAGCCATACTGGTAGCAGGTGCTGCGATTTATGCTTAATTCTTATGTTTCATCAACAGTCCACGCCGAAGGGACGCTACGTGTTATTCCATTGGCCCCAACTCTGATTCATGGTGAACTCATAAGAATCGGTTACTTAAACGAGCCGCTTTCTGATATGAATGTTACCGTCATATCGGCAACCCTCCAAACCGGCTTCTACCGATATGGCGCTATCGTTGAGCAAGCCGTCGCAACAAACCCTATGTATCGTACTTTCTTATTGCGACTTCGAAACACCACCTGAAGGCCCTTTAATAAAGCCTCTCTCAAAGTATTCCTTTATTACGTGAACTCTACTCAGCACAATCCAAAGCATTGGCGCTTATTACATGTAGGCAACCTGGAGTTTTGCAGCTGCCTTCGGCCGCAGGTAACTTGCGAAGAAACACGCGTAAAGCTTTCCTTTGTGTTAACCATTTATTAATTACCAATCCAAGCTTTCGTTGAGCGCTGTATGGGCTCGCGACAAGCTAGGCGTAAGCTTGGAGCCAAATGATCGACTCTGTATCAATCCAACAACTTAGAACTAAAGTATCGTCTTACTTGCGTAAGCATCCAGATACTCAGCATCCTAACGTTAGGACCAAACCTCTTGCACATCCAACGTTGGCGAGCTTTTCTAAAAACCGAAACTGAAACATTTAGTTCGGTACGTTTAGATTAGTTGGATGAAATTTTCGCCGCCTATTAAAGATTGCAAAAATTGACTTTCCGCGATAGACAACAACCGTATCTATCAAGCGTTACCTACCTATCAGCTCCTAACAAACTTTATTCTCGCTACGTTGATCCAATAACCCGATGTTAAAACTTGCCCTGCGTTTTAATTACCAAAGACAAAACATCGCTATTTGTTGAAAAATACGCTGGGAATTCCGTAATTCACTTGAAAAACAAGAAGAGGTTAAGGAACAACTCATCTAGATCTATCACCTGTCACGCAAGGCAATTATGCTTGCCGCCTGACCGTATAAAAAACCAGTAAGTATTAGGGTCAATATCGCTATAAGCTTGTTTAAATATTGGTATTATTAGGTCACTACTTTAGGTATGTACACTTTCTTGTCTGCAACCAAAACGTCCACTTGAACTACTACAACAAGCATATTGTCGAACTACGCGACTTAAGTAACGACTTTCAACAAGTCGGCGCCGCTTTTCTAGAACACCCGAATACTGTCGCCTAGAAAACCGTGCCAGTTCTTGCCGAACAGTGCGACTGTACCTCCTTCACACTAGTACGTTTTGCTGCCGCTTTGAGTACAAACGGTTTAGCGAAAATGCAATAACTCTCGACAAGACTCTTGTAGAGGGCAAACGTCCAAGCACATGAACGAGTAAAGCTCAGCAAAAAGTACCGCGGCACGATAATAGATGCGTCTCAATTAGAAAGAATTCGCAGTACAAGCGTTTTTTCAATGAAATCACATAACCACCATTTCTCTCAAGAAATGCTTCTAATAGCCGTGATTACTCGAAAATGCTCAAAATATTTATCTAATCGTCTGCGTCGCGGCCACCCTATTCCAGCTACTTCGCTTTACAGTTTTAAGACACTTAAACAAAACAACTCAAACCTCATCGTATGTGTGGTGGCATGCTGTAGAGAAGCCATTAACATACTTAAAACATTATTATTGCCACAAACCTTTAGCCCTTACGCAAAAAAACAGTTAATGTAAAGCGAGGTACCATTCAAGGCGGGTCAAATTCATGCCATTACTTAAGTAAAATAACCCAATTAGCGCACTTTTCTGATGTATGTTTTGATATAAAAGAAGCCGAAGTCATGGTTCGCTCCCTCCACCCTGCAATACATTAGCACCAAACTTACTCGTCGCCTTGCATATAGGTTTCACAGTGACGGAAAAAAATGGGCCGATACAAAAAAATGAATGGAAACATTAGCTTTAAATCGTTAAGGGCCGTTCCAGTTTGAGGCACCCAATTACAAATAATAACGACCATGAGTTAAATGCTAGTATTGAGAAATTGACGAAGATAGGCGTCTTGAGAAAATGCGTAGATTCGAGGAATATAGAGCGAGCCACTTGATGAAGGCAAACCATTCCGTCAGCGTAATTTATTCCATAACCCATAGGCCCATAAACAAAGCGAAAGCGGTATAGAAACGCAAGCAAGGGTCAACCCATGTTAGCTTTGACGATCAACTTCTCAGGCAGATTCAAAACAAAGCAAAGTAATGATTATGTGAAGTGACCATTGACGAATATCATCTGTTCGGGTAATGATAAAGATCTGGGCCTTGCTAATGCATAACGCCAACGGCCACAGCAACGCCAATACACCTTTAACCCCCTCCAATAAAGCAAGCATTCAGACCTTCAAAACTTCAACACCCAGCTTCTTTGTAATCAGTCAGATTAATTCAAGCAAGATGGACAAAAAAGTGATTGTTTCAATTTTATTGATATGTTGATATTGAAAAATCAGGCATAAAAAAGACCAAGTCAGGCCAACCCTGTCTGACTTGTCTTTCTCAACCTAGAACAAAACGTAACACCTTAAATTTATCCAAAGATTTCGCTTTGTTGAGTTATTTCCACCATGGTTTCACACAATGCAGATTGCTCCGTAGCGCATTGAACACCGATGGCTTATATCACTTATGTTCTGGTATTGCGATTGATCTCATTAGCGTCGCCACTTTCTCTTCGGCGCGCAGCAATTTACTTTCATATCAGTAAATATACATGATTACTTGCACGAATAGCATGCAATGAATCTTTCCTTGGTTGCATAAGCGCGTTGAATTCGCATTTCTCGACTTTCAAGGATTAACTTTCAGCACCTCGTACCCCGTTGAAGTTGCTGAATCATTTTTAATTTGCTCTGTCGACTCTTGTCTTCGAAGCAGTGTTCTTCACTTCATCTGCAAACAACCCAAAGCCTCGACCTTGTTCACCGCACGAGCCGCTTCCAATGCAGCGTCAATGCTAACAAGTGGTTTGATCCGCAGAGGCCTAATACTCAGAATGGATTCGTAAATATTTCACTGTAACCCACTAGTCGTAATGGTTGACCACATTGCCATTTGATCAGTTAACTGAGCAAGATGCGGTAGTACGCTCCACACCGCTTCCCCTCTTTTGCTGCAGTATCGCCGGTTCGCACGAGCTCGCCGCATTTGAGCATGTCCCGCCACATCATGAGCCGTTGCAAGACATTAGCATCGCCGTTGCTAATTGATCCAGTTCATAGTGATATAAAACTCTGCAGAAACGAAGAACGCAAAGGGACGCCGACAGTTTTATCTGTATTAGCACAACACTCAATGAAGCGTCCTTTCACTTCACTTGATTAAAATGCTGTAGGTAAACCAACAAAAAGCTGATTAAAACCCCAGACCAGCACCAAATTCATGCGTTACTCGGTAATTCTAGTCGTTTTGTAAGTCACCTTCACCGACCATAATTTCTTGTAAAGAGTCATGCAATGCACGCAGCGTTTGCAGCAAACGAGTCACCATGAAATACAAGACAACCGATACCAACAGCTCGCAATTAAATTGTCCCCAAAACGCAATCCAGCCAACACTCGCGTACACTATGCAAATACATTTGCCTTCGTCCTAATACAACACCAATTATACGTCAGCACCATACAAATTTTGGCAATGGCTGAGGGACACAATAGCAGATTGCCATCTTCTTAAGTTGGTTTTCAACAAACTCGTTTTCAAAGCAGACCCACACTGGCCTAAGCCAAGTTCCGATACAGACTTTCCGTTTTAATCTGCATAGGGTGGACTAATGTTTTGCCAGATTTATTAATAAGAAACGCATAACCAGTGTCATTAAAGTTCAAAGTTAACAGCATTGGAAACCCGTTTCGAAGCTTAAGTCTCGCCAAACCCCTTAAAAGTTTTGCCTTTATCTCGAAATAGCCACAACAGAAATGAGGATTCTCCGGTTGTCGATCAGGAAGGGTCCTTAATACGTGTTTGTTATGCTGTATTTGAAGCTAAAAAGCCAACCAAGCCGCTTACGAGCATTCCATCCAGTTGATTCCAACTTGGGATCATGTTAATCGAAGGACCCACCTGCAATCTAGTCCACCACAAAAGCAACAAAAACTCATTTTTATAACCGGGCCAGATCAAACGCTTTTTGATTGGTTTTCCATACTGTAATTAGGCATCAAAACGTTGAGGAGACTGTTCTCAATCAATCCATTTTTCCTTTAGCCAATATTCCACTTGTAAAGCCCAACCCGCCTTACTCGTTTCTTGTGTACTGATATCCGTTTTTTTTCATAGATCTTCTTAATGTTGCTTGTACTGCACCATAGTATGCAGTTAAATGCTAAAGGCAAACTACACAAAGCGCATAACACTACTTTATGCAGATTACCTTTCATTGTCCAATACCCCTATTTAAAAAATTTAAAAACGCGACTTTCACTCATTAATTTAGTCTGATTTTTTTATACTACCCACTAAAAAAGTGTTAACTTAACCAATTCGGCCGAATTATAAACACCAGAGTACCCAAAGCCTATCTTTAAAACGCGTGTTTTTGATAGCGCCTTATTTCATTAAAAAAAACCCGCAATCCTTTGATTACGGGTTGGTTGTTGGTCACACAGGGTTAACTAATCAAAGCCGATCCAGGCTCCATTACTTTGTCCAGCTGCACGAAATCCTTCACCAAAGCAGTCTTGTTGAATCGGAACAAAGCGTTACCACTTCCGCAATAAGCACGAAGTGGCGAATCGAGCCAAAAGACCAAAATCGACACGAGTCAGCTGGATCCATAACAGCCCCCCCGTTGACCCGTCTTCTGCCTTCAAAATACGCGTCTTCATCACTTGAAACAGAATTCCACTTGTATCCATAATCGAGCAAGTTACAAAGAAGTCATTCGACTAAATGTTCTGGTTATTCGTCAAAAACACCCTTCTTGTTGGACTGTCCCGAACTGTTAGCACCTAATTACACGTAAAACCACCCAAACAATTTACCCCTTCACTCTGGTCGCTGAAACCAAAAATCGTCAGTAAGCTGCGGGCTTCGAATCCAAAAACAATTATTCCTTCTGTTGCTGATTCGCTGTTACTTTACCCTTTTTTGATTAATTTACGGAAAACCCCCATCCCGGCCCCTATAGCTTCAAAGGGGCCCCAACCAATTCCCAATTATTTAATACGAAAACCTTTCCTTCTTTTTTTCCTTCCTGTTTTGGGGTTG
>Ga0163217_1046126_pt1 | contig 14235 bp, 5 predicted proteins | sample SynspAceP_FD_185933 | JGI IMG/M metagenome (GOLD analysis project Ga0163217, IMG submission 185933) | Saline lake microbial communities from Ace Lake in Antarctica - Synechococcus sp. Ace-P (PacBio error correction) | ecosystem: Environmental > Aquatic > Non-marine Saline and Alkaline > Saline ... | reverse complement strand
CACATATAACGAATGCTTAACTAACTCTTTTTTTCTATCTAATGTAACCAGATGACTTAGAATAACTGTAAAAAATCTCAGGACTGTGTGAAGTGTCTAATCCTTTGGCTGATATTTTTCCGATGGAACTTTTAACGTCCCAGCAACTGATTTTCCTAGCTCGGCTGGCGATTGGACTTTGACGAAGTGACCTTTGGAGTAAGGATCCTATTAATTTCCTGTTCACGAGTCGTTAAATACACGTGAGCAAAGCTCTTTAAGTGCATATTTGAGTGGCCTGAACTAGAGGCTCGTTCAACAAACTCCCCTGCTTGCGCAACCAGAATGACGGAAATCAAGCTTCCAATTATAGGGAAGCCACTTTCAAATATTCAATTCTGTACGGCGAATCGCATCCCACTACTTTTTGACGACCAGTGAAACGGCCACACGTTTTGTTGTCTTTGTCTAATTCTACTAAGAGAATCTCATCAACTAAATCAAGTTTACAGGTAACAGGTTTGGTAGTTACGCGTTTCTCAAATGAATCACGTGCCATGTCAACCAGCGATATACGCCTGGTTGTAATACCTTGTTGGATGGCATTAAACAGAGGATCTAGCAGGTAGGCTTGTTTAAATACATCCTTAGAGTGTGGCTCTGTTACCTTCGGGTTACTGGGCGCATGGAATTAAAAGCGGTTTAGCGTTTACTTTATACGTGAGACCCATGATGATTTGGTTCAAAAATAGCAAAAGCTTACTAGAGCGCTCTAAAGCAATGGAAAACTAGGTACCTCGAATGTGATTGGCGAGTGAGCCAAGGTCTTTCAATTAGCTCTGGTAACGATAATTGTCCTCTAAGTGTATTGCTCGGGCATATGTTATGTCCTTTCTCATGTACTGCTGTTTACAAGCAATACAAGAGCGTAGCGCTTGAACTTGACTTTTTTTGAAACAATATAAATGCAACAACAGGCTACTTTTTATTTGTGGTGTCATTGAGATTAAATCGGAATTTTTACTCGTTTGTTCTTCGTCTTTAAAATTAAACGTCTTGCAAAAATTCCATACGGACTTTTTTATTCTTCTGGTAGTAAAAATGGGAATTACTTAACCTGAATGATTTTCGGCTTATGAAGATTCAAAGTGCAGAGGTGCAGAAACACTTTAAGTGATCTTTAGTTAAACATATTCAGTAAAATTTAGCTGAATGTGAAGGAAAAGACGATATCTTTTTAGAGGATTTATATACAGTTGGTCTTTATCTTTGCATATGTACCTTACTCGAGAGATAGTTACTCGTATCATTTGCTCGGGTTAGGTAATTTATATCGGAAGAATTTGACTTATAATCATGTACAAACAAACCATTAAAATCGAATTAAAAGCCTCGATTATTAATGTTAATGATAGCGCCTTCTTTCACAGTTAGACTAAATACATAAGAAGAACATTCTAGTCGGATATTACGAAGGACAACGAGTTTGAATCTGCATTCACAGATTTTAAACGGAATCTACGAAGGCCAAGCGCATGCCCTCTAGGGTTTAAGACGCGTGAGACGCAGGCAGTAAAGCTTCCTCAATCGGTGATTGTGTTTGATCACCTGGGGGATGATGTTCTCGAACAACGCATGTTTCGAGACTCGGTGACAGTGATGGTTTGTGCTTGGCAGTCCATCTGAGGCCCATCTCTGTACCATGGGCTGAGTTGCTCGTGATCAAATTTTAGCCATGATGACAACGTTGATGCACCACCAATTTTACCCAGACCCACGCCAAATTTGACTGCGAATTTAGCGTTTTAAAGCGTTAGGTTACACGGCAGTTGTCGGCAACGAGCTTGAATTCTATTTACTAGATGGCCCAGTCTGAAGCAAAGCTCAACCTTCACCTCCTATCATAGTGGAAAGGCAACGGTGTGCGCGTTTGAATAAAACGAATTGCTACTCCATCGAAGAAATGGATGGTCTAGAAGGCTTTTTCGCGGAAGCTGCGTAGAGCATGTGAAATCCAAAGGTATCCCAGCAGACACTATTTATTTCTTGAGTTAGGCCCAGGTCATTCGAAATATCAACATGAACACAGTAATGATGCCCGTTCAAGCGGCAGATCACGCGATTATGTTTAAGCGTTTATCAAAAGGCGTTGCACGTCAGCATGACTTTCGTGCCACTTCATGGCGAACCTTATGCGGATAAAAGGGGTTGGCAAAGTTCATGTGATTTTAGTTTGTTGGATGGAGCAAACGTAGCAATGTGTTCGACATACGGTACAGATGAAAGGCTCCAGATTTGTTTACAACAAGCGGTTTGCTGGTTTGCTGAAATCACAGTCAGATTCCATTAGCTGGTGTCTTGCGCCCCACAGAATTCTACCCGTCGTTTCAAAATGGCGCTTCACGCCTCCAACCTTTGCCAAGCTGGGGTTATGATAAACCGTACTGTTGCCAGTTACGTATTCCGGGAAAGGTGAATTGTTGGCACGTCTAGTTGAACATCCGAGTAGTGCTTGGTGCAGATGCGAATCCCTACTAGTATTGGCTGCCGTCGTTAGGGGCGCTGATTACATGGTATCGAAACCAAAATGTCACCACCACAACAATCAAGGTGATGCGTATGCTATGTCAGAACGTTTTGAACTTTTACCAAATCGTTGGAAATAGGGCACTGAGTCTTTTGCAACAGCGCGTTCTTACGTGATTATTTAGTGAGAATTTGTGCGTGGTCTACGGGCCACGCGGAAAGAACAAGAAGCAAACAAAAAATACACGGCCGCATTGCCAATGTGGAAATGGAGCTATTTATAAAGTGCTTTGCATGATTAGAACGGCCATTAGAAAATAGGCCGAAGAGGCTTTGCTCAAAATAAAAATCACCATCACAACTGGAACCACGTCAATGACCAATTGGTGAAATGAGAATCTCACATGAACGCAAATGTATTGAGTTTATTGATCGCTTGGCGCAAGCCTCTACGTTCGCTGTTAGCAGTTATGCAAGATGTTTTAAAACGTTAGTACAACCTTGGTTCAGACATTATGGCGCCAGGCGGCTTTGGAGCAGTTTTCTAAAGAACCACGGCATCAAAGTATAGACACGATGGGTATGTACAGCAACGAAGTTTTTAGAGCAAGTGATGAGCTGGTGGTTCTGGCTACGATGTCGTCATGCCATCTAACTCGTTTTTTGAGCGTCAAGTTAAGGCGGGTGTGTTTCAAGCAATCGATAAAGCCAGCTGAGCAATTATGGGCAATCTGGACCAAACTATGGCTTAAGTCTATAATTGAAAAAAAAACATGGATGCTGGCAACCTACACAATATTCCTTACGCTTGGGGGAACGATGGTATCGGCTACAACACCAAAATCGATCGATGGAACGATGCGGTACACGGACATTCGACTCTTGGACGTCTTATTTGATCCTAGAGTTCGCGGCTAAGCTGAATGATTGTGGTAATCGCTGTATTAATTCTCCAGCGGATTTTATATCTTTATTCAAAATTATCGTGGTATTTAATCCAAACTCAGAAGACCAAGATGAGTGTAGACCACCAAACTTATGTCTAATGCCTCAAGACAACGTAAAATATTTTCACTCCGCAGTAAATTACATTTACTGATAGCAAATGCGCGATGTGTGCTGTGGCAAATTGTTTATAACCGGTTGATATTGTTGCAAATCGCAAGAGGTCGCTGCGAAGAAGCGGGTACAAGGTGTTGATAAACTTCAAATTTTGTCATTCCTAAGAAGGCACTTGGTTGGTTGATTTATGGCGATTTTTCCTGCTGACGCGCCTCATCAGAAAGCGGCGCATAAATCATCGATTTCATTCCTGAAAAAGACTTGCAGCCGCTATCTCGAATTATGTTTTTATTCAGTACCAAACACGCCAGCGGTTTTCTTCTTTTATGAAGAAGTGGCGACAAATAAAGGTGTGTACCCAACTCAAGAAGTTAAAAGAAAAAATGTTGTGCAATATTGCTCATGCTGCCGCGCTTTGATCGTTATGACGGTCAGGTGCTGTTGGAACTAATATTTAAATACCCCGGCGTTAAGCAGCCTTCTGTAGCGTGGGTGGTGCCTGAAGCACCACCCTTCTCGAATAATTATCACTGCCTGACAGTGTTGTGTTTATGCATGGCTTCATGTTTCTCCTAATTAAACGTCTCAAATCCGTTTGCCTGCTTGGCGCAAAAAAGCGCTGAACCGTTTGTTCGGAACTTTGAGCAAATAATAAAAATTTTGGTGATTTTGCTGCGTAAATAATGTTTTCTTTGACATTTATAGAACTAACTATTTGCCTATTGGGTGGGTCTGGTTCTGGTAAAAGTTACCTTATTTACGCATGTTAAGCAGGTTTGGACTCACCTACTTCGGGGCGCATTATCATTGCATGGTGTGACATGTCATGATGTGCCGCCGTCGGGGAACGCCCGTTAATATTGCATGTTTCCGTCTTCATATGCTTGTTTCCACATTTAACCGTAGAACTAACGTCGCGTTTTGGTCTAAAAACGTGAAGCCTTACCAAGTAATGAGTTGAAAAAACGCGTAGCGGGACATCTCGATATGGTTCAGTTGCGTGGCATCTGCTCGTCTCGTTAAGGCCTCATATGCGTATCCGAGTTGGTCAGCGTCAGGTGTGGCTTTGGCCCGATCTTTAGTGAAACGGCCTAAGCTATATTACTGGATGAGGCCTTTTAGTGCCCTTGATAAAAAGCTGCGAAAGAAGAACACCAATATTGAATTGATCCGCCTGGCAAGGAAGATCTCGGAATTACCTTTGTTGTTTGTGAACCCATGATCAAGAAGAGGCCAGATTGACGCTGGCGACGCGCATTGTGTATGAATTAACGGTGTGATTGTACAACACTGGCCGAACCTCATGAAGTGTACGAGCACCCATGTAACCTTTTTGTCGCTGAATTTATTGGTAATGTAAATTTTGTTAATGGAACGGTAGTCTCTGCATGAGCGAGATAGCGCAAAACCATTCAATTGGATGATATAATGGTCTATTTATTTGAACCATGGAATTAAGCTGCGCCACAAATCAAGCTGTCAAGCGTGGCAGATTCGTCCTGAAAAATGGTATTATCGTGGATGTACTAGATGAAAAAATAAGACGCCGCTGAAGGTATTATTTTACCGAGGTGGCGTACATGGGCAGTCAGTCGATTACAAAGTGCGTTTAGTAATCAGGTAAAGAAATGCCGCATTACTCACACCCAATACACAGCGTGAGCTGTGTGAACCGCGACTTGGGCATGATCATGTCTATTTGTCTTGTGGATGCATAGCAGTGGTGTTTAGCCTCATGATAACGGGCAACCACCAAAACAACACGCGTCGAACTATTGCTGCGGTTTTGCAAAATATTCGTTTGGGCTCGCTGCTTGTGATCTTAATGCAAGTTGTCGCTGCAGCGTTCTTTTTTAATATCCCATTTCTTGGTGGTGTTCAAAATATCTCATTTCTGAAGCGATGATTGCGGTTCCGCCGTATTCTCCTTGTTGGGAAGTGCGCGACCCAAAGTAACGCTACGCGACGCTGAAAGTAACGTTTGGTAGATTATTTTATTTTTGTTGAGGTCTCGCTTTTACCTAGATGCTTATCTTTAGCTCCTTGCCGTATTTGCGGGCCGTTTTACTTCTCCACTGTAATCATTGGTTTTCCGATGCTTATTCATCGCTCCGTAGTGGTTCGATGGGCACGTACGAGTATTGTATCCTTGTTATTTACCTTTCTGGACGTCATTTTATTGCGCGGTAGCTTGGATGTCGTTCGTTGAAAAAGAATGGGTTTGGTCAACGACACATTGATGTCTTTAGGCTTGATTTAATAGCCATTCAAATCCTACAAACGGATGTGGCTGTATTATTGGGATTGTTGATACCTATTGCCGTTCATGATTCTGCCGTTATATACCACGTTAGAAAAAAAATGGATATAAGCCTTATGAAGCCGCAAAAGATCTTGGGGGCAAAAACCTTGGCCGCGCGTTCTGTCTGGTGGACTTTTGCCGCTGGCCAAACCTGGCTCATCGCAGGTTGTGTTGGTGTTTATTCCTGCGGTTGGATTTTGTTATCCATTCGCTGTTAGGGCTCAGATAACTCTTATGATTTGACGTGTACTGTGGAGCGGAATTCTCCTTATTACGAGATTGGCCTTTTAGCGTCTGCGTCGCGATCATATGCTGCATCGTCTTGGGTCGGGGCCCCTTTGTTTATGCGAAAATGGCAACAGGAGCAAATGTAATGCAAAGATCATTTTTTTCCTTTAAAAAAAAAAAGGGGGGCCCCCCTTTTTTTTTTAAAGTTCAGTGCAGGTTTTGGTGTTCTGTCCTATACGCGCCCAATTGTTGCTTTTGAATTTCATTTCTACAGTTTTTAACGAGTCTAAACTGGTGACGGTAGGGGTGGATGGGTTCACTTAAATCGTTACGTTGAACGTTCCGTAATGAAACAGATTATGAGCGCAGCGTGGGGTAAGTTGTTAAAATTGCGTTTATTAGCGCGACGCTGCGTCGATACTTGGGCACGGTAAGCTGGATTTGTTTTGAGTCGTAGGCCAAATTTTCGTGGAAAACCATTGATGGCTGTTGCGGTGACGGCCACCTCTGTGATGCCAGAATGAATCCACGTTTTCACTGTTATTGGCTCTTCGTAGCGATGGAAGCCGTTGGTTGGCCGGCAGGTCGCGTATACGACGATGTCGTTTGATCTGCCCATCTACAACTTTCTGCTTAGCGTATGTCGCGGTTGTCGCTGCAATCACGTTTATCACTCGATGATGAAACGTTGTGAAGAAGCGGCAATGGATACTGGTAGCAAAGCCTGTCTCCTTGTTTTTTCTTATTACATTTGCCATTGGATTACACCCGCAATACTTGTCTTGCTGGTTGCTGTCGTTTACCTTGTCGCTTGCTGATTTAGTGATTGCTAGTTTCGTGTGTCTGGGCCAGGAAAACTCTACCATTACCTAATGGTGATTTTCTCTTAAAGTGCGTCTTGGTGTAACTCCTGAGATTAATTGCCTTAGCGACGTTAATGATATGGTGGTTTCCATTTGCTGTGATGCGGCCATTTTATTAATGCGTCGTCAAATCGATTTCGAAATCCATAAGCGTCTGTTATCTGAGGTAAGAGTTATTAATGAAAATAGGAATTCTTGCAGCGGCATTAGCCTGATGTATTTACGCTCAGTACCCCCTACTTTTATCGCGGGAAATGTTTGCTCAAACAGATTGCGGCCATGAGCCGGATATCGTTTGAGATATTCGATGATGCGTTTTGACGAACTTTTCGCTGAATAGCATAGATTTGCTGTGACGCTTGTTGATTACAGGCCTCTAAATTGATGCTTATGGAGATGACCCATGGATCACGCTGTCTGTGTGAAGTTTATTCGTGAAGTGGATGCCAAAAACAAAGTAATGGTTGGTATTTTGTTTTGACCATCAAAGTTATTGCCCGAGCCATTAGGCGGCGTGATGGGCCAATTGATGGTGGTTGGGGGCGTCGCGCTTCACCACTACCAAGAGCAGATAATATCGCGACACCTTTGGCCGTAAAAGACATTGCCATTTTGTGCATTTCATTCAAGACAAAGTGTTTGGAAAAGCCTTGAAAAATGACAAGTTTTCTTAGTAGTGATTTGTGCCAACATGCTGGCTTAATCTACAAGATCGAATTTTAACTTCCAGGCATCCGGAGTTTCTAAGGCATACGAAAAGATTGCGTTGATCTATACGACGGCGTCACTCTCACACCCAGCGGGTCGCTGCGGAAAGCACGTCAAAACCGTGCGGCAAGAAGGAATAGGCATAATCAGCAACTGAGGGCGTGGATTGGAAACATTCTTGAAAGTGATAAGTGTTACACAAACCCCTTAATGAGCAATCCCCAGTAAGCGATACACCAATAAGGCGCACCCGTAAATGGAATCGCCTATGTAAAATTTGTGTCCCATTTCTGTTTCTTAATAGGCTTACAGCGCCGCTTGCATACTGGGGTTTTTTTTTTTTTCCTTTTTTTTTCCAAACAGAAAAAAATTGGGGGGGATGTTGATTTAGGCGTCCAATCAGTGTCGACAGATCTTTGCTGTCGCTGAATAACACCCATTTGACGCCCCGACATCAGAATCCGCTAATATGCTGCAAGGCTGCTTCGGTAAGCCCATTTGCCGACTAAAAGCCTTGCTTGTACTCTGCTTCTGGAAGGTTTTGATTTAAAATCACGGCTTTGCCGCTGAGATGACTGATTGCTTGCAGGCGTATTCACTAAGAGGAAACGCATTGTCCCCTGCTAATTCGATGTATACTTTGACCAGCTTGATTGTCACGGTTGCACGACAGCCGCCGCGGCAGGCGTTAGTCTGCTCGTGCTGCCGCAGAAATTTTTGCTCACCTCACTGCCTCTTACCCGCACCGTTGTCAAGTGCCCATACCGATTGTTCACCGTGTAGTTTTCGAAGTACCAGCCATTGCGGTAAATACATGCGGCACGCCAGATTGCCGCTAATAGCCTTTCTGTCGTGGTGTTCTTCTGCAAGATAAGGACGAGGTATCTGCTTTTAAATGCTGGTGTAAGCAATAAGAGGAAACGCGCTGCGGGCCTTTTGCCGCCTCGATGACATTTTTATGTTTGAATTTCACGTGACCGACTTTCGCTAGAGGAAATGAGCCAGTTATTTCTTCTACGTTAGCGAACGCCGTACCAGGTATCTGGTTGAGATGTAATCTGCTTGGCGAATGAGTACGGCCTTTATCTCGGCTAGGTCTTTTACACTGTTCGATATTACGGAACGGCGCAACAATGTTTGCTGGCGGCTTGCTTTTTCTAAAAAGAAGATTCAATGACCAAACGCAAGTTGACCTGATGCAACCTGTTCTTAAATCATGTTCTCTCTTTGAGTTTTAAGTTGATGAGAGTTAGAAAAAATTTCAACTAACAAACTTTTAGAAGTACATACAAAAAGGTAGTATGAAGAAAAATCATTTAATTTGAAGATCAACGAGAAAAGTCCGGATTATCAGCGCATTTTGAAAGAGGCAATGTATTTTTGATCAGTGCCCTTCTGGGATGTGTTGAAGCATGTGACGAGCCGTTGGGCGGTGTGGTTTTACTGGCTTAAAAGGCGGTGAAACACATCGCTTACTGAACTGCGTCGTACCATAATGGGCTGTTAGTAGAAGATGCTTGCACAGACTCTGCAGCGCTTCGAGCAGATAGGTTTGTTATTGCGAGGGCTTATTCCTGTCGCGTACGCCTCATGTGGCGTACAGCTTGACTGATGAGGTGGTATTTGCAGTAGCGCGAACCATGTGAGTCGGATAGCGGATTGGAATTGAAGATAATATTTCACTATTTAGAACTCAATCTCGGCACATGAAAAAAAATCAGTGTTATAAGCTTGTTTTTGCTTAGCGGTTTAAAAAGGTGTTTAAATAGGAAGTGAGTTACTTACATATAGTTACTTTCATAACTTTTTATAACAGTCTTCTATCCTTTGTTCTTAAAAGGCTCGTATGCCAGCATTGCATTGCAAAGGTTTGCCTGAGCCGTATGTCCAGGATGACCACACACCTTTATTCACAGGAAGTCGAAGAATGGAATCATTCAGAATCTGTCGTTGGCTTCGTCAACACAAACGGTGTAAGTCAAACATGTGGGCTCCTTGTTTGGCTTTACTTCTGCTTGGCCCTTACTGGCCACGAGGACAAGTCTGTGCAGGAGTGCACCGCATCACGGCGAAAATGAAAGGCCAAACAGGTACGACGAGTAAAAATGACTTTGCCTGTATCCTGTTTTTAAGCGTCTTTATTTTCTGTTGGTAGATTAGATACTTTGCCCCATATGATAATCATTTTGAATATCAAAAAGCTTGTCGATGTCCAAACGCTGTCACCATGTCCGTCATAAATCTGAGTCGGCTAACAGCGCTTGATGACAAAGCTTGTCGTACAAATTGATTGAGGGGCGGTTTGTAAGGCATTCAATATATGTTTTGAGTTGTGGCGGGGGACGGTGTGCCTGCACTAAGGCTTCATGTATCACCTGCTAGCCACTCTCATTCGGGTAAAGCATAGCCAGCGCACAGAACTTCTGTCTGAGTTTGATTCCCCCCCCCCCGCCCCCCAATCTCCTAACTGTTTGAATTTTACGTTTTAGGTGATAGACGCAATATCAACGCCAATAAATCGGTTGCCAGCAGGCTTATCCCCAATGACCTTATGCGCCAATAAGCGCCCCGCTTCCGGGAGCGCTTTTGTAAAGTGACAGTGCAATTTCGCTAAGAAAGGTTCGTGCCACAAGCCGCAGATAAAGGCTTGGATCTTCTTCTAAGCCAGCATCTAGCTCACACTTGGTAAGGCGCTAGATACTGTTGCTCTCCCAAAAAAAAAAGACGGCTTAATGTTTCCTCATCTTATTTACTTCACATGTTTAGACCGCAAACGAAGCGCTGATTCGAAAGATCGCTGGGTTAACACAAACCAACTATTAGATTCGTCATAACACTGTAATAGGTTTCATCAGCACCATTTTGTACGGCCAATTAACGCTGGCCCTTTCCATTGAAGGAGTCCAACATGGCTAAGTTAACCAAACTGGAAGAGAGTCCACTAATGTAAGGATGGTACCGTGTTGGAGTTCGCTGCGTTCAATTGCATTTTTCGACATAAACGAAACGCCAGTACCACAAGAATGCACCAAGCCAACGCGCCATGCTGTGGCGCATAGTTAACCAGAGTATTCAACTTTGCTCTGGCACCAAATGGGTGTGTTTGCCTTGATTCCGCTGTTGGTCTTGGGACTTTCCACATCTTGTCGTGTGACCGGTTTGATTCTGACATCGCGAGTGATGGCTGTTGAAGCTTAGGTTCGATGCCTTGTGACCGAACCTCACCGACTTGATTTTGTCATAGGCGAGCCATTGGGTCGCGTTGTTATAGTTACTTTTGACGATTTCAAAAAGCGGTTGCCTTGGCATTACGTTAATGACGTTTGTATTTAGTCTGCCCCATTGGTCTGCGTGGAGCGTATCAAATGTATTGTTTTTCCATACATCTGCTCCTGTATGGGTTCAAAGCTTTTTGCGCAGCTTACAAACGGACAATACTTTATCAAATCGTATGTTGCGCGATTCTCCCACGAATGGCTTTGGTCTACTTTTTGTGTTGTTTTGCTGCCATATTGAGGACCTTTTTCTGTTGCTTTAAAGCTGTCGTAACGTCGGCCTGCCCAATGAAAACACCATTGGTCGAAGCGTATTGATTTTGTAGTAGAGCCGAGTGTTCCTTTTCGATAGTAAAGTCACTGCTGTAACCAGAGGCGGCCAAAGTCGAGATTGCTGTTTTACTATCTGGCTGGTGTTTGGATTATAAAGCATCGATGCTTGCGCTACGGCGTCTTCATATTCAATATTCGGACGTGAGTGTTAAGTAGTCCAACCGACCCAATCATGTCTGGCTCAGTATTCTCAATATCAAAACACACCAGGGAATTGGTTATCGGACATTGCAAACAGTAGGCTTCATCGGTGAGGTATGTCGAGATTTAATGTTCTTTTCATCGCTGTCTAAACTTGTTAATAGGGATTTTCTTGAGCGCTTTATGCCGTTGTAAAATCGTGTTATTTTGTAAAAAAGCGCACGTGTTTATTTATTGTATGAATTCAAGTTTGTAACCCCAGTAACAGCACTCAACGGTCATAGGTTTCCCAGTTTGCATCGCCTGCGTAACTATCGGAGGATAATTTGCCGATTGATATTGTCGTAGACAGTACCTTTCGAAGGCAACGCCGGAATAGACGCCCATGCTTGGGTCTTGTTGTAATACAGATTCAAGTTCAGTGTGTATCGTCGCTTATTTTAAGATCAAGAGACGTGAATCATGATGCGTTTTTCTCGAGGTCACCGCTTGCCCTCTCTTCTCGCGAATTAAAGCCACGACACGGTAGTTTCATCAGTTCATCAATGCGCCCGTTTGAATCGATGGAGACATCCGTTTCTTATCGCTGCTCTAATGCTACTTCGACGATGCTTTGATCGGTCGTGATTTGTGTGTCTGCTTTACGCAGTTCACCATGCCGCCTTGGGGGCATGGCCACCGTACAGTGTGATGTTCGGTCCTTTAACCACTTCTATGTTTGCTTCTACGGCCGCCATGTCAATTTGTGGTTGTTTAAGTTTCAATCGTTATATAGCAAACTGCAGGCCATCATAGTACGCTTTGTCATTTTGAACCACGGATATTTAAAACAGGTTAGGCCGCGGTTACGGGCACCAACCTCGGTAATCGTATTAATCCCCGAAGAATAACGCACGCTTCCGCAACCGTTTCGATTACGCGCTGTTCTAAGCTGTTCGCATCGATTATAGAAATGGCTTGAGGTGTTTTCTTTCTGGGTTTCTAATTGGTTTTGGTTGCTGTGTTGCGATAAGTCTGCCCTTACTTTCTAAGGTACTTAATGTTCTTCTTAAGGAGATTGCTTGTATCTGTGGCCTATTGTTGAATCTGTCATATTCGCTGCCAACGAATAGAGTCGACGCGTGTGTGATCGCCAAGACCAGTAATGTGGGAGGAAAGGACAAAGCCGTTTTCATTTAATCCGAGGATGAATAAGTTTTATTTGAGAAGGACTATCATTCTATTTTATTTCTCAAAGAAAACTTAACTTTTTGGTGCATCTTTTACGAATCGGCTGTTCTTGTTGTCTCTATCTTGGCTTTAAATCGGCAACCATATTTCCATTGTAGCTTTGGGGCTTTTAGTGTCGAATGAGTCATAAACTTCTTTAATTGTAGCTGAAATTCCCATCGTAATCGGACTCTGGAGAGCCAAGCGATGGAATTAAACACTCAACGGCTGTTTCGAACCGCGGGCACATTTCCATGAACGGGAATCAGCGGCCTATTCTTTGCGACGGCACGTCAATTGTGTCATACGTGTTTTTAGGTTGGCCTAAATACCCTGCCCAGTAACACATTTGGTCTGGGGTTTTGAGGTGGTAAATGTGTGTCTATGATTGGCCGCATGGTTGAGCAGTAGGAGCGATCTATTCGTTTTTTGTACTTCTATGGTTTTTCCAAAAGCTGTGGAACACGCTCTATAAAATCTGGTGTCGAAGAAAATGGTCCGTGTATCCAGCCATGCACACATTAGTTTGGGAAAGCACGCGCTTTCGATTCGAATCTGCAGTAAGGCTTTTTGTTATCACCAGCAAGCGTTTTTTCGTGTTCCGGTAATTGTAAGAGTGTGCGGCACACGGACCTTGGCGCTTTCCTCTTAGGCGGTATTCACGAGGCGTGCAGTTAAAACATATTTTGGAAAGCGCGACTGAAGCTAATTTGCTGAATCAAAGCCAAACCATTAATGGCAAGATGTCTCTATGCCTTTTTGGGGCTTCGAAAGTAAAAACTCTGCGGCTTTGCTTAGAAACGTATCTCTCTTTTGGGTTATGCGCGGACGGTGAGCTCCTGTTGCCTCACCAAAGACTCGATTGAAATTTGCCAGGTGAGGAACCAACAGCTTTTTTTCAGCCAGGATTGCGACATGAATAGATTTCATCCAAATGCTCATGAATGTAGTCTAAACTTTTTTTCAATGCGAGTGAGTTTGTGTTGCAGAGGCATAATGTTCACGAATATATAAAGATTAATTGATATCATCAATTGATGCATCATTGCCAATTGCGTGGTATCAATCTGGCTATCATTTTCCATAAAGCATTTGTTTGACGCTAAATAAGGCTGTTCGGAGGTAATACGAAGCTATTTTTTTCAAATGGGGTGTCTATTTAAATTTAATCAAGTTGGCATGATTAAATCAAATTTTGCTCGGTTTATTCTGACGGGTTTCGAGAATTCTTAAAACCGCTTCTAGGTTCATAGGGTTCAACTTCCAAATAATTAATATGGATCAACTTTATGAAAGGAATTAGCGCCGTACTGGCTACTTACTGCTTCGATGTTTGTGGTCTGCGGGTTGCTTGTGAGCGGGAAAATTTACCTTGGGCCCAAGTCTTAATTTAACCTTGCTGATTTGGATTCATGCTTCCAAAGTGGGGCTGAAATTCTCCAGTGCGTCTTTTGTGTTGCCACGGAGCCAATGGTTAATATTCCGCGGCTTTTGTTGGCAGGGCCGCATGTTTTTTGAATCGCCTTTTTTTGGGCAAATCCAATTTCAATACTGGTTAGTCTTTCTGTATCGTCTCTGTTGTTTTAAATTTTTTTTTTTTTTTTTTTTT
>Ga0163217_1027568_pt1 | contig 14235 bp, 19 predicted proteins | sample SynspAceP_FD_185933 | JGI IMG/M metagenome (GOLD analysis project Ga0163217, IMG submission 185933) | Saline lake microbial communities from Ace Lake in Antarctica - Synechococcus sp. Ace-P (PacBio error correction) | ecosystem: Environmental > Aquatic > Non-marine Saline and Alkaline > Saline ... | reverse complement strand
AACACGACGAGCCAGCTTCCTCGTCGTCCCACGTCGCCACAAACAGTTGATCCGGCGGAAAGGCGTGCGCCGGAGATTTTCAAGCATGACTCTCGTGTCCAACGAGGATTGGTGCCTGAAGTAGGATGCTGGTGGACTACGTAAGCCGGAGAAACGCAGTCGAAGCTCGCAGAGATGCCACTGACAAGGGAATTCGGTCGCCAGGCGTCTTCCCTGCAAAAGCGGTTAGCGCCATTGTGCGACGTCCTCGGCGGAGTTCGGTGGATTCGATCGCCGAGGACGATTTTTTCATCAAATCATGCGGACACTGCAAGCCATGCCTTGAAATAACCTCGATCCTGGGTCGGCCACGTTCCGTCGGAGAACCCGATTTGAAGAAGAACGCAAGTGGACGAGAACGCATAGGGGACAGAGCACTTTTTCGGGTGGCAAAATGACCTTTTTGCAGCCAGGACCGAGTTTCAGGGCTTGCGTCGCTTCAGGAGACGGCTCGGACTGTCCCAAAAAGCTCGCTAAAACACCGGAAAAAGATGCTCTGTCCCCAGGCTTCCTTCCCCGCAAGCACGAACATCCATGGACAGCCAGGGACGATGACCGACTCAGCCGCGACTACGAGATCGTTTCGTCGTTGCTACCGCATATTCTGCCACCGAAGATTCTGGATGCCTTGCGGTCAGGTCAGGAATACCCGACTTACCTCTTGCGATGGAAAGATTCACGCATTCTGGATCCGGACATGCGGCTCTGGCATGAGCGTTGGTTCAATCGCTAACGGAATACTCGTGCAACTTGCCCGACACGACGCTCGCATGGAATTCGAGCCCACTCTCGCATTGACTCGTTCGGGACCTGAATTAAGGGGCGAAACGAAAACGGAGTCGTTGAAAATCGGCGGGCAATTCTTGGTCAGTGGACGTGGGCCGAACTTGGTCGAGGCACCCCGCATCCAAATGTTTGGTTGAATGGCCCAGTCACCACTCACTCCGCTGCGGCTCGAGCTTGGACCAGCCTGGCGGCACCACGTGTCGCGAACCAAAGTTGGCGGGCAGCCTGAACCGAACTAGCTGCTGGAGCATGACTCAAATCAGGCCCCGTTGTTGAAAGGCGTTCCTGGTCACTCGGCCGATATCGCGGTAGCCTACGATCGTATCGTGGGACTTGGATGCCGTCGGCAAAAAGAAATGGCCTTGAGTGTACTGGTTACGGATTTCCAGATTGCTTCGCGAGCGACCGAATGCGACCGGACTACTCGAATTGTGCTATTCCATCAGGGATCGATTGAGCCTGACAAATAGCCTTCTTCACGTCCGATCCAGCCAGCCTCCGCAATCGACCGCAAAGGAAAAAGGTTGTCGGTCACCCGTCGTTCGATTACCGAGGTTCAAAGATGGCGATGGAAAGCTCTTTTGTGCTGACCTGAAGTGGCGGATGTTTCGAGGGGGTAACTGGATCGTGAAGCGTCGTTGATCCATGTTCGGCATCGAGCGACGAAGAAGCACCGCCGCGGAATCGAGGCCGGGATTGAAAATGCCCCAATGAAGTTGCGTTCGACCACAAATCACGCGACGTTCCCGGAACGTCCAACACGATTGGCACGAGTGGTCAAAACATCGCGACGAATACAGCGACATGTCATTTACCACACTCGCCCTTGCCAGCCACAAAAAACGCTGGGGCCGAGCCGTTGAACCAGTTCCCTTCGGGTGTCATTCGATTGAGAGAGATCGGAAGCCCCACCATTCCAATTATCCCGGAAATTGCGAATTGCCATCGAATTGTCCTCGTGTAAGAAAACGAAACGCGTACGATGCCCTAAACGAACCTCCGTCCATTTGTTTCCCGCAGAAATCCGGTCGACATCGAACAGCAATTGACGCTCTCTGCCTTCGGCTACGGTGTTACCTGCCACAACGGAAGAAAAGGGTCAGAACCGAATTGGCGTTTTTCCGTGTTGGCAGGGTCGATCGATAATTCCTGAAAATTACGCCGCACTCAGCTCAGGAAACTTTTTGAATATTACGTGACTGAGTTCCAATAACGCCTAGTACCTTGCGACGACGTTTGTTTGACCAGGCTTCAATGCGATCCGGGCGAATACCACCACGCGATTAATCAGCATGTCAGGCACAGAGACCATTGGAGTGTCCTTTACGTTCGCGACGACCACAGACGCCAAGTTGGTGGGCCAACATCTTGGTGAGTTTGGAAAAAAAACTGTCATGCTACCGGGCAATCTCGATTGTTGACGATTGAGCTTATAAACATTTTGAGCGGAATTAGATGTACGTTCAGCAGTCGCCCAAAGTTCTAAAAAAAAACTCCGCCGGGTCTTGTTACGAAGATGGCTTAGGCCGAGTGTTACCTTCAGTGATTGATATCCAATTCAACATACCATCGAGGATTCGATATACCTCGCCCAAGCCAATGACGACTATGCATTCGTCGGATCAAGAAAGTTTGTCGCAAACGTAAATCCTTTTGTTCGGAAAACCTGCTGTCCAGCCTCATGTCTGAAATCCTTACTATTTAGCTCGCGTTGGCCATCTCTTGATACTCTTCAACAACATCCAACAAGCCTTTAAGGAAGCGACCAAGTACAAGCCGTTCATTGCTCATATTCAATACATTAAGCTGGGTGATCGTCCCGCCAAAATGGTGATCTTCATAACAAGATCAACTGAACGCTTTCTTGCAATCAGCAATCACCAGTAACTGCAATGATAGCAATCCGCTAGTAGTACTTCGCCAATCGCAGGTGGCCGATAGGCTTCGCATTCAGGCGGCTTTCACCGTTGCCTTGCCGCAATAACGGGCAATTTCGATATCGGCCAATAAAGCGGTTGTTCAGTGAAGTTGATTCGCAAGACGCATCGAATGAGTCGGAACCCAAGTCCCCTTCTTCCTGACTGGGGTTTTGTGGGGTAGACTTCTTTGCATTTCTTGGCGTGTCAGATAGGCATCGGACGATAAAACCATCGACCATCAAAATCTCGACCGTTCGTGGGCATCTGCGAAACCTCCGCGGATGCCCCGTGGAAACCGAGCCGATCTTCGGCGAGCTCCTCAAGTAGAGGGCCGATAGCCTATCTAACTCTGCAAAGCCAACTCGTGCGTTTGGGAAGCGCGACACTCATATGCCGCAAGGCTTCTGATGAAAGCTTCGCTTTCGCTCGACAGTATCTAGAACCACTGGCTGTCGACGATCGCCCCGCAAATCGTATTCCCAAAAATCGCAGTTTGCAGCTCGGGCAGCCGCAGTTCACATGATCTTTTGAAGTTCCTTCATAGAGGAACTGAGACACCAAAACACCACCAGGTAAAACCGTGTGGTGTAGTATGGCGTCAGATTCTTTGTCCGAAGCACCCACCCCGGCAGACTCCAGTGGTTCTTCAATAGATCGTTATGAATGATCTCGTGAGCGGAACCGAACTGTCTTGCGCCAAGCGCCTCGGTCGAAAAGAGGGTGAACCGTTTCCGGACTTTGAAGAATCGACATGAACCTCCCTGCCAAAAACTGTTAACCAATAACCACGGAAGTCACGCCGACGTGATTATACGTCAGAGAATATTTGCCCCATCCTTTTATGGTGCCGAAGCTGAAGGTAATCTGAAATTTTCCAAACGGAAGGAACGCGTTCATGTCTGCTGCGCTTGACATCAAATCTCACCACCAAAACACGGGACCAACGCCAATTCGCCTGACCCCCTTTTTCTTCGTCGCTTTGCCATTCGAGATGATCCGCCAAGATGCGATAGCAAGGATTGCACCCAGCCGATACGCGGGTAGCGCAAAAAGATTGACGTATGCTTTTTCACACGAGGACGATTTTTGCGTCCTCCATTGGGCCACTCAACCGTCATTTATGCTCAAACCGCCGTGTCGAACCAAACCTCCACGCAGGCCAGCAATCTTTTCAAGTCGTGTCGTTATTCGCGACGGTATGGTCGTCGATTCACTACAAATCCGCCGTGCCAATCACCCGATCCGCGCCTCGCGAGTCTTGAACGGAACTCGCGCTAGAATTTTTTGCTCGGCGGCATCGCTCGAGTGGCGGTTCCTGTTTTGGCGTTCTCCGCCGATTGTTCTATTTCTTGAGTGGACGATGGAAACGCTTCGCGACCTATCGAAAGAACTGAGGGCAACGCTGCCGAACATTATTCTGCCCGTACCTGATCGTCGGTTCGGTCGCGATGTGTTTTTGGCGTCGTTCGTGTTTTCGAGGCAAAAAAACCGATCGGCATGGAGGTGGGCGAGTTTTTTGGCACTTGCTTGTTCCGCCCGCCCGACCGAACAACTTTGGTTTCTACGCGACCATTGTGTTGGTTCTGATCGCACCAGCGATCGTTTTTTGTGTCGTCATGAGTGTTGCGATTCGGTTTGATCGCGTTGGTTGGCGGTGCTGTGGATTGGCAATCAACCAATTTGCACCGATCGTGAGCGCTGGCACGCTTGCATTTAGAGACGTGTTGTTTTCGTTTCTCGGCTGTTGCTCCGCTCATTCCCGTTTGGATCGAGACGAGCCGGACAGGTTTCGAACGTCGAACCTTATCCGGCGTCGTGCTCGTTTGGTTTTGCGTGTGCGACGCGGTGGACTGCGGGCCGAATTTTGATATTTGTATACAACGGATCGGATCGTTGATTTGATTTGCATCAAACGTCGATCCTTGTCGCGGTGTTCTGTTTGTCGGGCCTCGCGTGGCGAAGCGTTTTATTTCTGGATACTACCTACTCCGGGTATTCTTTCTTTCCGGTTACGTTGCGGTCCACGAAGTTCCACTTTGCGGGCGGTGGTCCCCGGTAGCGGGCTAGTTTGCGAAGCCAAAGCACCTCGTGTTGAGATCGTGGCGCCCGTTCATGTGGATGGTATTGGCCGCCGCGCGTAGTGATAGTCGGTTGTGTTCCGAGCGTGTTTGCGATATAACGGGCGGACGTGACGCACGTCCGCGTTTTGCCTCGAATCAAAGCAATTACGGAGACGCATGCATAGGAACGGCATAGGGACAGAGTACTTTTCGGGTGGTGTGATGCACCTATTTTGAGTAGGGCCGGAGTTCAGGGCTTGCCGTCGCTTCAGAGGACGGCTCGACCTGTCCCAAAGCTCCTAAACACCCGGGAAAATGCTCTGTCCTGGCTTTCCTCAGGCTCCCTTCTGCGCACTTGTGTTGACTCGGCCAACGTGCGTTTTCGTATTCCTCGAGCTCGGATTCGCTGGGCGGAATCCGACAACATAGCAGCCGTGTCGTCATTGAGGGAATAGTGCTGTTGACACCTCTGCTAGGTTTATCGAACGCCGTTCTTCACCTTTCCAGCTTCGAGACCCTCGACAATGGCTTCGATGTCGTTCTCGTATTGGAAACCAGCATAACATCAATTGGACTGCTGATCGTCGTGTTTGGATGAACCCTTCGCCTTGCTTTTGAATGTCCTGAGATCGTGTGCATATTCCCGCTCCTTCAAGATGGCGTTGGACTCAATATCATCGGTTCGATTGTGCTCAATCCAAGCTTGAAAGGGCCAGCCCGACTGCAGCTGCTCGCCTTCTTTGAACATCAACCACGACCAATTTTGACGAAAGCGTTCTACCGCAGAAACTCGCATGTGATGGAATAAACTCCAGCGTTCGCCATGGTTGTGGCCTCTGTTGACGGTCCAATGCTCAAATCCTCGGAAAATGGTTTGGCCGCCTTACGAGGTCAACTCTTCAGCTGAGTATTCTGACCGCTGGGCCAGACTGCTGCCATTGACTCAGAACTGGTTAACTCGCCAAAAATTCTGCTTAAAGTAAGTTTAACGTCCCAGAACTGGGATGACCTTCGTCCGTAGTCGACTGAACAACATCAACGGTGGAGCGAACTTAGTTCCTCAGTGATCGGCGGAAGTGAATCGACAAAAGTTGAATCACCGAACCATCGATTTGCTATTCGACTTTTTACTTCTATCATGAAAACACTTACAACAACTTGTCCTTGATCCTGTTTTTTTTTTTTTTTCCGCCATTTTCTGCTGAGTTAAGCGTAGCGTACGGTCAGGACGGCGATGGCCAGATTATCTGGGAAAGGAGCGTGATCTGTATTCGTCGCTCGACCAGATCAAACCGTGCAACGTCTCCGGGCTGAAGTCGCTTGGACCATTTCGAGACCGAATGAGCCGAGTATCAAGCGAAACACTTGATTCTAGGCGGCGTGCTCCATACACCGCCGACCGCGACGCGCGAAGGTGATTCGCGCCTCGCCGCGCCCACAGCAACGAACTTTGACAATGATCCTGCGAACGAGCACATGTCCCGGTAGCCCACGGCAACGAGGCTGGTCCATTGGGCCAGCCGAAACCGGTTGGGAGCAGGTTTATCACAGCGTAAACGCTTCCTGTCCCACGACTCAAGACTGCAAGGACCATCCGTTGAATTCGGCCAGACCGGCTCGATCGATCTTGGCTCAGGCCTCAACACGCGGCTTACCTACAAGACCTGTTGATTGTTGCGACTGGCGGGAAAGATCATTTCCGAGTTCGATGTCAGAAACTTGGCGAGCCAACGTTGATCTTTCACTGATTCACGTCCTGGCAGGTGGGCTACACCACCTGGCCCGAGAACGCTTATGAAACGGCGCCGGTTTAATGCGCCTTGGAGCGGACAATCGCTGGATGAAAAAACCGTGTATCGTTTACACCGCGACCAAGACGCGAGCCGGATTCTATGGAGGGAACGAATGGCATAACTTGTTCGCCAAACAGCATCGTCGCGCTTTTCAAAACGCCGCTACCGGAGAGCGATCTGGCATTTTCAGATCGTTATCAACGATCTACTTGGGGGGGACAAAAGGGGGCCTTTTTGCGCTGCGCGCCCCGGTTGCTGCTCAGCGTCAATCACGATGGAAAGCAGATCTGATCCCGGGTCGCGCAGGGGACCAAAACACGGTTTGCTTTCGTGTTCGACCGCGTCACAGTGACCACTCTGGCCGAAGCGAAGAGCGACCGATCCCTCAGTCCGATATAATCGGCGAGCAGATTGCCACTCAGCTTCCCTACCAGCCCAAGCCGGGATGCGGCAGGCCTACACTGAAGAGGATTGCATCGTCGAAACATTCGCCAGAAGCTCATTTCAGTACGACTTTGACCGGATTTTCTTGCCGCGCCCCAAACTTCGGGCTTTTCCGCGCCAAGCCTGAAAGAGACGGTGATGTTTCCGATCGATGGCGCATGGAGTGGGGTGCGGAGCCGCCTGACCCCGAGGATCTATTACGTTAACGTTAAACGAGATGCCATGGCTGCCTGCCAAATGATCGAGACCGTCATTGCCGATGGCTCTCAACTGGCGGACGGGGAGAACGCGATACATGCTCATATTGCGGCGTGTTGTCATGGCTGGATCTCTAAGGGCAACGTTGAGCTGAAGATTCCCGTCGCTGCCGACATTGACAAAGAAAGACGCCGTGCCAGACGAGGCAATGACGCGGCAGTCGTGGGCGTTATGCCCTCCTTACGACACGATCCGGAGGAAAAACGCGTGGCGATCCTCGATTATGGCTCAGTTCAAGGCGTTCCTACCAGCGAGGCTGTGGCGAGCAAGCCGGCCCGATGGATTGTGACCAAAGACCAGGCTACGCCTTCGGAGGATTCGTCGCTGTTGGATGATGAAGGCTTACCCTGCGATCAGCCACCGATGGGCACAACTGAAATGCTGTTGATACTGAAACACAGGCGAAATCAAATGGAAAGTGCATTGGGCGAGTTCCCGAACTTGACTGCGCGAGGAATTCCGCCGACGGCACTGAGAAACCTACGGCGCCCGCTGGTGACGGCGGAGGTTTGATCTTCATCGAAAAGCGACTGCGGACGAAAAACCTTCCGCGCCTTCGACCAAGGAGACCGGCATCTTCTGTGGAAAGCCAAGCTGCCGTTCTGAGTAACGCTAGTCCAAGCACCTACATGGTGACGCGGGACGACAATACGTCGTCATCTCGCTGGCCGCGGCAAAAGCGACGACCCACATGCGGAACTCTCGTCGCCTTTGTTTTGCAACTTGAAAACAGCGGAGGACTCACTGACGACGCAGTCGCCCACAATCGTACCAGCAATTCAACAACTTCAGGCTGATCCCAACTGTTATGCCTACACTTTCGATCCATCGACCGTTCTGTGTTCGGCTCAACGCCTGGCTCCGAATCGAGGACGAATAAATTCATCGATCGTTCGACTGGCATCGCCAGATTCTTCTAAGCGGACAAGCGTTTGCCGTTACGGTGGCAATGTCCCAGTGAAATTCGGTTGAATAAATGACCTGCGGTGCATCTTGTGTCGAATTACCCGACGAAGCCGCGTTCTTCTCGTCGAGAGACGCCAAAGCTTTTATAGGTGCGAGCAAAGGACACGGTACAACCCACCCTGGCGGCAATCGTCTGCATGAAAATTCGATCTGGTATATCTTTCATGCGTCACGCCATGTCAAATTCGTTTGCTTGGACGATGGGAATTTGGGCGAGTAGGATGGAAAACACCAGCGCGTCGCGGCGGGTGATAAGCCGTCTGAATCTGGATCGTGTTAAAGGGAAACTACAGATAATCTTTTTGCGGCCCACCGACGCCTCGCTAAGCAACATCGCCACAAATTGATTCGGTGCAACCACGTCGCAGCTCTCTCTAGAGGCTGGAAATTGCAGTCTCAGAGAAGACCGCCTACTGAGCTTTTGCCGAACCTTTTCCGCCGATGTGCTTAGCAGTTGGGTGAGACAAACAATTACGTTCATCCGCGGAGCGTGCGTTCGGAGGTTTTCAAGCTGATGACTCCATGTCCACGATATTGGGCCTGAGTATAGATGCTGGCTGATACGTAAAGCCAAACAAAACGCAGTCGAGCTCTGCAGACGGTGCCCACTCGACAAGGGAGATCTCGGTCGCCAGCGTCTTCCTGCAAAAAAGCGTGCGCCAATGGGTCGTTCGACGGTCTCGGCGGATTTCGGTTCGCGCATGACGATTTTTCATCAAATCACTTGAGACACGGCAGCATGCTTGAAAAACTCGATCCTGGGGTCGGCGCACGCTTCGTCGGATGAACCCCAAATACACGATGAATTAGGAACATTATCTCCAGCGACTCAGGGCACGCCCGATCCTCTGGCGTCGATTGGCCAATACCTCGATCCCATCGTGTTCGCCTGCGTCGCGGGGCATTATTTCGACAGAATTACCCGTTGCTGGCGGCGGTCGACGTGCGAGAAGGTCGTTTCAATGTCGACGGGTTTGCCCGCGTTTTTGTAAATACGACCCGGGTGTGACGCCGCTCGGGACGCATCTTTCTCGCCGTCCACGATCGATGAAACGCGTTGGTTGGCAGGACTTGGCATCGGAGGTTCGACACGGACCGGATGATGGAACTAGATCGGATCAGAGATGGAACAAGCGTGCTTGCGAGACACGGCGGATCGTTCCGATCGACGAAGGACTGGCGACGTTCGTCCATCAAGTCTCTACGAGCGGGATTGGAAGACGTTATTGATTTCACTGCGAGTTCTGAAAGTGATCGCGATCTTCCGACTTCCGCGCTCCATGACAATGAGTAAGATAATACCGAACGGCTTACGTATCGCCGTTTTACGATAGATCGGTTAGACTGACGAGCCATCTGGGCTCATCATGCTCTTTCAGAGTGGTCACTAAGCAGAGTTCGGGAAAGTTCTTCTCGGTCTATAGCCGTTTTGGCGTAGCCACTTCTCGCGTTTAACCGGGCTAACGCCCAAACGGCTAAGGGGGGTTAGACCATATGAATTACCCCACACCTGCTTAACGGTGAAAATGTACACAATTTAGCGATCACCGACTAAATATTTTCGACAGCCCCACACGATTTAGAGAACCAATCATAGACTTGCCGCCACGACGGGTTTCTTCTCGGCTTCAAACGGTGCGTTTGCTCAGACGCGACCTTGTGGTGCGGGCGCAAATCGTTTACCGTTTGACGCCGATTTCCAAATCGTCGACGCGATTGGCGATTCTGACCGGACGCTCGTGGCCACCGGGACGCAGTGGAAATCATCAAGATCGGTCCAAAACTCGGATCGTCGAATGAAGGCCAATGTATTGCGGGATTGATTGACTCGCAATGTCCATTCCGGGCAATGCAAAGCACGTAATGAAGCGATCACGAAAATCCCGCAGATGATTCGATCGGGATGTCCTGGATTATGTTCGCGGCGACCAAAGTTCCCAAAGGGATGGATTCACTTGTCTCAGGGGTTTCATTCACGGCGACTTCGAGAAGGCAACGATATCCCACCCCGAGCGAATTGGATTCGGGCAGCTCCCCGACATCCGTCTCGTTCCGGGACCGACCCGACGGGAGCACAAACTTCGCTGGGTTTAAAGAGACGCATTGACAAAAGCATTCGCGGCCAAAATCCCAAACAATGTTGATGGTTGAATCTGGCACGGCGAAGCCGACGCCTCTTACTCAAGCCCAGCGGTTCTTTAAGTCAAAGCCTGATCCATCCGCAAGAAAACTAACTGAGTCCGACGTGATGATCGACTCGTCATGCTGTTAAGAAGACTATGGACGATGCGGGATTACCGGGCACATCTATCGAGTAATTGCACATTCTGCACGATCGCAGTAACGGCCGACTGACTGAAGGCGAATCGTTTGCAGATTCGCGTGCGGCTGTCACGCAGTTGAGTCCGCAGGCACATAGCGGAAATTGAGCGAGAAACTGGATGCGATTGCTTCCATCCCGTATTTGCCAGCCGGATCGAGCTGGGGTGATTGCGTTCAAAGTTTTTGAAGACGGCGCATGTGACCGGCAGTGCCTTCTTTAATCAACCCTGGGCATCAGCACAATCTTGCATCAGGACTCTCGCACCGTGGTATGCCATATACATCGATGAGCAAGCGAGTGAAGAACTTGTCCGCGCCGTGTCAACGAAAAACCTTGCGTTCACCGGCCCATTGTCAAGGCGACGCCGCCGTCGATACGCTGGTGAGTGCTATTGAAAAAGAACCAGGAGATTCCGGTTGGCCCAACGCGTTCGACATTGACCTCATTCCAGTTTCATGAGCAAAGAGGCCATTGAAGTTGCGGCAAGTCGGATTGGAGTTGACCTGCCAACCCGCTTGGTGGTTTTGACGCCCGCACTTGGTCCGCCTCAGTTGGGAACAACGTTTGAAGTACTTTATTCCGCTACGCAGTCTGTTGATGCCGGCGTCAAGGCCGGTGGCGCAGTGACCACATGCAAAAGATCGGGTCGCTGCGCAGCGTCAATCCTTACAATCCGTTTCTTGGATTGGATTGCAAGTCACGCGGAAGGCTCGCTGCACGATCAGGCATCCATCCCGGAAACAGGCGCTGCACCGAGCAAATGATTTCGCTGTTTTATACGATCAATACGCTTGGATGATGCGGCCAACAGAATCGGATCACTCGAATCGCGGCAAGCGCGCCGACTTTCATCATTCATCGACAAGACCTGTTTGCATGCAAGCGTGATTCAATCCGCGAAACACAAAGTTCTGTCGACGGTTGGACGGAAGAATATCTTCGAGTCCGTAGGATCTTCATTCCGCGAAGCAAGAAAGCAACCGTGCGGGTTGTTTTGATTTGTCCCCGGCGTGCGTTGCTCTGGCTGCCGTCCAATGGACTTGTTCGGACGCTGCTTTGGTCGGCCTTGAATCGCAATTGGCGCAATCGTGCGTTAACGCATTGTGCGTAATTCGGCCGGGGAGGAGAACTCTCCTCGCTGGATTCACGCGACAACACGGCGCGCAATAATCCACCCCGCAGCGTTCGGCGGATTCGCTATGCCACGATTTATGAACGGGAAGCCTCGTCCTACGTCATTCGCCAATCGTTTCATGCGGCTGCGGATTGCCCAAAAACCCATTTACAGCAGCCACTTGCACCCTTTGAAAGTTTCCGACGATATGCTGCCGTTTATGCTAGGCCAACCATCGCGAACCTTTCGCTTCATTCACCTGAGCCTATTCTCACTGAGCACCTATTGGCAGTTCTCCCGCTGGTCGTCAACTGTGAAGGAGGCCGCACTGGCGTCTGTGTCGTGCCACTCGCGATGTGCATCGCCAACGAAATGAAAAATGCCAATAGCAAGCGTGATTAATTACTCGCCCGCGCATTCTCCAGCGCGTGCTTCGCTCAGAAGAGTTTGCAATCGGCTCGCCGTCGCGAACCAAAGTGACTCTGCCGCCCGACGTTGAAATGAATTTGGTTAATGGGTCGATGCCAATGCTTCGATCAGAACGATCGGCTAAAATCGTCCGCGTGAAAACCCGAAACCGATTGCTCGGCGCGGTTCCACGGTTTCGCGGATCACTTGACGCCTTTTGATGTCGCCACCCGCCATGATTGCGCCACATCGCTCGGCCCAATGTCTCGTCCCCGTCCTTATTTGATTCTGGAGTTCGACCGAATTCACCGGCGCCATGATCGCGGTCGATCCAAGCTTGCCCGCGTTCGTCGAGTCTGATCGTCCAAACAGCGCTGCAAGTCCGCGATCGAACGGGGAAGCAGTGTTGGAGTCGAGAAAGTTGTCGGTATGCTATCGAAGTCAAAAATCGGCGGACGCAAATCGACGGTGACAAAATGCACTCCGCTTCGATCAGTGCGCGCGGGCCAACAAGAGGCGATTGCCCGAAACTCGTGTTTCCCGAAGCGATCGTTTTCAGCGGCTTTTTCTTTGAAAGATCAAATGAATTTTTCGGCGCGTGTTGCGGCGAGCTGATAAGTTGAAACGCTTGCTGCGAAAAAAAGCGGTTCCATTCCGCGAACTTGATCGTCCAGCCTCGAACCGCGAAAGGGCCGTGTCAGATCGTCTAAAGTCTCTTTTTGCGAAGCATATTTCACGTCAAGCCTCCTTCGAGCGGAAAACGCCACGGACCGCTTGTGTAAGGAACAGCATGTTGGGCTCTTGCCGCAACGGACTGTTAGCGAGACCGAGATAACCCGGGCCAACGAACGACTCGTCAATCGACACATACGTTGGTAAATTGGCGGACATGGGAACTCGACTCGCGGACGGCTACCGTATTGGATAGCTACCGTCTGCGAAGCCTTGTTCCGGTCAACAAGTATTTCTTGGCGAGACCGTGACGGCCACGTTGGAGTGAACCTTCGGGGAGGACAGCAAAACTTGTCGCTCGCTGGGCCAGCATCGCAGGTTGCTCGCAATTGGAGGCCAGCAACCGGTCGAAATCGCTTGAACTCGCCCGCGCCACCTCAGCCGGAGCATCAGCTTGAGGTAAAGTATCGAGATGGCGACGGAGGGGCGCTTCCATGAAGATGGAAGAGGCGGGAACGCTTTTCCGGATTGCGTTTCGGAAGCCTGTTAGTCGCAGGATTGCGCCAGTGACAGGCCGTGCTAATCGCGACCAACCTCAGAATTCGCGTGTCAGTGTTTTCATCGCGACCTTCATGGTAATAAAAAAATTCTTTGGTGTTCAGCATCGCCCACATTAGTTCGGCAATTGCCCTCGGCAACCGAGGCTGGTGTGCGAGATGCTCCTTCGCCGTCGCTGTTTTTCCTCGCCGGGGCCGCGTCCGACGTTCGCAACCAAGACTTGATTTATCAAATCGAGCCCCGATCAACGGTCCACTCGCTGTTCCGCGTTCTTCGAGTTCAATGATCCAAGCCGCTATAAAGGCCGATTCGCAGCGACGATTCGGGTCGTTCTCGTGGTCTGCGTGAAAATGGCTTGCAGGCCAAACGTTGGTTCGTTTTTGACGCGTTTTCGCAGTCGCATTTAATTCGGGACCGATCCGGCTTTCCGAAAACCTCATTTGCGCGTGCCCCCATTGCGCCATCGGAACAAAATGACCGGAGGGGCTTTCGTCGCTGGAGTTCGTGCGAACTGCGTTCTTGTTGATCGGTTGCAGCCGTCACCTGTTCAAAATCGCGTTCGTACACGAACTTCAAGCGGATGCGCCGTTGAAAATGCTTCGGCTTAAAGGTGCGGGGCGGTCGTTGCGTTTTGTTTGCGTTAGGGTTGGCCAAACCACGTGGTAAGTTTTCACTGGGAACGTTAATCTTTGTTCGATTTGCAAAGCCCACTTCCATGTTTCGTAGTTCCATTTTCAATTAAAGGCCGCTTGGCAAGCCCAATCGAAAGGACAAGCGGGCCCCGCCCTTTTAACTCGGGGTGATTTATCGGGGGGGGCAAAAGGCGTTGATTGTTCGGGGGGCGATTCCGGGAACCGAATCCAGGGCCAAAAAAAATTCCTTTTTTTTCTTCCCT
>Ga0163217_1048158_pt1 | contig 14236 bp, 21 predicted proteins | sample SynspAceP_FD_185933 | JGI IMG/M metagenome (GOLD analysis project Ga0163217, IMG submission 185933) | Saline lake microbial communities from Ace Lake in Antarctica - Synechococcus sp. Ace-P (PacBio error correction) | ecosystem: Environmental > Aquatic > Non-marine Saline and Alkaline > Saline ... | reverse complement strand
CTGCAGTTGCGTCGGGTAACACCGCGAGCCGTTGAACGCCATTGTTCGCGGGGCAGCCCTGTCGGTGATTTCCACGCTGCTGAAACTCACCGCGTTCATACGACCGCGGACGTTCGAAAGCGGAGCCACTGCCAAAACAGGAATGGGCAGCACAGCCACAAAAAACTGCGGCGAATGGAAACAGAGATAACATTCAAACGCGGCCTCCGGGCTGACCGTTTCTCGATTTCGTTTCGGTGCGGATTCAATAAAAATCGATCGAGGTTGTGAATTGAAGCCGCAATGATTCACGTTCGTTTTCGGCAACATCTTCGCTGCACCGGAGGCGAAATTTCAAACGGTTCAGCATTAGCGGAAGGCTCGCGTGAAGATCATCGACTGCGAATCGTCGAATCCAAGCTCTTCTGCGATCGCTAGCATGTCGGACGTTTGATTGGGATTGCCGGGAGACGGGGTTGGAACGCTGGTTCGCGACCCGCACGACTTCTTTCCATGCCGTCATGTTTCGACGTAGTTTGGCCCGCGTCACGTGATCCGGCATTGTTTCAATCGGGGCGGATTTCACGCGGACCCAACGCCCAGGACGATTCGAAACCCATTTCTCACAAACCAAACCCAACGCCACCGAAGATAACGAGGCCGCGGCCATCATCGCCCCGATTCCAGAAGTTTGTTCGAAGAACGAGGTGGCAACCGGCTCGGCAGGCGGGACAACTTCGCGCAATGTCACGGAACTCGGCCGGTTCGTTTTTGTTCGTCCGGACGGCACGCTTTCGATTTTCGATCGGAATCGGTCGGTGCTGAGCGTTTGCGGTGGGGTTTCGATTCATTGTCCGTTCCCTGCACGGTGACGTCGATCTGTGGCAACAGATTGCGGTCCGATGCGAATGTTTTCGAGCTGATAGATTCGCGTCCAAAACGACTTTGTTTGTCGGTCACCGGGATGTGGGATGTCTTGGACACCGAGGACATCGATACGCCGGTGATTCATCGGGGGTTGGACGCGACGCGACTGCCTCTTCGGTTGCGGTGACTCGATTTCCGGACTCGACGCTGAGGCGACGAAACGGTTGTCGTTGGTCGAAACGGCGAGGATCGAGTTACCCGATTGGTGCTGGTGTATGATGGTGATTGCCCCGGGCGTGAGGGGAGCGTCCGCGATGAGGGAGCGCGAGTGTTAAAACCACTGCGGATGAATGGAAATGTCATCCGGATCTCCCAATCCGAGAACGTTCCCACGTTCCACTCCGTAACGCTTCGGTCGGAGACCGAGCGACAATCCCCGAGCCGACAACGGTCCGGTCTCGGTTTGGGAGAACCTTGCCAGAAATGGCAGGAGCAAACGAGAAGAAAAAGTGGCTGGATACTTCACGGGCGCGTCGTTTCCCGTTTCATGGAAATAGCGTTTCAACGGTTCGGCAAGATCTCCGCCGGGGTTTCGCAACGACAACGGACGCCATTTCAAACGTTGCGAACATGGCCCTCCGGGCGCTGCCCGCCGATCGCGAGCGGCTTCGTAACCGAGCGAACGCGGCGGCTGTCGTGTCGACGACTTGCATTTGTCGTCTCACTGTTATCGCGCAATCTCAGCAAAACCCCACCTTTCGGTAACCGGCATCTCGCCGCTCGTCAGCGACGATGATCGGAATCACATCATGTCGCCGCGCGAAGCAGCCCCGCATCGCCCGTTCAGGAGGTTTTGGTTTTCAACTGCGTTCACAGATTCCTGGAACGAGGAAATCAACTGATCCAAAAACACGACACTCCCGCCGGTTTGCGTGCGTGCGATTGAAAATGTCGATCGAAGGTTCATCAGATTCGTGCGAGTCCCGCGGTTTCGCAGTACAGCATCTCGCGAATCAATCGCAACACGTGAACGTGATCTTTTCGCGGGAACGTGTTTTTCGATTTTGATCGGTAAACAAAGTTTTCAAGCCGACCTTGTCGTTGTTCTTGATCGCCGACATGGCCAGCGTGGCGCCGAGTTCGGTGGACAGTTCGCGTTTGGTTTGATTGCTGGGTTCCAAAAACCGATCGAGGGGCTGAGGTCGACGAGCAAACTCCACGGCGAGATTCGCGTTTCTTCCCGGAACAGTTGATGAACGGGACGTTGCTTGCGCGCCGTCCACGTTCAATCGATCGCGCGAACTATCATCACCGACTTGGTACGCCGCACCCTCTTCGGAATTCCATGCCGGCGTCCCTTGAACGCGAATGCCAAACTTGCCGGTGAGAATTCATCGACGCGGTGGGACGGTCCGGCAATTTGGAATGCGTTTGATTTTTTTTCAGGACATCGCTGGGGGGATCATGGGACGGACACGGTGATCCATGATCGCGAATCAACGATCGATTCGCTCGTCCGTTCTTCCCGGCTTCGGCTTCGTAGGCTGATGATAACGCGGTGACGGGAGGGACATCGGAGAGCGAGATCTTTGCACGGTCTTCGGGCACACGTAACCGCCGTTTGGGCATCGAGGAAACCGGCATTGGCCCCGGCGCGAGTGCAACTGATGGACGCCGGTTGGCGAACTACCGAACTGATTCAATCCGTTCAGGTTCATCCCGTAGGCCGCCGGTCGGCCGCGTCGCCACACAGAGCGCGATATACCTTGATTTTCGGATCGATGAACACCTCATCGAACGTCGACCTCGGGCGGTCAGATTTCCTCCGGGGGTGACACGGAAAATTCGAATTTCGGTTGCCGTCTTGCTTCATCGCCGCAGGATCTGCAGCTCTCGCCTCGGTTGGGGTAATCCACCCGACTTTGAGCAGAAAAACCGAATCCATTTGTGGCTTCCGGCAACGGGTAGGTGCCCTCTGTTTCGACCGGGTTTCTGGGTCGCCCATGACGAGGAAGGGTTCGTCGAGGAAGGTTTCGCCGCCGATCGTACCTGCCGCTTCCTGCATCGCTTCGAGGCAGGGCACTTTGTAACCTTCGCCGGGGCCGGCTTGATTTCGTCGGCGAGTAAATTCGAGGAAATCGGCCTTTCTGAACGACGAGCTCTGAATCCTGGGGCCGGTAGACTTGCGTTGCCGATCAAAATTCGCAGGCAACAGGTCGGGGGGTGAACTCGCAATCGTTGGAACTTGAGTCCGGAGCGACTTGGCCAAACTGGCCCACCGCCGTGGTCTTGGCCAACCCCGGGACGCCCTCGATCAGTAAGTGTGCCCGGTCGCAGCCGATCAGCATTCGATGCACGAGCGCGTCCTGGCCGACGAGGGACGTGGCCAATTTCGGTTGCGGATTTCGGCCGGAACGGCTCGCTCGCACGGGCGTAATCGGTGCCCGCATCGGGCTTGGGAAGGGAGAGATACCCCTGGAACGGGGTTAGTCATGTTTTCTATTTTTATTGGAAAACCGAACGGCACGAGCGTTGCCGAATCATCTTTCGAGGTAGAAATCGGGGGTTCGGTCGCTCGTTTGGGGTTGGAACCCCCGGGCGCCGGATATTGGGTTAAATACCCGTCAAGTATTCCCGAGTCGGCACCTGTTACTGCCAACTCATTCAACCCCCCTGAGTCACCTTCAAGATGGTTTCCGCACTTTTTCCGTTTCTGTCTGCCGCGATGTTCGCGCCGTTAACTTTGCTCACGTCGAATGGACATCTGTCGACGCCTCGCTCGGACGCTTACCACCGCCGAAGTGACGAGCAAGGTTTATTTTGATTGTTTCGATCGGGGGGCGAGCCCCGGTCGCGTCGTCATGGGTCTGTTCAGGCAACGACGTGCGAGACCGTCGAGAATTTCCGGGCTCTTTTGCACGGCGAAAAAGGCGAGGGCCGTTCAGGCGTGCCGGGATTATGAAGGGCAGCGCATTCCAACCGCGTATCCCAGGGTTCATGTTGCAGGCGCGGATTTCACCGCGGCAACGGGACCAGGTGGCGAGGAGTATCTACGGACGCGAGTTTGCGGACGACAATGTTCAAGGTTCAAAACATACCGTGCCGGGTCTACTCAGCATGGCCAACGCCGGACGCAACACCAACGGAATTCGCAGTTCTTCATTCACCCAACCGTCCCGGACGCCCCCACCTCCAATGGATGCACGTCGTACTTCGGCCGCGTGATCGAGGGCATGGACGTTGTGAAAAGGGATCGAAAGTCAAGGCTCGAGGTGCGGCCGGACTCCGCAGGTCTGATCAAGACACCGAAGCCGCGTGAGTAGAAGTAAGTCCGATGAAACGGCACACTTAATCAGTCAACTGGAAGAAGACGCTCGACCCGTTGCGCGTGAAGGAGTTTTACTCGACGCCTGTTTGCGTTTAGCCAGGTTCCAAGGTCGACACAAAGAGTTGTTGACCTATTTGTTTAAAAGCGGATGTACGAGGCAGGCCTACGTCGACGAGGTTGGTGCCGAAATCGACGAAGTCGCTCCCGCACGCGAAACAGGTCCTGAAAAAACGTTGCGGAAGATCATTTTTCGCACGCTGACAAACGCATTTTCGCCATTCGGGCAAAAACAAGGAAAAACCGAACTGCAAGTTCGGATTCATTTCTGTCCGCGAGATCGTCTCGATCGCAAAATTCCGTTCTGGTCAAATGCCGAGTTATGAGTAGCCGAAACATGTATCTTCACGCCAGATCAAAAAGATCGAAAAGCGGGACTTGGAAAAAGTCCACCCCGATCTTGCAGTTTTGATTTTCGCGTGCAGCTCACCGGGCTGAATGAGTTACGTGAGTTTAAGCACGTAGGCGAGTCTCTCTGAGACTCGCAAATTTTTCTGCGTCTCAAAGAGACGCGAGCTACGTGGTTCACCCGTTTCGATTTCGTCCGCTTCGACAATCGGATCGAACGTGACGTTGGGCATACGCTTTTCGCGGCGAAGCGCAGTTGACAATCGATCTCCGGCAGCGGGATGAGCGGTCGACGGCCCGCGTACGCCTCAACGATCAAACCCACCGTCAGTGCGACGGTAGACGACACGGCCGGCCATGTTGGGTATCGAAAGCCAACACATACCACACTCAAACTATCAATCGAACAAATACGCGTCTCGCTTTCTCGCTTTTCGTCCGTGCGACGAGTCGACTCCGAGATGACTTCGACGATCACTCGCGGACGGATTCTTGAAAAGTTATCCGTGGCGGATTCGCGTTCGCACACGAACGTCACAAATCAGGCGGTTAGTAAACCCCCGGAGGGTCTTTTTGTTGACGAACCCACAGACCTCATACCGGAATTTGAACGCTTTTCGCAGGTTTTCCACGAAGCATGGCTGCCGAAAGACTCACGGTCGCATTCGTTGCGATACGGGATTGTTGATTTGTGGTCGCCCCGCCATGGCGTAAACGGTGCCGGCGATTGAATTCGTGTTTTCCCGTCGGGGCGTTCGTTACGCCTTCGAGATGATCCTTCACGGAAATCGGCTGTCGATGTGCTCCATTGCTCATGCCTATTCGTTTAGCTACCTCGACAGGACGGATGGCAAGTCAAACCGGTTCCGGATCAGATTAGTTCTTCTCCGCAACCCCACCAATCCGTCGCCACATTTCGAACGTCAACAGCATCCACAAATCTCAAACCATAACGTTCCGGGGCCTTCCTTCGCGTTTCGGTAGCTTCAACTGATTGATGCGTTCGATCGGAAGATCCCTGCCTCCTCAATGGCCGACGATGGAAAAAAACCCGTTGGCAAACGAGCGCAGTTCGTTTCGCCGGAATAATCGTCGTTGGAACCAATGGTTGAACGGGCCACCCTCATGCGCCTTGGGCGGTCGATTTTCACCTCGGGCGGGCAGCAGGTCTTCGATAGGCCCTTTGAGCACCGTATTTTTCGATCCCCGATCGCAGCTTTCACTTGCGCCGTCGCATCTCGAAACTCAGTTTTGTCAAACGGTCGCTCGAAAAACAAGGGCGATAGCGGGTTCAGTTGGTGAGCGGCCAGCAATCCGGTCGACTTTTCGGCAAAATCAAAATCCCACCCGTTGAGGCCGGATATGATCGCCATCAGTTTGTTGAGGAAATGACGTGGTTGGGACCGCATCGGAAAAAAAACGGCGACAGAAATCTGTTCTGAGGTCTTGCTCCGGTTGGATCTGTTCGCGGAATTCATTCGGTGAGCAATCGTTGCCACTCTTCGTACCCACGTCGTGACGATGCCAGATTACGCTTTTCTCGCGAAAGTTCGCGTTCTTAGATCGCCCGCCGTACCAATGCAGCATCATCATCGGCAAGTTCTCGGGCCACCGAAACCGGGGTCCACCGCCCTTCGCCGTTGAACACGAACGATCCATGCCGGCGGAACCGTGGGCGGCGAGTGCCATAATTGGGCTGCGTGATCGGGTCGCGATCCGGTTCCGTCAAGTGCCGATTCATCTGATGCAGGTTCGCGCACAAAATTCGAGCCGAATCAACACCTCCTCGTGATCGCTGCCGATGCGATCGGCGACGGCTCGGCAAAGTCGAGTTCGTTGGATAGCCTTTGCCAAAGTGAATCGGAAAAAACGTCTGATAGGCTCCGGGGACGATGACGCGGCGACCTCGGCGGCGATTGATTGCTTGCGAATCCAATCCTCGGGGAGAAACACCAACGGGCGTTTCATCGGGGGCATTCCGTTCGGCCGACGGATTGCTCGGTCGCTCCTTGACGCGTTCGATCAATCCAAAAATTCGATTCGTCTGCCGGTTCCAATGCGGGTTGGTCCTCTTTCGTCTTCCTCGCTGGGTTCCCATTTTTTCGAAAACAAAAGTTAACGCTGGGTCTCCGGTTCGTGCTCGTTTCGAAATCGGACGAGACATCCCGCTTCGGCTTGGTATTTAAATCCTGCAGCATGCTGTGACGTGTCGGCGAGAACTGAACGAAGATATTTGAGCGACGCCACCCGGTCGGACACGCGGCACGAATCCGGTCTCGGTGTGTGATCGATTTTCGCGTTCGCTCGCGATCAACCAACGATTGCCCACGCGTCCGTAGAAACAACGTATTGGCATTTCGTTGCGCGTTCCCGCCGCGATCGTCAATTTGATTCGTCTGCAAAAAACCAGCGACTTGAGAAAACTGCCTGCGGGAAAATTTCGGCGAGCGACTTCGGCTGTCGGCGCAGGCGGGCAGATCGAGACGCGAACCCGCTGAGTGCACGGACGCCGCACGATATCTGCGAAACTCCGGTTTGAATTTTCCCCGGTTGACGCCATTGTCTCCATTTCAAAACCGCGAAGGAACTGAACGCGGTTTTCGCCGGAAACGGACGCGTTCTCGTTTCGGCATTGAAATCGCCACGGTGAGCCAGCCGCCGGATCATTCGAGTTCGAGCAGCTCGCGGTCGGGCGGCCCCGTGAATTGCGACGAGCCCGCCACTTCGCGATCGCTTCGGGCTGTTCTTATCGAGATACCGCAGCCACGCTGTGGCCTCGGGGCGTGTTAGGGACCGGTTGCATCGTTGACGATTTTTTTGCATCTGTTCTCGCGCCGCCCTGCCGGTTGCCGGCGTAAGCCACTCGACATCGCGATTTTGTATTTTTCGTTTGGCCGGCCTTTCTAACGACGTGAGGTACTGAGCAGATCGTTTTCGAACGATTTCAAAGCCGCCGTCTCGTCGCCCGTGCCGAATTGCTTCTTGGCCCAAACATGAACATGGCCCACGTGAATGAGAATTGTGCCCTGGGGTTCTCGGTCAGGAAATTTTCGAAACGCGAGCGGCGGCATCGAAACTGCGCCACTGAAAACAAGTTGCCTCGCCGTTTTCGGAATTGACGGTTTGGAATCGTTTTGCGCGTCACCGTGATGTTCCATTTAAAAACAAGGACGGCCAAACACGCTGCGATCGCCGCGAAGAAAAAACAGATTTCGACATTTTTATCATCTTTTTTATCCGAACGAACTTCCCGAGTTCGCCGTGTTGGTCGCCTTCGCGATGAGCTCATCGGCGATTCACGGGAATTGGTACTGAAACACGCCCCGAGTCGGTGTCATGGCGCCGAGCATCAAACGGTCGGCGGGCATGTGGCGTTTCCTTGGTTAACCGCCACGGACCCGTGTCGGCCCGTTTGAGTTTTCGGCGTAATCGTCGGAAAAAAACCGAGGTCGATCAACCGGTAGGCTTCGCAGCGGAAAAACCAATTTTCAAGGTCGAGCACCCGCTGTTTCTCTTCTTTCCTGAACGCCGTCCGTCGTGGAGCAAGAAACACGGACAGGTCGATCACTCTCGTCCCCGAGTAATTGTTTCACCCGGGGCTGGCAAGTATTCGGGTACCCCGATTCGGCAATCACCGGCATCCGTTGTTCGGAGTGCTGAATTGTTCTTGACCATCAGATTCCACCAAAATATTCTGCGTTGGACGGATCAAGATCCGTTCGACGCCGTATTGATAGATATCGTTTTCGGCCCATCCGCCGGCGGCGTTTGGAAGCGAGGGTTCGTCGATCAAAACCTCGATCGGCTTGCCGGCTTTTGCATCGTTGGACGCCTTGCAGGAAGAACGACGTGAGATCGGCTTGGCGTTTCCGAACAGGACGGGTGAGGAGAAAGGGAACCGGCCAAACGCCAATATTCATTAAACCGATGGGGCTGAAAAAGAAGAAAAAAACGTAAAGGACTCCCCCAATTGACTAAAAAAATGCCAATGAGACCAGAGACGAATCCCGACCCTTGTCGCGATTTTCGCATAGGGCCCGGTAGAGCTGAATTTGTTTGTAAAACGGCCGGGTCCCGTTTTGGCTCGCTTTGCGGAATCGACCGTTTTCAAATTTCCTCGGTCAACGCCTTCGAGCGGGACTCCTTTCGGATTGAACGTGAAGGATAAAAACATTTCGAACACTTCTGCCTGTTGACAGGATGGTTGTGACGGACATTGCGGGCCACTTCTGAACGTCCCCTGGTGAATCGTCGACAAAGTATCGGCCGCGGAAACACCTCGGACCATGTGCGATTGACATCAAATGAGGGTGATCGTGATGGCCGGGCCGTGTCGCTATCAGGGTGCCATGCGGAACACTTCGCAGCGACTCGGTCTGTGGGTAAGAGCTGTGCATCGCGTCGATCGGGCGCGATTTTGAAAAAACCATTGCCGGCACGCAAGTCGAAATCTCCGTCGGGTGTGCGGCACAACACCTCTTCCGCTGGCGATCATCCGAGCGGCAACTCGGAGTGGTAGTGTTGTCGCTGGTCGTGCCGGGCGGAGGGTACAGCAAATTCAACACGGATCCGCCCAGCACCACGGTGAGATCAAACAGCGGAGTCACTGCAAACCGTCGATGTTACCGCAATCGGGCTTTCCGATTCGGCCGGTCCGCCGATCTGGAAAAATCCATTGAAATCCAAAAACCGAGTCGCCGCGAACCCGCACCCCGTTGCCCTGGATTCGCAACTCACCAGGAACGAGAAATACACTGCCTGGCGAACATCCAAAAAACCAAGCCGCACAAGTTAGCGTCGCGGAGGCCTCCACCACACAACCGAGTGCGTGCCGTTGTCGGGTAACGCTAATTTCGCAGGATCGCCACGACGAAAACGCGGGACGGAAATACCGGATCGTCGACGAAGAGAAAGCCGCAACGGACTCACCGCAGCGATATCGATAGCCATGGAGGGCAGGATCATGGAGCGACCTGGGAAATCGAAACTATGGAACGCCCCGTTGAATCGTTGGGAAAGCGTACGGGCACCGGAGGATCTGTAGCAGATCTTCCCCCCCACTCACCGTGGTGTTGGGATTTACCCTCCAGATTGCAGTTCCCCGCGAAGATGCTCGATAACGTTCGCCCACCGCGTTGCCATGGTCTTGAATTACGGCAAGGGCATTTTCAGGACCCGTCTTGATGTAGCCTGCAAACAAACATACAAAGTCTCCCCGCGAAACCGTCACTCCGTGAGGACGCTTCAATCGAATTCGCCGATGAACCAAGCAACCGTAGTCAAACGTCTTTTTTAACCGGATCACTATTTCCGAATCGTGTGATTCATGTCGTCGGCGATATAGGACGATGCCAGCGGTTTGGAAATCGCCCAAGGTGTTTCGGTTCTGCGGAGTTGGGCTTGGGAGGGCTGGGACGTCTTTGGAACCGAGATTTCCCTGTTCCGGCTACCGTCTCGATTGAGCCCGTTAGGACGAACGACCTCGGAGTGGCATTATCCATTTCGCTCACCGATGTAAAGCATTGCCAGGCCATCGTCCATGCGGCTGTCTTACACGTGAATCGACGAGCAGTGATTGCGTTGCCAGTGCCCCATCCTGGCGGAAACACCCTTCACGCCGTCTCCAGCGAGCGTTCCTGACGAGATTGGTTCGCGCATGTCGATCGAACGGATGCGGCGGTTGTTAAGTCAGCAACCAGCATCTTGTTTCTATCAGGTGTTCATGGTGACCACACATCACCAAGATTGACTGGGCCTTGTCGGCGGTGCCGCCACCATCACGGAGGAAAACCTCTCTGCTCGGTCCGGGCAAACGTTAAATCTTGACCAGTCGCCGGAGTCAATTCGGCGTCGAATGATTGCCATTTGATCAGAAAGGAAAATGGCCTCCATCGGGCGTTATCGCAAGTTATGAATATCACGAAAGGTTGCCTTTGATCGCCATGTTGTCCACGCCCACGGTCGCCCTGTTCGCCCGTTCTGCGATCAATTTCAATTCACCCGACTTTCTCTACATCGAAAGACTCGATCACCAATATATTCAGCCGACCAGCATATTGCCTTGCGGATTCAAAATCGACACCGAACGGAACGTTCAATATTCACCAGGTTGAATGGTTCTTGGGTGCTGGAGTGGATCTCCGGATCAGCACGAGTCCTTGCTGGGGCTTGTGCAAGTTGAAACGTCGTCAAGATGGCCAGCAATAACAAAGAGCGCGGGACCACGATGCATGCGAGTTTTTAATAGGAGGCATTCTTCAGTTGGTGCTTCATGGTTGAAAACGATTGATCGGGCTGTATTGATCGATGGAACGTAGAATTGACTCTTTGAGTCGTTCAAAACAAGCAGCAACGGCCGCGACTTCGGAGATTTCACGCTACGGGCACGCGACTCCAAAGAGTCACGCTAAGGGCACGCGACTCAAAGAGTCACGCTTACAGGCACGCGACTCAAAGAGTCACGCTTACAAGCCACGCGACTGGAGAGTCACGCTACTGCAGCGCGCATGAATGGGAAACGTTGATCACGATGCGATGTTTTGCGTCGCCTAGGCCTTGATCGGTTAACGGAAACAGGCCCGGTCACCGGCGTTAGAGATGCTTTGCTGTGAATCCGAATGCCAAGTGCGGCCAAATGGTGGCAAAAAAGTCAGGGACGCCGACAGGGTTAGCGACAATTTTCTTGGCGACGTCGTCGGTCTCGCCGTTAACGCCACCGCAGTGATGCCAAGCCACCCGGCAAAGCACACAACTGAAGGTAGAGCCTTGGTGCACCGCGTTCCTCCACCGCTATCGATAACTCGGCGGACGACCGAATTCGGGGACGTTGATCACAATCAAGGTCTTGTCGAGCAGTTTTCTTCTCTTCGAGGTTCCGCTGATCAGAGTCAGAGACAGCGGAATGTCAAACTCCTGGATCAGTTTGTGCTGATTGACGATCCGCTGTTTATGGCGTCACCAGCCAGATCCGTTCAAAAAGTTCAGGTGTGGCTGACTTCGAGTTAAAACGCACGCCTTGCTCCACAGACGACCGACTGAGGCAAAGCAGCGTTGACCGAACTCGCCGCCGTAGCGGTTGCGGTAAATCATCCGCTCTCCATCGAGCTGAAAGGACACGATTGTGAATCGGGGGGACCGCCTTCAATTTCATGCTCTGCTTCAATCGCATTTCTTCATAAGTCCAGGTTACTTCGAATTTTGGTTGTTCCTCGACTGTTATTGAGCGAAGCAGGGAAAACCGCTCGCCGTCGACTTTGACGGTCGGTTGGTAATCCCATCGAGGGACGCGATTAAACCTGCGGGCGCGACCCGTTTCGGTCCAAATACAGGTAACCATACTTTGAGGCCGGGAAAGCCAGACCACGAGTGACATTGGGTAGGCCGCATCAGCACGTAGGGAGGGCGTCTCGTTGACCGACCCGCGCTCATGGGCAACCACAGGATCCGAGCGATGGATACAGTGATTTGTGCCGTGATGGCACGACCGGTGATGGCATTGCGATTCTTGGCGGCCGCGTGCTCATCAATGACGTTTCGGTGATTCACCGTGCGTTACCGCCGTCAGCGATCCATCCACGTTGGCCATTTGTTGAAGGTGCTCACCAAACCTGAACCCCTTCAACGGCGAGTGTCGATTCGGAATCGTAATACTTCCGCTTTTCTCGCCTTCGGGGTCACCCTTGGTTCTTCGGCATCGAACGTATCGATCTGTTCCCATTCCGCCGGCCTAGCCCAAATCGAGATGACGTGCTCGGCTTGCTTTGCAGAATTGGAAACCGCGTCCACTGGCTGTTCCGATCTGCGGGAGACTGATTGCAACCAGTCGCGGCGGCACTGCTTGGCGATAAAATTGGTCGTCGGGAAGAGATGCATGATTCATTCCTTCAAAGTTAAATGTTTTGACGTTGCGGGTGAATGTTGAATCCGAATTGGTGTGACGACTGTGTTCCGTCAAGTTCAAAGTGAGGGTTGAAGTTGCATGAGCCGTTTGTGGCGTGCCACGGTTTTGACGTACAACCGTGGCTAAGCGCCAAAACGGCTCAGGCCGAAGACGAGGCTGCGGCGGGAATACTAGGGAACCCAGTCGAACTGACGATCGTTTACCAGACTCCAAAAGATGTCTTCGTAGACTTCCCGCCACTTCCCGGCCGGAGGTCTTGGGTCAGCGGCAGGGTCCAGGAGCACCCCAATCTTGCCAATTCATTGTTGTATAGTGGTTTCGCTTTCGGGGAAAACCAAGTGCGTCTCGTCCAGGTGGAATTTTACTGGCACGGGCTTCGCAGCGGGTGCTCGCTGCACTTGGGTCTGCTTTGGGCAACTGCCGCTGATTCGAACCCCGTACGCCAGCGCTGAGGAAATTGATAGTCGGATCGTTTCCCAGTGCAGTCGGATAAGCGTGCAAAGAATCGTAAGAAAAACGGATCCAGTTAAAACGCTTCGGCTCTTTCCGCATCCATCGCCAACTGTTGCGAGTGTACTCTGATCGCGCAGCCACGTGTAAGGGACATCGACAATGTGCGTTGGCGAGGAATTCCGGTTTGCCAGCAAATTGGGATCGCCGTTTCACGACCTGCAATCGGTTGCTGCCCCTCGTTTCCGGTCCACCCCAAAACGCTCCAGGACAATCGCTATTCGGCGAGCACGTGGAAACCGATAGGGTCGGTCGGGTCACGTTCGTATTGAGTCCTGCAAACATCCAAGGCAAGGCTGGGTTTCCAGGCGTCGCTCTTTTCGAGACGGGCTGGGCTCCGTTTCGTGATTGAACGTCAACTCGCCGGTATTCCATATTCACGGACCGGTTGCCGTGGAACCAAGGAGTCGACAACCTGCTCTGCGGTCCAATCGCCTGGATCGGGAGCGTTAGAAAAATCATTGACTCTGCCGACGCTCGTGATTCTGGTTTCCAATGTTTCTCGCTGTACGTTTCGGACGTCATCATCAAACTGCAAGACATGACGCAAGTCGTAATCGTTTTGGCAACCAGTTCGGCCGGCCAGCCACTGCAGCAAACCCGGATGGCTGGGCCTTTTGCCCTTCCCCAATTCACTTGACAGGTTGGGGGCGGATACCAAGCACCCATCAAGCGATTCCAAAGAATGGTTTGACGGACAAACCTGGGGGGAAACCGATGATTCTTGCGGGAGACCGTCACGAGTGCGGCCCAGACGTTTCCACGTGGAGTCTTTTCGGGTTGCGGACCAGAGCGTCGAGATTGCGTCTTCCATCTTCCACGCCCGTTAAACGACGCGAAAGGCCATATTCGGTTCTGGCACCTGCTGGCCCCGGTTTCAAACGGTTTCACTTGAAAGTTCAGTGATCGCGGCCAATGGCCTCAGAAGAAGGGCGGTCCCCGGTTTACACGGCTACCGTCTTCGGAGGTGTGAAAGCTGTTTACGATTTCCAAACATCCGCGGCAGGCCGAATGTATTAGGGTTTCCATTCCTGCGAAAGGTTGCTTGTGGATTAAGGTTGAATCATGGGGGCAGCGAGCGCCAAATTGGGACAGTTTTTCGATTCCAAAGGGAAAAAAAAAAAAACGCGGGGACCCGGCCACCCCCAAATTTGTGGGGAAAAACCCCTTTTTGGGGCGGGCCCCCCCATTTCCCGGAATCCTTCCCTTTCTTTTTATTTTTTTTCCCCCCCAGTGGGGTGTGGTGT
>Ga0163217_1119028_pt1 | contig 14240 bp, 19 predicted proteins | sample SynspAceP_FD_185933 | JGI IMG/M metagenome (GOLD analysis project Ga0163217, IMG submission 185933) | Saline lake microbial communities from Ace Lake in Antarctica - Synechococcus sp. Ace-P (PacBio error correction) | ecosystem: Environmental > Aquatic > Non-marine Saline and Alkaline > Saline ... | reverse complement strand
ATAAACTTGGCCATATCGGCACGCGGCAGTCGGCTGCACCCGTCTGATACCGCGCAAAACCATATCCAGCCAGTCCTGGTCTGCTTGGGCAAAGTCGCGGGCAGCCATAGCCGGGACGGCGTACCTTGTGGCCCGGGTGCCCCACCCAAGGCGCAAAACCCGGGGGGCCGGGGGAGGGGTTTTCATAGTCGGGGCCGATATATGGCATGGGGAATCGACCCGCAAGCATTGTGCCCCGCATCGCGCAAGTCTTGCATTACCTGGCGAGGGCGAGGTCCGATTTCGTCATGCAGCACAATCACATCCCCGTTTTCAAGCTGTGAACGCATCGCCGACTGCCGATGGCCAGAGTTGTTCATGAACGTTTCGGGCTTGAGCAAGCCACACGATTCCGCGCCAAAGCGTCATTCGACCGTCAGCCCGTTATGTTTGGTTTTCTCCCATCGGCAAACCGTAGGTCTTGCGCGATGCCGGTCAGCGCATAAAGCGAGTCTTGCGGTTGCCCGGTTATTTCGCGCCCCGGATTGCAAAGCCTACGAATCAGTTTCAGCGACCCCTTATGATGATGAACAGTTTGTTTGGCCAAGGATAAAGGACCGTGGAGCCAACGAAATAACGCCCACAACAGAAAAACGGGGCCGCCCATGGCGACCCCGTTCGTTTCCACAAAAAACCGCCACCGTTGGCGCGCGGATATAGCAGTATTCAGTCTTCTTTGACTTCTGTGCTGGCCACTTCGTCTGCTGCAACGTCTTCGTTTCTTCGTCGTCTGTGCTCGCAGAACGGAAGGTGCGGACCTGAAGCAATCACAAAGTCATCGGTCGATGACCGGCTATGGAACCGTCTGGCAGCTTCACGCTCGACGATGTCACGCTAAATCCTGTCGCATTCAGACGGAAACGTCGAATTGTTGATGTCGAATCAGGATATCGCACTGCGGTAAACCAGTTCGACCTCGGACGGACCAGGTCAGAACGCCACCTTTTTTAATGCCGGGGGGCTGACTTCTTCGCCTTCGACTGTCAACCTGATGAAGGGTTGATTGGGGTGTGCGTTCAGGCGCATAAGTCGACGTGCGTTTGGCAGGTCTTTAAACAACGTGACGCTGAACATCGAGGCAGATGACGGCGAACGTTCTTATTGGCCTTCGATTTTCATGTTGAACAGTGTAATCGCCTTTACAGCGGCCTTCGCGAAGCTGGTCAGCAGCTTGTTTAAGTCAGGTTGTCGGGATAGTCAAGGTCACCGTCCGAAAATACACAGACAATGGCGTTGCCGCCGTGCTGAGAGCGGGCGCCCTTGCCTGTCGCCCGTTCGTTCGAAGCTTCAAGAGCAGGATCTCGACCAGCATTTAATCTCAATATGTTGGGCGGACATCCATCCTAAGGGATATGTTCGCGTTGAAGTCGCGCATATAGACGGGTTTTGGCTGGCGGAAAGGCTTTAAAACGCGATTTTGCGCCAAAGTGTGACGTGGTATTCGACCTTGGCGGGCGGCACCTCCGGCTATCTGCGCCCCCTACACGCGCCGCCATAGCAACGGGGCACGTGTATGTGGAAGGGTGGGCGTCGTCAGGGCTGCCAGTCGCCTCAAGCTTTTGGAATAGGCAGTTATGCTTGCCCAACGCCGCGGACAGAGGTTCACACGCAAAGCGCCATGACAGGTCCAGCTCTTTTGAATTCACCTCTAAGCAGAGGTGAAGCCGGCCTTGGACCATGCCGAGCCCGTAGATGAAACCGCGCGCCCGATATAGGTGCCCTTTGCCCATCGCTGGGCCTATGAGCACGTCTTGGCCGGATTGATTCCGCTGTCCAAATTGCCTTCCATCTGGTCGCCGACGCATCAAGGAAATCGACGGCATGCGCGGCATAGAGTGAATCGGCCCCGTCAGCTGGCGTCCGCCGGGTGCTGAGCGAGAATCGCATCCCGCCCGACTTTCAGCGCCATCCACGGGCATCGTTCCGCATCCAGAATGCCTTGAGGGATGACCTTCCGCCCCAATTGATTCCTTCAGCTTGGCAGATTTGTTCGTCAAGCGGCGGGTCGAACTGTTCAGCCGTCCACAAGCGCCAAGATCTGCGGTATCGTCAACGCCGTGAGTGGCCCACGATGTTACCCAAGCTGCGCCGTTGCCCCCATCATGCCGATTGCCCCAGCTTCCAATTCGTTGCGCAGATTGCAGCGAGCGTTTTGAGCGGTCAGCTTGGGCGCGAGCTGACAGACGTTTTCAGGTCCTTGTGCCGCCAGGCATCTGCCCAGAATGTTAGCAGTCAAGCCAGTGATCACAAGGCCCGAGCATTGCATCCTTGGCGCGTGGATCAGGCGGGCGACTGTATCATTCCATCGGCATAGGTTATAAGCTGGAACCAGAGGGTTTATGGTGCCTCTGCCAGTCCTCGATGAGTGATGACATGGTCGACAGGGTAAGGGCACGCCACAAGGCTTCGGCGGCCGCGCGGCCTTGATCTTCTCCGGCTCGGGCGTGCTGCATGCCGGTCAGCCCAACGGGGGCCAGCGCACCGAGGCATTTCGCCAATCCTCGCCCGATTCATCCTGCGTTTGTGGTCGCTGCGGCCGCTCATGTCCCGGCGACACGTGGAGCAGCGGGATCTGTTAAAAGTCGGTCGTGTTCTCTCGGAAGGTCTGCTCTGTCCAGCTGCCGATTCGCGTAGTCATAGAACATCCGCGGGGCACACGGGTTATGCAGGCGTTGAGGTCATCGATGGTTGTGATCACGCATGATGGCAGGTTCCTATTGTATTGGTCAGTGATCTAAACCATACGGCACCGTTGAAATCATCGCTTTACGCTACGACACTGTGAGACGGCAGGCAGGGCCTTAAGCCCGATGGCGCAACCCATCCGGAGCGATTTGAACAAAAGCTCAACACGTCTTCAACGGCAGCCCGGCTGGCGATTTGGAACGATGGCAACCCGACGCGACGCACTCAGCGACACTGGGCAATGGCCTCGGCTTGGGGGCGGTTCACACCGAACCGACGATTACGGTAGGCGCTGCTTTTGGATGCGTACGACTTCGGGTTGGCGACATCGGCCGGCGTCGCTTCGGCGGAACGGTGTGCCGGTGATCGACACGTAATTCCCAAAGCCGAGGTGTTCCTGCAACAACGCGCGGGCAGACGCTTGTCGCGGTGGTCGGCGTGGCAAGCGGAATAAAAATTCTTCCGGCGGGCTTGCGCTGGAAACCAAAGCTCGTTGTTTCTTCGGGCGGCAGATCCACAACGATCAACCGTCGACCGGCCTTTTTGGCGGCCTCAGGAGGGTATCACGCCCTGTGGAAATAGATCGGGTTGTAATACACCATCAAAACGTCGGCGTCGTTGTCATCGTGTTCCGGAGCAGCGGCAAGCGCCAGCGTCTTATTCCGTGTTCATCGCCTTCAAGGGGCGTTGCCTGCCCAACGAATGGCGGCCACCATCGGCCATCGGATCGGTGGAAGGGCGGCCAGTTCGATGACGGTCGTCGCCAGCGCGGCAGACGCCGACAATCTCGAGCGATGTACAAGTCTGGGTCGCCGGCCATACATAGGGCAAACAGCTTTTTGCCCTGGGGGATTCAGTTCACGGGAATTGGCGTCAGATTAGTGTCTGAGGGCGCCTTTTTCGTTACCTGCTGCATGGATTATCGCGGAAATTCAGGCCAACTCGGGGTGGTTGGGGATTTTCTAGAAACCTCCGCGGCAAGCCTTGTTTTTTGCATTTAGCGAAAGCTGCGGATCTTTAAATTGCGCCACCCCGACATACATCAACGTCATGGAATTATGTTACTCGCCCTGCTGGTTGCCGCGCTTTCCATCTGCTGAAGGACGGTTTTCACGGCGATTTGTCGTTTTCCTGATTGGTTCGGCGTGATCTTTTCGGCGCGGGTTGAACCCACGATGTTCATCTCCTTGCGGGTCTATTTATCGGACGCGGGCAGACCGGCGGATGCGCTAGTTTGCGTAAGTCAGTTGAAACCTAGGGACACGCCAACTTATAAAGAGCTTGTCATGGGCTTGTAGATGGGATCGTGGGGTCTGCCGAATGTCGGCAAGTCGACCCTTTCAACGGCTGACCAAAACGGCGGCCAGCGCAGGCGAGCCATTTTCGTTCTGGCACATCGGACGACTCGGCGAGTCGCCGGGTGCGGATGGCGCCTTGATAATGGCCGAAAAATTGCCGGGTCAAGCAGATCATCCCCAACGGAATGACGTCGTCGATAGTGCCGGTCTGGTCAAAAGGCGCGTCACAAAGCGAAGGATGGGCACCAGTCTTGCAAACATCGCAACAGACGCCATCGCCCATGTGCTGCGCTGTTTTGAAGCGGGACGTGAACCCACGTAGAAAGGCGCGGTTGGCCCGTGGTACGCGGACCATGGGATACGAACTGATGCTCGCGATCTGGAGCATCGAAACGCCGCGCGGGTTGGTTCGAAAATCAAGGCACGAAAGGGACGCCAGCGCACAAGACGCCTGTGGCCGCGCGCAGCGCCATCGAAAACAGGCATCCCGCACGCCCGTCGAATAGATGCCGCGATGCAAAGCCTGGCGCCTGTGCAGTGCTGACTTCCAGCCGGTGTTAGTGGCACGTTGGCGAATCGAGGCGCAGAGGCAACGCGCTGTCGCCAAGTAGGCGAGTGCCGCGGCGCAGCGGCACAGGCACTCGTGGATTCGGGCGCGATTCGAAGAGAATAGCCAGCTGGGCCCGAAGCGCCGGCATGTTCCTTGACGAAATGGTCTTTGAGGAGGCCCGGGGCTCGAACCGGTTGATCCGCGCGGGTTACGGAAGCTGTGCCACCTGGAAACATACTTTTACGTCGGCCCCAAAGAGGCCGTGCACTGACGATCAGGCGAGCACTTCGCGCCCAGTGCGGGGTGTGATTCCACGGTGATTTCGAAAAAGCTTTATCCGCGCTGAAACATCGCCTATGACGATTTCGGTCGGTCTGGGTGCGAAGGCCGCAAAAGAGGCGGCAGTATGCGCGCCGAAGGCAAAGCCTATACGTCAGACGGGTGACGTGTTGCACTTCCTTTTCAACACCTGATCCAAACGGCGGCCGTCACAAACGGCCCGCAGGTTCCTGCGAACGATGCTGGCACGCCTGCGCACATCTGCGAGTCGGCGACGATGGGCGCTACGTGGGCATCGCTGCGCGCACCACAGCTCGATTAGCCCGCATCCGGCTGTATAAGAAATTACACTCCTAATTTTCTCAGTTACCGTTGTGCCCCATGGGAGTTCTTGGATATACGCGTCGACGGAGGCGTGCCGAGTGTCGAAGGGTTCCCTCTAGGGTCGAGCGGGATCCGGCATATACCCCAAAAATCAATACCTTAGCGCGTTATCGGAATACGCTTGCACGATTTTTGCCGGTGCCGGACAGATGCACGGTTTCGCCCCGCCATTCCCCCCAAAGCCAGCTCAAACGCAAAAAAGCGCCGATCTTTCCGGAGCGGGCTTTTTGCGTTGGGATCTCGGCCCTAGCTTGCGTGTAGTCGTCCGGCGCGCCGTGTGCAGCGCTAATTCTGCCGGTTCGACGAGTCTCGGCCGCTGGTCTACGTCGGGCTTTGCAAAGCGCAAAGCTGGCAAACGTCTCTCGCGCACGGATCTATCATCGCCGTGGTGCGCCGATCAGGCGATGGTCGCGTGGATCTTTCATGGTAATCCCGCTGCTATGTCGGCCCTCGGCCGCGTCTCGAGCTTACCAATCCAGCCGCACCGCACAGTAATGCCCGCGCCGGATCCGGGCGTGGGTTTCAGGGAGCTCTAGGCTGTTTCGTATCGGACGAAGGCGCGGGATCTCGTTTGTTCGCGTGGATCCGTTGTTTGGCGCTTTGCTAAAGGGATCCGGATCCCGTTCGGCATTCCTTGCGCGGTCTTTCCTCGACGTAGCGCGCAGGGCATTTCCTTGATCTCGCTTGCTCGGCTCTGCGGTGGTTTTCATGCGCGCACCTCGATCTTCGGCCTTTGGCCTTGCAAGATGGTGGCAGCCGGCATTGAGTTTCGACGCGACTTTGCCGGTTGGTTCGGGATGTCGTCAAGATCAGGCGATCCCGGCGTCCTTGTTCCCGCTGGCGCTGATAGGTCAGCTTTTCGGTTGCTGTCGTCGCGAACTCCTTGAGGCGATTATTTTCGCCGGAACCGTCGATGCATCGCTGCAGCGTGTGTTTTTGGGTTTAGATTTGTTGGGTTTGCTGCATGCGCCGGGGCGAAACGATGTGGAATGTCATATGGTTTCTTTTGGGTTGTTATGTTGGAAAGGTGGGGTGTTTGGCGTGCCGATTGCTGAGCCATGGGGCGCGGTGCGTTGATGCAGATGCGCCAAAGTTGCCAGGCATGAAATGCCCCTGAACCTTGCCAATAGGGTTTAGGTAAATCCGCGCTCTCGATCGAAAATGCTTTGCCTTGGGCAGCTTTTTTTTACGGTTCTCGGATCATGGTGCCTCTTGGTTTAGTTGCTGTGATGTAGCGCGCGGATGCTCGAGCTTGGCGATCGCAGGATCGTCGGCTTTTAGAGCTCGGGGGGCTGCGTCATAGTTGCGACGCGTTTGCCGTTGAGGCGGGAGGCAGCCCGCGCGGCACAAGCTCCATTGCTGGATGCCCATCGGTGCGTCGCGCTTAGCATTTGAGACTGATTGCGGATCGTGGCGTGTGCTGTTGCCATAGTAGCGGTGCCTTTTTGCACCATCGGGTCGGTGCCCGGTGTGGGGATTTGGGAGGGCGCCTTGATCTGAATAGCTCAGATCGTCGGCATCGATTGGCACGTTGTAAGCGGTTGCCGGGCTGAATGGGTCTTTTGCCGTTGTTCGGATTGGCGGCTTTGTTTGCCCTTTTCCAGCTCTTTTGCCTGGCGCAAGATGAACGCTGCGCCGTCTTTGATCCCGTGCCTTTGCGATTTCCGACGATTGCGCGTGGGTTGATGTCGTGCGGCAAGGCGTCGGACAAGGCGGGGTGCACCTCGGGCGCGCGGACAGGCTGGCTTGGTTTTTGATCATTTGGACTGGTGGGCGAAAACACCGGCGAAGGCGGCCCTTGCGCGCGTCTTGCCGGCCCGCGCCGGACACATTGTTCGCGCTTTGCAAAGTCCGCGATGTGTCGAGCTCGGACATTCTGGCCGATGAATTTCTTGGGAAACTTGCGCGCGAGCTCGGCCCGCCGCTTGTGGACTGTTGCGCTTGATCAGGCGCGCTTTCTGGGTCGCTTATGAGGATCGTTTTACCCTTCATTTGACGGCTCTTGCTCGGTCGATTTGGGGCAGCATCGGCAACACGGTTTTGGCGTATTCGGTCGAAAAGTGGCACGACAGTTTGGTTTGGCATTCTCTGTCAACCTGGTCGGCGATTCTACGCCGTTCGGCGCGTTGGCTCTGTCTCGATTGTCGGGGTCAGTCGGTTCGGCCAGGCGTCGAGCGTGCGGGAATAGGTTGATCGTCAGGTGCTTAAGCATTTTTTGGGCTTTTCAAATCCTCTCAAGGGCTGATGCATTGCGTTGACACTAAATTGGCATGCAAACAAAATGGAGATGCGGCGCAAATCACGCGGGCGCGAGGAAAGTGGTATTGATATGGTCATTTCGGTCGGCAGTTGCGTTTCGGGAGGGCCTGCAAGTCGGCGGTGCATTGCCCGGGCGGGACGTAGCGGCCGCACACTCGCTTGTCGAGTTTAAGGTGGCGAGCGGGTTGTTGTTTCTCTCGGAGCGCGAGGGCCGTTGGTTCCAACGCTGTGCCCGAGCGGGATGTGAGCTGAAATCTCGTACGGATCTCCGGTCGACTGGATAGGCTGCTGCCGGCCGCGTCGCCCCGGATGGCAGAGCGATTATTGAATGGGTGGGTTGAGCATTCTACAGGATCGCGATCGAGCGGCATCGGAGCGACGATCGACAGATTCCAATTATGCTTGTCGGGGTGGTGTCGCATCGGGCAACGCGGCAGTGAACAATTTTGAGTGGGATTTTTTGAATGTCAGGGAACGCTGAAGGCTAATCTTATTGACGCAAGCGCGGCAGCAGTGTGGTTTTCATCCGCGCGTAGCGTCGGAATTCACAAGTTGCCTACCGGGTGCGCGCCGCGCGCGGAGCCTGATATCGGGTACGTGATGTGGTTGCAATGGTAGTATGATAAGTCAGGGCATGAAGGGCGGTTTGGGATACGAGTTGTGTATCCGATATTCTCGGATTGTGAAATCCAATAGAGGCGCGCCTTGTGGCGCGCTTTTTGCTACTGTTCCGCGCAGCCCTGGAGCTTTGCCGGTGCCGGCTCGATCTGGGCTCGGCACGCTCGCCTAGCATCGTGATCCACTCGGGCGGGCTTTAGCCGAGCTGCGAGATCCGCGCCATCTTGCGATAGCGCTGCGCAGTCGCCTTTATGCCAGCCGCCGAGTCGAGCAAGCCGCGAAATCCTTTGTGGGCGTAAAACATGTTGCCCATGTGTGGCGCAAAGTGGGGCGTGACTTTTCGGATCAGCGGCGGCTTCGCACGATTTGCTGAACGGCTGAGATTGGCGCCCATTGGGCGCATTCACTTGCTTGCCAGTGGTGTTCGGCAAATCGGGCCTATCGGGGGGGTGCGGCGCGCACCAGCTCGAGCGCGGCGATCGGGGGTGGATCATGCGCGGCCGGCCGTCTTTGTGTCTGGCGCAGTCTCGCCCGTGCGGGGTAGAAATGCGCATCTGGTTGTGAGCGCCTCTGCCTTCTGCAAGCGCCTCAAGCATTGAGCGATCGGGGCAGGTGTGGGGCGCTGCGCGAGATCAGCGCCTCGCTTTCGGGGGTCAGCCAGGGGTTGCGGATGTTGTCGCCTTGCGGCCTCTTTGTTTTCGGAGGTTCGTCGGCCTTCCTCTGAGCCGTTGTTACGGCGAAATGGCGTGAATTAAGCTGGCGGATTGTGGTCGAGTTTGCGAGTTTGGGTAGAGTTTGAGCGCGAATTTAGGCGCGTTGTCAATTTGGGCAGTCATATCTGGCCCGAATAATTCAAGTAGGGTAAGGAATGGGAGCCTGCCGGCCGCCTTCATGTAGGCCAGTTGCGCTTCGGCAATGTTAGGTTTGGGCTTTGCCTACGCACGACGCTCGAGGATCTCTGCTCGCGGCCGGTCGGATTCGCGTCTGTTGCGCTGCCTGCTTGTGCCAGTGGCTTCGTAAATGTGCTGTCCCTGGACGGTTGCCGGGTGTAGTAGTTTCCTGGCGTTTGTGAATTTTTTGAGGGCATTGCGTCTCCTCTGTCAGCGCGGGAAGCAATGCTGCCCGGGCAGCTATAAGTCTGACCTTGCGCGCGCTTTACCAGGCAGCTCGGCCTCGGTGCGGGCTGGTTCGAGCAGCCGGCGCGATGTTTGGATCCGTTATCAGACAAAAACGCGATTGCCTGTTCGGGTTGATAGGGCGGGGCCGGTGCGAAGCGCATTCCATGGTTGCACCCGCGCGATGCGCTTTCGGCGCCAGCGCGCGCCGCGCCAGTAGTCCAGGGGCCGGTGCCGTGTGGCCGACGCTCTTGACCTTGTAAAGTTTGTAGTTTCGGGAGGCCTTGCATTTCGAGGCACGCCACCCTGATAGGCGAGCGCTTTCGACTTGATGGTGTTCGATTAGCTGACGTCGTGGATTCGAGACTCAACAGCTCCTGCAGATCTGAATATCATGAGGACGCGAGAAACCGTGGCCTGCGGCAAGGCAGCAGCCTGAAACGGCGATGATTGAACGGCTCGGCATGCCGATCGGGCCTTTGCGAGTGGCTCGTATGCGCGATATCTGAATATTCATGGTGACATCTGAATCTTCTTTTTGCTATGAGGAAGTGACACATAATGTGCGTAGTCAAAGTATGGTTTGCTCATCGGCCTTAATTTGCTAGTTTTCACCCGTACGAGCGAAAAATTGAGGATGATCTACTTGGGGAAGTATTATGGCCAAGAGTTCGATTAGTAAAGTTTCCTGGATGGTTTCACAAGCACGCAGAAGCTAAGCGAAGCAACAGCTAACCGGCTCGCGAGAAGTCGAAATGCAGATAAAAAAACGACATGCAGGAGTCCGGGGCATCATCGCTATCTCCGATGATTTTAAATTCTTTAGGAGCCCGGCTAACTTTGCGGTGAAGTCGGTCGAGGGTTTTTGACAGTTCAAGGCCCCTTCATTACGCCATCTTCGATGTGAGGGCCGTCGGTTGTCGGGACATCGCGATTTGGGCATGTTTGCGTAAGAGAGAGTTGTGCGTTTGCTACAAATTGAGACGACGGATTTACTCGAAGGTCAGCGGCGCGAGCTACTTTCTGAAATTGGGTTTTTAAGCGCGATAGCAATCCGAATGGTTTTCGGCGCGCAACGCCAGTTTGGGAATTGTTCCATCGTCCATAGATTTTTTTATCTCCCGTTTCATGTCTTTGCTTGCACTTATAATGTGGAAGTTGTACAATCAAATACTTACCACCTACAAGCTCTCATCTGCGTTGCCAGTGTAGATAAGATTGATAGCACAAGTATTGTGTGCAATCCTCATTAGCACCGCATCTAGCGTTTTTCGGCCCTGAGGGCTCGTAAAAAAATGAGGCAATTGCAAGATCTAAATCAAAGAAATTGACGCATTCTGCCTACCAGATCCGAGAGTTTTCGCGTTTGGTTAAAAAAAGCGCTTTTTGATTGGCCTGAACCAAGTTCCGTATGGCCTTCTTGGGCTTGGGGAGGAGAGATCACTTCGGCCATTCTTGCAAGGCGAGAGCCGGGGACCTACGCTCGGCGGCGTGCGACCTTAAAGATTTTGCAGGAAAAAGCGATAAAAGAAAGGCAGGTTTTGGCGAGCTCGAGGGATCCGACATGCGTTGATCCGTGCAGATCTCAGCGCATTCGCGGACATGGGATTTGGCCGCCTCGTCAGTCTCCGCCCGATGCCTGATCTTTGATTTGTTTCGCTACATTCGCCTTTTGCGGATGTGCCGGGGGCATTGCCGCGTATCTCTCGAGCCGATCGTTTCGGGTGCGGTCGGAGATCACGCAATGATCGAGGAACACGCCTTGACAGAGCCAGCCGCTCGCACGGGTTTGAAACGCCTAGCCGCTCGGGATCCCCAAATGCCCGATGCACCTGCGCCGGATCTGGCGGCACTGTGAGTTCATTTCGAGGACTTGCGGCGGCCGGGCCGCGCGCTGTGTAAAGAGTGTTCGAGTCGGCAAGGCACGAGCAAGGCAGCGACAACTTGCAAGCCATGGGTGCGTAAGTGGCGCAGGGCGAGCGTCGTGCTGAAATATGGGCACGCCCCGCTACGACCGCCTCGCTATTGCTGAGTCTGACGACTCTATCTCGATCCTTGCCGCCTTCTTTGTGGCATTGCACGCATCGGCTGCGGCCTGTCGGCCGCGATGAGCGTTTGCGTGCATCTGCTTTACACGCCGGCGGGTTCGTTTGTTCTCCCTGCAAGGCTTTGCTCGCCGTGCTCTGGCGATCGGGCCGGTGCGGATTGGCGGTATCTGACGTATTGCCGGCTCTCAATTCTGCGCCGTGCTGGCAGTGCGCCGCCTTGGCCGATCGCCATTCGTTGCGTGGGCCCGGATGGCTACGCCTCGAGGGTCGGTCGATTTTGAACTGAGAGGGATGGCGCATGCGGATGATCCACGCCTCGAGCCATGCGCGCGATCCGATCGGGGATTCGCAGATTAGCTTGGCTCCCCGAGCTCAAGCGCGTTACGGCCGAGGCGGGGGCGGTGCCCCGAGCTGCGGTTTCTGGGCGCTTCGACGCTTTGCTCATTACGCGCGCGAATGTTTTAACTGTCGCAAATGCGGCGCGGGCGTTGATCAGCTCGCCTGGTGCAGCTTGCCCTCGGGTGTGATTTCAAATTCGCGCTGGCGACCTGGCGGCGAGCGGGATGTTTGCTAGATCCGAGGGAGCCGATCGCCGAGCAGAAAGCGGCCGAGGCGCGGGCGCAAAGCGAAAAATCGAGGCGAGTTCGGCGCGGCGGCGTCAAGACGGCGCGCGGATCTGGCGGCGCCGAGGGCGGGGATTCGTTGCCGTCGAGGCTATTCGAGGGGCGCGGGATCGTTCGATCGTGGCCGCGGACTTGCGTGCATTGTCGATCATCTTTACCGCCGGCAAATCAGGACTGGCGCGAGCTGCATCGCGGGCCGTGCATGGATCGCAGCGTGCGGACGCGGCGCCGCGTTGCGCGCGGTGCATTCACGCATGGATCGATTTTTTTTTTTTCTTTTTTTTCTTTTTTTTTTTTTTTTTTTTTTTTTTTTCTTTTTTTTTTTTCTTCTTTCCTTTTTTTTTTTTTTTTCTTTCCGAGCACCCCGCCAAAAGGCCGCGTCGTGGTTCTCAGGGCGCGCGAGCGAGTCAAATTGGTGCGGGGCAGCAGAGGCGGCAATCGTTGACATCTGCGCGGGCCTTGGCGGGTTTTTTTTTCTAGGTGATGGGCGGGGCTCGAACACGGCAAGCTGCTGGTGGTCCGATTGCTATCTTGGCGCGTCTTTTTGGGCGGGTGGGTCTTGGCATCTGGCGGCCTGCAGGTAGAACGCAAGCGATGGTTAACGGGATTCCCCGAAATGGAACGATCCCGGCCTTCGTGCCCGCGTATCGGCCGCCTGGTCTTTTCGAGGATGGCGACAGCGCGGCCGCCGGCAACCGTCTTGCAGCTGGGTCGGGGTGGCGCGCTGGCTTTTTGCAGGCGGCCCATTACAAACCGAATCGGCAGCCCCCGGGGCAAGGATTTTAACGACGATCAGGGATGAGGACTATTGCTGCCTTACAATGAATCGGATTGCTCTGTTTTACGCCTGCTGCGTCGCGAGCTGCGCCGGCGCGGTCGGTATTGTCACGGCCCGGCGCGTGCCGCTGAAGCCTTCCCGCGTGCCTTTCTGGCGCGTCGGTGCTTGTCGATCGCGGTTTTTGGCTTTCTGTTTTCGTCGAATTGGGGTGGCCACTTGAGCGGGCCGGCGCATGGTCGCTTCTGGCGCATCGAATTGGCTCCGGCGGGAAATTCCCGTTTCCCCAAGCCCCGTGATGTCGGTTTACGGTCGAGGCTGTCGCCAAGGGTCTAGCCAGAATCTGCGGTGTTAACGGGCATGTGAGCGTTTCTATTCGGTCGCGGAGCATTCGGTGCATTTGCTCTTGATGTGCCAAGCACCTCGAGCTGGACGGCGCTATTGCCTGATGCCGCCGAGGTTTCTCGTGATGGTTCGCAAACGTTCCCCAGGCGCTGTTGCCGGTTCAAGGCGCGGTCCGAAGTCTGGCCGAGGATATGTGAGCTTCCCAATTGGGGCGCGCGGCTATCCGTGCCGGCCGCTCAAACGCGCCCGATGTCGAACGCTCGCGCTCGAGAAAATGCACGTTGTTGCGGATCGCTCGGGATGGGCCGTCGCTGGCCGGTGTCGTCAGGCGGCGCGCGCATGGAGATTGGGTCTGAACCGCGCCCAAAATGGCTCGAGCGATAGGAGTCGGCGGCCGAAGAATTTCTAGAAAAGCAGGCAGGGGAAAACGAATGGGTATTCGAGATATTAGCAGCCGTGGCATCGGCCGCCGAAGCGATCGGCCGGATCGGATCTCAGGAATTCCGGAGCGCGGTGCGATCGGATGCAACCGGACGTCGCCTAGATGCGCGAGGATCCGACTGTTGAGGAATAAGCAAAGAGGTTTTTGGGTGAGTTGCGCCATGACTACGGGCACGGCCAACGGCTTTTGCATATTACGGTCGACTATTTTGCTGTTCGTGCCGCGCCTGGGTGGTATCGTGGAAAGGCAGCGCTGGCTCGCCGACGAGGACGAGCTCCGGCTTTGCGCCCGATGCGCAAGGGGTTGCCGGGCCGGATCCTCGGCGGAAGATCGAGCAACTGGCTTACGCACGGGTCGAGCGTAACGCCGCTGGATCTGGCGCTCGAGGACAAAAAGACAGTTGGGAAAAGCATAGAGGGCCAAGCTCGGGCGTGTGAAAAGCCAAGCGGCGCGCAAGGGCGAAGGAAGAAGCCCAGCTGAGCGCGAGGATCAAGTGCTTGCTCGAAGTGCCGCGAATCGCCGCCGGCGCGAATCCGAGATCCGCGCGCATTCGGCCGGGCGCAAGCATCGCATCGAACCACGCGGAAAAAGCTCGGGCAACAACGTCGGAAAAAAAATTACCCCGAATATTGCTGTCGAAGGGCGCGCCCCGGAGAAGCCTGCTCGGATCATTTGATCTTTCCAATATGAATTCCGGATGATTTTGGTTTCACGTGTTCGCAAACGGCACCCCGTTTTTTAAAAAAAAAATTTCTTCTCTTTTTTTTTTCTTTTTTTTTG
>Ga0163217_1077464_pt1 | contig 14242 bp, 20 predicted proteins | sample SynspAceP_FD_185933 | JGI IMG/M metagenome (GOLD analysis project Ga0163217, IMG submission 185933) | Saline lake microbial communities from Ace Lake in Antarctica - Synechococcus sp. Ace-P (PacBio error correction) | ecosystem: Environmental > Aquatic > Non-marine Saline and Alkaline > Saline ... | reverse complement strand
AGGAGTGGATCATAGTCCGCCGGCGGACAACGGCAGCCATCGGTCGACGCTTACCAAAAGCCATGTAAGCCAAGTTAAATGCATACGCGGCGCCGGCAACGGGCGCCCGATTTGGAGGCAATGTATTGACTGCCAGTGGTCGACAAACACCCCATTCAGACGGTGGCTTGATAGCGGTCTATGATTTTGCCGGCCTATGTCGCGGCGCTTTGCCTGCTGGCTAGTCTTTTGGTGATTTGTGCGCAGAGGCGACCCGCTGGATGGGAATTGTCGATTCCAGGCCTTTTCGGAATATGCGGCTACCTGAGTGCCTCAGCCTCATTTCTGGCCTTCGCCCATGGGCCTCAAACCGTGGTGTCCATACGCGTCAACTGTTTTTGGACAAGCGCTGCGAGCGCCGGTTCTGGGGCGAGATCTGGTGCATGCTCATAGCACGGCGGCGTCCGGCTATCTGGCCTTGGTACGCTGTCAAACTGGTTTACTGGTCGCGCAAGCTGCATGATGTCAGCAGGGACAGGATGCCACCCCGCTGTGGATCGTGCAGACGCCGATGGCGATCGGTGCGGTGCTGCTGGCTCGGTCTGCTTCGTCGACAATCTTGATAACGCTGATTTTGACCCGGCACGATAATTATCGGATCTGGCGTTTTTGTCGACAGAGCCATGCGGAGTTAGGGCGGAGCATGGCTGAACTCGCACCCAATTATTCGTCTATCCTTTTTGTTCTCTTCCTGTTGCCTTTGGAACTGGAGGTGTGGTCGGGTTGGCCTCTGTTGGGCGTGGCCTTGGTTCGCGATGGAGCTGTTCACGCTGCGACCGGCCGGCGACCGATGATGACAATTATCTCGGCGTTCGCCTCGTCCTGGTCGCTGACGGGCTTGCCGCTGTTCATCTGGATGGGGGAAATCCTGTTCAGAACGCGGCTGTCGGGAGGATATGTTTCGCGGGTTGTCGCCAGGATGGCGCGGTTGCGGTGGGCTGCTGCATACCAATTGTCGTCGGCTGCACCGTTTTTGCGGCTGTTTTCCGCGTTCTTCTGCCGCGACGCTGCACCACCAGTCGGGGAAGAGTCTATCCCGCAGCTGCCGCAAGCGCAAACTACCCGAACACATTTGGTCATCGAACGCTGGCCGTGCGCGGCGTGACGGCTTGGCCTGATGATTCCCTCCATCGCTGACGCTTGATCGTCTACGGGGGACTATCAATGAATCGATCACCAAACTTTTCACTGGCAGGTTATGTACCCGGCCTGTGCTGGCGCTGATGTTCATGGACCTTTATGTCGCGACTTCTATTCGCAAGTTTTCGAGCGGACTATGCCGCCGATGGCCAACCAGAATATGTCCTTTGGCCAGAAGCTGGCGAATTCACTGGTTTCGATTCCGGTCCTGTGCTGAATCGGCTGCTGTGATCGGCTCGATTAATCTGGATATGCAAACGCGACCGGGCGGGGGGGGGGGGACTTGCGGCCATCGGCGTGATCGGCGCATTGCTGCCTCGCCATAGTGGCAAGGCTCTCTCAACCGGCGGACATTTACCGAAAGTCTGCATGGGCGGCGATGCGCCACGTCCGCAATGATTGCACCTGACCTGTCGGGGCTTGCGTTCCTGTCACTTTCCATGGGCTTTACAGGATTGCCGCGGCGCTGCCGAATGGATTCGGTTCGCTGGAGCGACCCGGTCAGTTGCTGATGGCCATTGCTGGTGTTCTAATCGTAATCGGCTGTTTTCTGGATGGCAATTTCGTCGGTGTGCTGACCATTGCCGTTGTTCGAGCCGATTGCATCCGTCAGCCGTGGAATCGACCATCATCTGGTTCGGGATCTTCATCGTAGTGGTGGTGGAGGATGGCGCAGATCACCCCGCCGATCGGGTTCAATCCTGTTCGTGCTTCAGGGCATGACCGGTCACGGAGATTGAGTTTTCATCATCGCCGCGCGGCCTTTCCAATGTTCCTATCATGGTTTGTGATTGTGTTTCGTGCTGATCGCTCTTCCGTGATCTTGCGACATGGCTGCCGGAAAACATCCGTCAGAGCCCGCCGGGGCTAAGTGATTCGGGCGGCTTTCCCCTTGCCGATCAGCCCTTGCTGATCCTGCAGGCCTTTTCATCGTTCTTTGCCGCCAGTATTGTGCAGGCGGACTTTGCATGGGATTCGGGCTGACGCGGCACCGCTGCTGGCTTGATCGACCCGCATCTTGGTTGCCGGTGCCTACCCTGATCATCGGGATGGTTACAGCAAGCATGCGGCGATGGCGTTGAGCCGCGGTTCGATTCATCTGGCCGGAAGGTCGGAATTGTGTCGCCGGAACGGCTTGATAGGTGTGGCATGGCGGCGCATTCATGCTGTCTCAACTGGTGACCGCAAGTCGTTCATGCTGGGTGTTTGGCGTCATGGTGGCCGTAGCCGTCATCCTGTCTCTGAAGCGGCTGGCGGTGGACCTTTCTCACGCTTTCAGTCTCGGTCTCCATGGGGTGGCTATCGCGGTTGATGGCACCATTACCCTCGGTGGGCGCGCCGCCACTTTGGCGCTGATCTATCAGGACGTAAACCGGGCGAGGCGCGGCCGACTCTTTCGGCCTCTTTGCGCCTGGCTGTGCTGCAGTCGCTGGCCGGTCTGGCGCTGAGTGGCTGGGGCGCATATCTGGGAGCATCTTTATTCTTGCGCTGGCGATGGTCCACCGATGGGCTGGGGTGTGGGCGGCGCGCCGATCGGTGCCGCTGATAACGCGTTTCCGGCGGCGTTGATTGACGATTGCCGGAGTTGCGCGGTTGGTGCTGATCTTCCGGGGGCTGACGTGATGCGCCGGCCGCTCCGGAGGACTGTGCCTACACTGGCCCGTCATTGCGCCGTCTTGTTTTCTCATTGCGGTCTGTCTTGCAGGGCCTGTTTTCCGAATCTGGGCCGTGGCGGTGCGGGGTGTTGCTGCCGGGAACTGGTTGCCTGCACGCTGGGCGGTGGCCGCCCTTCGCATCGGCCATCGGCGGCGCGGGGCAGTCGCCGACATCCACATTTCACTGCGGCTGGTGGCAGCCATTCAATTGGTGCTGCCACTCATCCTGGCTTGCGATGCCTTTCTGGCCACTTGGTTGGAACGGCACACTGGCGACAAGCCACTTGGTGCTGATGGCCGCACGAGCGCCTTCGATTTTCCGGTAGCCCAAACCTGACGATCATTGACCGGCAATGATCCGGCACCGGCGCTCAGATTGATGATTGCCGGCGTGGCCGCTGCTGCGCTGGACCATCGCTCCGGTGTTTCTTGCTGTGGCCGATTTTCGGATCGATCAGTGCCATCGCCCCATGGCGTCGGGGCGGCTTTTATTTGCTGATCGGGCTGTTTCGTCGCGGTCGCGTTTATTGTTCCGCGAACGATTTTTTTCCCATCCCTCGTTGAAACAAACTGGTGCCATTGACGGGGTGTCTGCCTTTGCTGGATGGCGCGTTCTGGTCATTGGGCTTGATGTCAGCGATTGGGGCCTGCCGCTTTCCCAGGACGCCGGGCGTTTGTTGGCGCTCACATTGGCCGCAGCCTTCGCTATCAATTCTCGCTTCCAGATTGCCGCCTACATGATCACAGGTGGACGTGGCCACGAGCGTCGCGGGGTGGCCTGGTCGATTGTTCGCGGGAAATCACGCCAATATTGCGCTTTTACCTGGTTGCCCTGCCAGTTGGCATCACCGATCCGCTGTTGCTGTTTTATTCGGCTGCCTATCAGCATTCCGATTGTACCTGACGCCAATTCTTGATGAAGCCGCCTGCTACGCCAGTCATGCGGGAAGTCAGCTTAACCCGGGTTTGCCTGGCAAACTTGACCGGCGGTATGATTGCTGCTCGGCCAATCAGAGTTGGCGAATCCCGTCGCTGCACTACGCCAGCGCAAGGCTTCAAATATCACGGAAAAACTATTGTGAGTGAGGGTAGTGGAGGAGAGGAAGGGATTCGAACCCTTCGATACCATCTCTGGTCATACTCCTCTAGCAGCGGGAGCGCCTTCGGACCACTCGGCCACCTCTCCGTTGAATGGTCTTTTTTTTATAATGTGCAAACGCTTGATGATCAAGCGGCTTTGAGGCATAATGATTGAAAAATATCGAAGGCAAAAAATTGCAGGATCCTGCAATCTGTCTGCCCAGAAACGTTGGCACGAACATGCAGCATGGTGTGACACAAATTTGGCACAAGGGGGACACGGTTTGTTTTCGCGGAATTATTCTGGAATGGCGGTGCTTGGATACGTGGTGGCGATTCGGCGCCTGGCAGTTTCGCGCGATCATCAGGTCGACGATTGCCCTTGCGCTCTGAGCGCGCTCTGCGGCGGTCTGCTCTGGCTTACCCAGCACTTCGTCGCGAAGCTCGAGATAATCGGACCACGGCGGCTTCCAAGTCGTGTTTCTGCTTCTGGCGGTCATCGTCTCGCTCCTTTTTAAGGCCTTATTCAGTTGAGGGCTTCAAGACCTGCCCCTTGGTGACCGTCATTCTCATCGGCTTTCGAAAACTGATCGAGTTTCTTTGAGATCAGAGCTTCCAACAGGGACCGGCGCGGCTCGCGTGATCAGCGCGCCGAATCATTTCGCGCAAGGCATTCTATCTTCGTCGCGGCCAACTTCCAAAGCAAAGCGACACCGCGAGCGCAGGAAGCCGCGCCGCATGTCGTCAGCAGATTTGCGCAACCTGGTTGAAAAGCCTGCGCCCTCCCCTCCATCGCTCGCTCCTGTTTAAACTGGGACAGCCGGACGCGCCGGCGATAGACCAGCGCAGGTCAGTCCATTTGAAATCATCCTTGAAGGTCACCGCAATGGTGCTCCGTTCGTGGATCGGGTGCCCGGCACCGATCGGCAGCGAGCAAGCTTTCAATCCCGAGCATCACCGCCGCTGATCGCCAGAGACTGGGAGCGGCTTTTGTTGCGTTCGCCAGCACCGGGCGATATGGCTGCCACCAATCGCATCCGGCGCAGCAGGGACCCGTTTTCCCTCCAGTAGAAGCGATCACTGCCTTCCTGAATGGTGTCGGACCACGGGCTGCGCTCCAATGCGGTGATGCGAGTGGTGAGGCCCAAGATTGAGCGATTCGCAGAACTTGTCGGTAAGCCCGCATGGCCCGGCCTTTCCGCTCAATTGACTGAAGAGTGTGCCGATGCTGGTGGCCTATGGTCTCGCCCTCGGCATTACCATCCCATTCGCCGTCAGCCGGAGGCCTTTGGTTGGCGAAGTGAATACCAGTACCCATCTTTCCCTCAGCTCGAACTCAGAGATGTGTACCGATGATGGAATTCCCATCCGGGCTTGGAAGGTTTCGATCGCGAACGAACACGTCTTCACCAAGCCGGAATTTCGCTAGTTGTTTGCTCTGTCAATCGTCTTGTGCCTCTTTGTTAGATGCGGCTCAAGCCGCTGCCCGTGGATAGATCTGCACGGCTCCGGGTTCGCGTTCACTTTCGACGCGGTAAGCCACCCCCCCCCCCCCCCCCCCCCCCCCCCCCCCCTTCCGGCGTCAAGCGCGGTTGCAGTAGTAGCCGGACACCGAGCCTGCCAGGAAGCACCCTTGGTCTTGCGGACGCGGGTGCCAACGCGCCACCAATTTCATTGCCGGGCGTGGCCATCGGCTATTTTCCATCGGGTCAAACATGCTGGCTCCAAATCTGGACTTCGTAGTTGGCACTTGTTTGCCGTAGCAGACGCCAGTGCGCCATCGTCGGTCTTGAACCAGCCTTCACCGCCGCCAGTCGCGAATTACTCGCTTCGGCCTACTTCGGCTTCGCGCTGCGGCATTGCCTTCACCGCGCGCCCATTTCGTTTAGCGTGGAATCTGGCAAAGATCATCGCCGTCGAGGTTACGTGATGGCGGGCTCGTCGCAATGTGCGCATTTCGTTTTCATGGTCTCGCTCCTTAGGCTGGTTTCTGCTTCGGTGCCATAATTCCGTAAACGCTCGGCCGAACGCCTTTGGACACGTCTGCTACAATTTCGGCTCGTTCAACGGCGCCGCAGCGGCAAAACTCGGGTGAGCGCGAAATCTCGTGCAGGGGCAGGAAGTCATCGTGCTTCATTCTTCATAATTCATCTATGCTCCTTTGTTGGATTTGGTTGTCGGCAATCGCACCCCCCCCCCCCCCCCCCCCCCCCCCCCCCCCCCCCCCCCCCCCCCCCCCCCCCCCCCCCCCCCCCCCCCCCCCCCCCCCCCCCCCTGCCGTACGCTCTTGCTAACCCCGCAAGTAGAGCCAGGCAGTTCGGCTTTTTGGTCTCTGGCGTACATACGCTGTGCCGGCAAATGGGTGAAACGCCTCTCGCGAGGCCAACCAGCGGCCACCCTTCTATCTTTGGCCGCTTGCCTTCAAAGGTTCAACACGCCTGGGGTCTCCAATCGGATTCAGTTGTAGCCCCAAGATGAGGGCGATTTCGCAGAACTTGTCGTAAAACCCGCATGGCCCGGCCTTCCGCTCAATTGACTGAAGGGGTGTGCCGATGCGGTGGGCCTATGTCTCGCTCGGTCAACCAGCCCATTCGCCGTTCAGCCGGATTGGCCTTGGTTGGCGAAGTGATACCAGTACCCATTCTTCTGCTTACACCAAATGAGTGATCAACGATACGCTCAGAGCTGCTATAGAAAACCGATAGAATGCCATCCCGGCTCTGTACGGGGCGATTGAAAGCGTTTATCGGCGATCTGAACCGAACGAAGAGCAGCAGATACTCCACCACAAGCCGGGAATTATCCTTGATGTTGCCTGTATCGTCTTGTAGCTCTTTTTAGGACTTGCGTCCGTGATGATCTTGGACCCGGGGGGTGTTCGCCCGGGTCTGTGCTTTTCCAAACTTCCTCGTATCAGCCGCCGCGATGTCGTCGCCTGGCTCGATTACTGAACAGGACCCGTTGACCGTTACGTTTACGCCATGTCTTCGCATCTGGCCAAGGAACCATTCGGCTCACTGGCTGAAAGCCCGACGCACAAAGGGTTTGTGATTCACAACGCGGTCGCCTTTTGATCGCTGCCCGGATCAAGTCATTGCGGCCATCAAGCTGCGTTTGCCGGCATTCCGGCCCACGCTTTCCGACCGTGATCTGACTCCCCATACTGTCGACCCTTGCGGTTTCGACGCCCAAGCGCCGCCAGCGTTTTGAATCTGGTCTGTTTTTTGGTCGGGTCGACAGGCGCAATGAGGGACATAACCCCAGGTTTTTGGATTGGACATGCTTTTTTCTTTACCACGAATCTTGTGTTTGTTTAACTTACGGCGTAATTAATTCAATGACGGAACTCAATCCAGAAATCGCCGGAGGGCCGGCCAAGCCTAGAGACCAGAAAGATAGTTTCCAGATGCCCCGCGTCGGAAGAGGTTCACGCAAAACACCAAACTTCGGCTCAATGAGCAAGCGTGAGGTGGTGAATGTCGGCGTCGTACAATCTGCTTCTTGGTTATTCGATGGGTGCACCATGCACCAGATCGTCCGCGAGCATGGCCTTTTGGTGAAGGAAGTCTTCCGGCATTTACGGAAGAATAACACTGTCAAGGGCTGCGATACCTGCATGCATGTCATCGGCGTCGAGCATCGAAGTCATCAGCTACATCGCCGAATCGCAACCAGTCCAAATAGCCCGCAAGGAGAAAACCCATGGTTATACAGATGGCTCAAATCGCAGGATGATAAGCTCCGGCTGAGGCCAGCCGTGGGGCCGGTCAAACGTCCGCGACCAATCTTCAATTTGACTGACTCCGATCATGGACCGCATCGCACGAGGGCGACCCGGTGAAGCGCACGAAACAAGAAAAACGAGGATTGGCTCCGCGCCATGGGGTTGCGTAGCTGGTGATCCAGAAAAGGGCGGAGGCCCACAATGCACCTTTCTCAAACCCAGAAAGAATTTTTAACCGTGCTGGATGACGGTTGGCGGCAAACGGGCTTTGTTTCTACCAGATCAGTGCGCGGATGACGCACGGACTTAAACAGCCAACGATAAGATAAGGTGTTGCAGAGCGGATTTGCCGAAAGACTTCGGGGTGGCCTGCGCGTTCTATCGTATTACTGAGGCGGTGTCGAGTCCCGCCCTTGTTCCAACTAGCCCGGAGGCGATGATGTCAAGATCATATGCAAGAAAACAAGTTGCCGCAATCCGCCGCGTTGCTGGGGCGTTGCCAACGATACGGTCCGCTGCCAGCGGCGAAAACAACGGTGACCAGGAAAGCGCAGCAAGAGTGTGCGAAGCGTCTCTTTTTGGATGGCTGATAGCGAGGGGCTTCATATCGTCTATGCCATCTGTCGATGCGAACCACGCCGCGTCGAGAAATACGACGGCTATCAACTTAATCCAACTAGGCCGCTGATCAGCCCCTTAGCCTTCTTGCCGGCAAAGATGTCCATGATCAGGGCTCGGCCCTCTTTCGGGGTGGGGTTAGACGTCGATGCAGCATGGCGGGGGCTCTGCCAGCCGCCAAGCTCTGCGGCGGTGACCACGTCGACATTGTAAAGCGCACGACAAGCTCGTGCGATACCGTGACGGCCAGCTTCGTGGCTGGTCAGGCGCGACCAGCCCGGCGCGTTTAATGACACGCATCCCAATGGTTGAAGAATGTCTGGCGACCGCATTAGGCCGAAGACCAGCGCGGGTGGCGCTGATCGAATGAGGCGATGCTCCGACCAGGGGCGGGCACGAGGCTTGCCCGTGCGCTGGCGGGCTTCCGGTCCCCGCGCCGTCTTGCGTGTTGTCAGGATGGCGGTTGCCATCCGCCAGGCTGATTTCGTTCCCATGTCAGGGTCAGCGCCTGGCCGATGCGGCGCCTGTGGTGAAGTATTGAACCAGGGCGCAGGCCGCCAGCTCGGGCTTGCCATCATCGCGGGCGCAGCGGCAAGCTTCGATCCATTCGCGTGGTTGCGGCCGGGCGCTTGACGCGAGTGTCTTGAACAGCTTGACATTCGGATCGGCGGGCAAAGGCCCGCGCTCGGCGGCCGCATTGATGACGGCGCGCGTCGGCGTGATGACTGGACGATTGCGGGGGTGGCGGCGGCTGCTTTTGTGTAGAGCCTCACAGCCGCGTCGCGCAGCATGGCGGAGTGACGGGCAACGGAGCGTCTGCCGAAATGATCGAGGCCAGGGGGCGAGGGAAAGGGGTCGCGCCCTCGTCAACATAGAGCGCCAGCCGCATCGGCGAATGTCAGGAACCGCTTTCGGGGCCGTGAACGGCAGCCCACGGCGGATTTTTCGCTCGTGCGCGTGGCCGATGTCTTCGCGCGAAGCCGCTTGTCAGACGTTTCCGCCAGATTTTCGATATCTCTTGTCCGTCGATGGTAAAAGCGTTTAGTTGATAGATGCCGTTGCAGCTTGTAGAGGCCGCTATGAATCCGGAGCCTTCGGTTGCGTGGTACGGGCACTGAGCGCCGGACAACAGGGCACTCGATATTCCGCTTTCGTTTGAAGAAAAGCGCCTTTCCAAAGCCGGGCGGCAAGTGCGCAGGCTCGATCGGCGCTTTCTCGCAGGCGCCTCGGACAGGGTGATGCCGCGCTCTGCAACTTTCAAGACAACATCTTCCGGTGAGTGGAACTGATCGAAGTAGCTCATGGTTCGGAAAATCCAGTTGAGAAAAAAAACCGGGCGCATGACGCGAAAACTGCCACCGCCCGGCCAGGTGGATCGCGCGCTCTCGGATGCCGCGGGAGAACGGCCGCGCGATCTGGGAAACTACAGATCTTTGGACCAGCTCGCGCAGATCGCGGCTGACAAAGGCCCATGTCGACATGCGCGGAGGAAAACCGCGTCGATCAAATCGGCCCGGGGCCGAGTTCACGCCTGATCATCCAGAGCGCATCGTCGGACCGCTCCGGTTGGCGCGCATTTCGGCAAGGATCTGCTCGCCGCGCGCTTGAGGATGCGCTGCGGTGTACCCGCTTTTCAAAACCGGCGGCCATCGCCGCCCTGACCTGATCACCGCCTCGTCCGGCATCGATCGCACGCGCGGCCGGGGAAGCCTTGTCTTTCTGGCCGCCCGCGTACGGTCCGGCTATCGCGGACGAGGCGGTGAAACTGAAAGCCTTGCAGTCGCTTTCGATCGGGCAATCGCAGTCTGGCCAATCAGGCAGGCTCTGTTCGCGTTCATGGACCTTGCTCCCTTGCGGGCATCGATGACATCGAGAAGCATCATGCGCCCGTGCAGACCAGCGCTCCAGCGGGCGGCGGTCAAAGAACGCGGCGGACAAGGTTGAGTTTTTCGGCGGGTCTGACGTCCTTGGAAAACTGACCCATGCGGTGGTGCGGCCTTCCAGCCGCGGCGTCCGGCTGGGCACGGGCGGCGCGAGCGCGATGGCCGCGGCGCTGGCGTGGGTGTCAGGCTGCCGGGATCCGGCAAGCGTTCTTTCAGCCTGTTCAAGGGCGCGTCGTTCAAGGGATGGTGGCTGCATGATATCTCTCCACAGTGCAAATCACTATGGGGAGAAATTAACATTTCAAGTTGCCATTTATGCAATTAAGTAAGTGAATTTAATTTTGAGGCGTCGCGATCTTCAGGCGAACCTGCAGGTCCCTTGTGTTGACGGACACAGTTTCCGGTCCTCAAGCATTGTCCAGCGAATATTGTATTCACTTCTATCTGTTCAAACCATCGAGAAGGCCGAAAAGCGCCTTCCGGTCGCGCCGAGGCGCCGTTTCCTGATATGAAGGATCGGCGCACCGGCGCACCGTGCCAGCATTTGTGTTCGAGTTGCGTGCGGGCCGTATTGAGCGGGATCTTGTGAATTTTCACCGATAATAAGAGCACGAACAGGAATTCAGCGCCACCGCTGATGGCGGAGCGGCAGTCAATGTCATCCAGCTCGTCGAGTTTCATGCGTTTTGCTCCAGGCATTAAGTGCGCGGCAGCTGCCGCTGCAGATCCAGATCAAGATGCGCTCAGGCGTTTGCAGGGCAAAGGATAATGACGATCCGAAACTCGCTTGCCGTCCGCGTCGTTGGCGAACCACCCAGTCAGCAAGCCGATAAACCGTTTCGGCGCGAGCACGCTGTTGTCCGGATTGTGAACGCGCCTTCCATGGGCAAAACGGTGACCACATTGAGAACACCGCTGTCTGTAGGCATCGATAAAGCGAAGGGCGCGCGCCGAAATTTGCACCGGTTTCGCCAAAGGGCGCGCGAGATCTTGCTGACGTAACGGTAGGAAAGCAGTGCTGGTGATCGGAATCGTTCACCAGGCGGGTCAATGTGGTGGGCGTCAACCCTGCCTTCTTGGCAACGCCGTGATCGTCGTTGCGTGTTTGCTGACGGATGCCCTTGCAGCCAGAGGCGCTGCAGTTCCGCGGATGTCGGCTGGTCATATCGGAGGGCAGTCATTTGCGCCAATGCCTCTTGCTCGCGTGTATTCGAGCCAAAAGAATGGGCGTTGTGGACCGCAGGATCTATTTTTAAACATCACACTTGACAACAAGGTACGCCAAATCACAGGAATGAGTTTGCATTAATGCATATATCAAAGAAGGTCAAAATCCCATGCAGGCCGCAAACCACATTCCGACCCATGCCCGCCAATCAATCAGCCGGGCCGCACGGATCGGTCCTGTCCGTCAGCCGGCTGGCAGATTGAGGCGGGCTCAACAATGTCGACGGTCAGCCGCTGAAACGAGAAGCCAACGTGCTTCGAATGCGGGCAAGCCTCAGCAAGATGCCCAGCAGCTCGAACGGCGCGGAACGGCAGATCTGGCTTACCTGCTCGAAAAACTCTACCCCGACATGGACGGCTATGAACCGCATTGCGGAATAGAAAGTGCGCAAAACCAGGCAAAGCCGCATGCGGAAAGGACCAAGTGCGCGGAAACATCATACGAGGGGGACACACTGCCATGCTGCGGATGATCTGGAACATATGATTGTAGTTGTCGTGGCAGCCGGCGCCGGCGCGGCTGATGATGGTTCTCGCCGGCTCTAATGCGCCGGTGCTTGACCGGCGTGGGGCGCTGTCTTGCCTGCTTTGCTTCCTTGTCGGCCAATATTGTCAACGCGCTGATTGATCTGGCCCGGAGTGCCGGCCTATGGGTGAGGCAGGTGATGTTTTTATTCATATCCAGCCGCTGGCAAAGGCCCAGCTCAACCAGGAGGCGGGTTTGTGCGAGGTCCAGACAGGTCGCTTGTCGTGGCATTACGCGAGGGGGCGCTGACAAGCGCGAACCTGCGAAAACCATTTTCGAGCTTCCGAAGCCGAGAAGCTGACGCGCGCCTGCCTGTCCGGAGACGAACGGGCGGCCCCCGCCTGACCACGCCGGGGCTGGCGCGCATCTTTGCCGCTTCCATCATCGTGTTATCGAGGCCGCGTGCCAGGCCGGGGCGCTTGAGGCGCAACCAGCCGAAAACAGGCCCGATGATACCCGAATACAGAACGATTGAAGCAGGCCGGATCCGGCTCAAGATCTCCGGTGCCGAGCTGTGCGGCTGTCGCGGCGGTTGCCTGGCGCGCCTATGCCGACAGCGCGCGAACGGGCCGCGCAGCACCACGAAAGGCGGAACAATCGCCAAGCTCAGAAAGCGGGCTTGCCAAGTGCCCGGTCCGGCAAAGGGGCAGGAAGCGCGCGCGCTGGGGGCTGCGGCGGCGCTCAGGTCCTGATCGCCGCTGGTGGCGCACGTGAACGTGAAACGATCGGCGCGGGCGCTGTCGTCCAACCCCGGTTGCGGGCGACTTTTCGGCGGAATGGAGCGACACCGCGACGACAGCGCGGATTGCATCTACTTGCCAATTGGCGCGATGGGGTTTTCGCACCTCCGATATCGGCCGGGCGCTCGGCCTGGAACCAAGCAGGCGGTCAGTTCTCGCCGTGCGCGCAGATCGGATGACCGCGCGCGAACGAGAATGCCGACCTCAAACACCCTGCGCTCGAACAGATCGACGGGGATCGGCATGTCAGCCATGAAGCCGCTGCAACGATTCTACCGGAAATAAAGCTGGGCGCTGCAGGCGCGCATTGTCCGATCTGTGCCGTCAGCTGCTGCCCGAAGGGCGGATGGAGGGTGGGCCAGTGGGTTTGCCACAATCCGCAATATCGGTTTGACGCGCGCGCCGACCGACGTTCAAGGTTCAGGATCTCCGGCCGGTTGTTGCTTGGTGCCTGGATCGACGGCGCAGGGCGACTAAGGTGCGCGTGATCGGGTTGATTGCCATTTGCAACCGCGTCGAACCAGGGCGACGCGGAGAAGTGGCGCGCGACTTGGGCTGGGATTTCGCGCATGGATGCGGCGACCGGGTCGCGGTTGCAACGCGATGCGGCCACCATGCGCCAGCGTGCCGAAACAAAAAAAAAGGATGACGATGCGCGGATTTGCGGCGGACAAGATCAAGGCGGGCAAGCGCTGTCAACGCCGCGGCGGCGCCGGGAGAATTTGTTACCGACAACCCAACAACCGATGGCCCCTGGCATGGGCCGGAACAGCGCTGGCGATCAATTATTTTCCGCGCGGGGTTGCCCCGCTATGCAGGAACATTCCGGATTTCTGGCCTATTTCGAATTTCCGGGTTTTCGGAAAGCACCGAATGTGGAAGGGAACGGCGAAAATGGGAAAAAGCGCAGGGCCAAAGTGCGGCCAGCCCTACCATGGCCCAGGTCGAGCCGGGGGCCGATTGTTTCCCGGGCGATCCATTCGGCGATGCGCCAAACCGCTTCGGGCGCTCTGGACGGCCTTCCATTGTTGACCTGGCTTGGACCCGATCCGGCCGGTCAAAGGCCCGGGGTGGGACCAAGCCGAAGCTGATGCGCGGATTTGCCACAGGGCGCGGTGATCGAACTGTGCGACCGGGGCCGGAAGGGCGTCCGGCGTTCTGGCAGGCGGGAAGGCGGGCCGCAACCCGGCTGGGTGATCGGGCGAAAAGGGGCCTTGAAACCCGTTGGCCCTCGAATTGGCGTCCGCGACTCGATTGGCAAGGCCGACTGTGGGCCCGCCGGACTTCTGGTTTCAGGGATTGGCCAAACGCGCGGTCGGATCCTCGAAACCTGCATTCGGGCTCGAATCATCTTTTGGCCCGTTGGACCAAACAATTTGACGGGCAAAATGCGGGGCAGGCGCCCAAAAACGCCCAGTTCAATTTTTGGGCGCCCCCCGCGCACTCGAAATTTGGGGGGCTTTTGAAAGGCCCTCCGGGCCGGAAAACCCTCGTCACGTGAACGCGGTTTCCCTTCCACGTTTTGGGGGGCGGATTTTTTGGATTTTTTTCAAACGGGGGGAAACCTTGGGCGCAAGGAGAAGACTGGATGGCCCAAGAGTATCTCCTCT
>Ga0163217_1048440_pt1 | contig 14242 bp, 15 predicted proteins | sample SynspAceP_FD_185933 | JGI IMG/M metagenome (GOLD analysis project Ga0163217, IMG submission 185933) | Saline lake microbial communities from Ace Lake in Antarctica - Synechococcus sp. Ace-P (PacBio error correction) | ecosystem: Environmental > Aquatic > Non-marine Saline and Alkaline > Saline ... | reverse complement strand
TCGGTCAAAAAAGACTTTCAGGCCGCGTGGCTCCCTTAAGGCGCGTCACCTGCAGTTGATCTGGACAACACTGGCGGGCGACGACACCGAAGGACGTGTGCGCGGACTTTGTTGCCAAAGCGCGACAGCCGGTGCGCGCCGATCTTTGGATGCGCTGGGCATTGACTGGCATCACCACCGCGCCGTGTGTGTTACACGAGAATGGTCCCGGCAGCAGTGCGCGCCTTGGAAGGCAGCGGCGTTTCCGGTCGCGGCTGTGTCTACTGGTTTCCAGCGGGGCTATCGCCTTTCATCGCGACTGGGCCGAGATTGGTGAAAGCGTGAACGCTCGGCGCAAAAAAGAGATCGATATCGTGATCTCGCGCCGACACGTCCTTTACGGAAACTGGCAGGCGCGCTTTACGATGGAGATTTGCGCCAGATGCGCGACGCTTGCCGGGGACGCGCATGTCAAGGCAATCCTCGCGAACGGGGAACTGGCAGCCTGCGGAATGTGGCCCGTGCCAGCCTTGTCTCATGATGGCGGGGGCCGATTTCATCAAGACATCGACCGGCAAGGAAAGCATGTGAACGCACCCGTGCCTGTCAGTCTGGTGATGATACGCGCGATCCGCGACTACACGAGGCGTACGGGTATCAGGATCGGATACAAACCTTGCGCGGGCGGCATTATCCAGGCCAAGGACCGCGCTGGTTTATCTTGAGGCCGATAAAAGAAAAACTCGGGACGCGCTGGATGCCAGCCCGATCTTTGTCCGGCCTTCGGGGGCGCTCCAGCCTGCTTGGCGATATCGAACGGCAACTCGACACCATGTCACAGGCGCTTATTCCGCCGCGTGGCGGACACGCCTGGCTTGACGACTGCCAAGGGTTCAGAAAGGAAGCGTATTCAGGGAATGATGGGAAAGGCATGAGCGTCAAGGACATTTTCGAGTTTCGATGGGAATACGGCCACGGCCCCCCGAAGCGGGCAGGCGATGCACGGCATGGCTGGTCGATCAAGGGCACCGTTTTCGGTCATTTCATAGGGGTTGCAGCTTTACAAGGCCCGGGCGACAGTTTCGAGTGCGCGCAATCCCGCCACATCAGAGTGCCTTCGCGCGACACTCTGACACCAAGCACACGCAAAGCGACGTTGGGACGCCGCGTTTCGGCCGCCTGCCGAGTGCACAGGCGAAATGGGAGGCTTGGGCGGGCGACGGCGCCGCTGCGCGCCATTTTTGGCGCGAGCTGGGTGCAGATAAAATGGCACGTCTGCTTTGCGGGGTTCTTGAAACCTCGACCAATGGGCAAACGATCCGCGATGTCGCGAGATATCGACGGTGCGCGTTGGTGCATAGGCATTCGTGTATTATCCATGCGACTGGGCGCAGTGGTGATAGGACACGAAACCAGCTAGACGTTTTCAGGCGTCTGGCGTCTGCGGTCAGGATCATTCCCGTGGAATTTTTCCCGTTGTATGCTGGCATTGGAAGATCGCACCCTAGCCGCTGGCGGCCGTGGGTAACGAACGTGTCGGTGAAACCTGCGAACAAAATCGTTCGCTCGCCAGCACTGTTATCGCGGATATCTGCCGTCTGGCGCGGCCTTCCAAAGGTGTTGTGAATATCGTGACAAGGGCCGATGGCGCTGTTGGCGAGATGATCGTAAAACCATCCCGGTATCGACAAGATCGCCTTTACCGCTCGACCGAGTGGGCCGCCGCATCCGGCAGGGCGACGTCGGGGCAGCGGCAAGGCACTTGACGTTGGAGGTTGTGGGGGGAAATTCCCCTACATGTATTTTGACGACGCCGATCTTGGATCAGCCGTCGAAGGGGTGGTCTCGATGCAATCTGGTCAATCAGGGGCAGGTCTTGCTGCGCCGGATTCGGCGCCTGCTTGGTGCAGGAAGGTGTGCCGAGCGTTTTCTACACCAAGCCTGCGCGCCCGCATGGACAAAGCTGCGGATCGGGGGCGCTAACCCGCTGGACAAGAGCATCGACATCGGCGCGTATGTGTCAGCCCCGAACAACTGGCGCGTTGTCAGCGCTATTGGTGGATGCCTGCGAGGGTGGACAGGTGCATTCGCAGCACCGCAGCCTTGCGGAAAGCAGGGGTGTTTCTATCCGCCCACCCTGATCACCGACTATGACCGGCTTCCCGCTGATGCAAGGAAAATATTCGGCCCCGTCCTTGTGGCCACGACGTCCGCACCCGCAGCGACGGCTTGTGGAACTGGCGCACAACACCGCTACGGGGCTGGCAAGCCTACGGTCTGGTCCGGAGAAAACGTGAACCTCGCTGATTGAGCGACAACCATCTTGGCCGGTGCCGGACAAACCACTTGGCCGGTGGGGCTGAACGGAAGACGGGCTTGCCGTTTGGAGGCAGCCCCAACCCGGCCTGATTGAATTTCTGGGGATAGGTGCTGGGTCGCTGCGGTGTTTGGTAAGCCGGGTCTCTCTGCCGTATCAACGGCACAGGCCCCGGATGTGCCTACAAAACCCCATCACCGACCAGCAAATGAGATTATACATGACCGATTTCAAACAAGTCAGCGCACAGCGGGCTGCACGCGCCGGGTTCAGCGAACGAAACCGCCCGGACGCTTCTATTGCCGACCCCACACGCCCTTCAAAGCGCAAGATCGCTCATGGGCGCACTGTGGCGATTCCTCTCAACGTATTGGTGAGACCGACCTGTTTCTTCCCCTCTTTTTGGCGATATATGGCCGACAGCGGCGCGCGTACCGTTGCAGGCTCGGTCCACCCTGTGCGCCACCTTCAAGCGCACATCCACTGGAGAATCTGTTCCCCAGCGCGTATTCGGCGCACCCTGGGCGGCGGGTGCGCAGTGGCGGGCTCTGAAACGGTCTCGAGCGCGACATCATTCTTTCCGCCAGACGCCGGAGCCGGGATACATGGGCCAGTCGACTTCACCCATGCTGACGAAGCTGGCGTTGATGTCGCAGGCCAGCCGTTCCCGCCACCTTGCTTTATCACTTCGTCATGGGCTACAGGCCGCTGGGAACACGGCGTTGCGTCGTTCTTTGGTGGGAAAGCTTCACGGCGCTGGCCGAGAACCTGCAAGCAAAGCCCTTATGGTCGCTTGGTGGCGTGGCCGCAAAAAACCACCGGACCGGACAGCCTTTCGGCCGCTTTCCGCAACCTGACCACGATCAGCGCGAGGACATCACCAAGCGCTATGATGCCTTCGTCGGCCATTACGGGCATGGACGCCCAGCCGCAACAACCGTGGTTGAGGCCCACTCGAGAACGGCGGCGGTGGAAATCCAGAACCGGCATCTCAAGAAAGCCATTGATCAGGGCCACTGATCCTGCCGCGGCAGCCGCGGACTTCGCAACGATTTGAAGATACCGCCACTTCATCGGACACGCTGGTTGCCCGGCGCAACAAGCAGCGGGTTGCTGCCGTTCAGGCGGAACGGACGCATTTGACGCCTCTTTGCCGCAGGGCGCAACCACCGACTTCACCGAGATCGTTGCGCCAGTCACGCGGACGGGCGGGTTCCTGATCAAGAGTATCTCTACGCGCCCGTTCCAGCTGATTTCGGCAACGTCTGCGCGTCCACCTCTACATGACCGCATCGAGGCGTTTCTGGGTTGGCACCCTTCGTCGTGACCCATTCCTCGGTCCCGCGCGCGCAACCAATGGCCAGCGCGTCCATGTCATCAACTATCACCATGTTAATCCACGCCCTGCGCGCAACCGCAGGCCCTGTGGAGTTCGGATTCTACCGCGACAGCCTGTTGCCCCCCACGAATATGCTGAAGCGTGGAAGGTATTGCAGCGCGATCTGCCAAGACGGGACGCCCTGCCGCCGGAATGGTCGATTCTGCTGCTTCATTGCCCATGAAACAGGCCTTGTATGAGGCGGAAACTTTGGCGCATCTGCTGGCAGCAGACCTCGACGCAGGGGCCCGGGTTGCCGGGAGCCCAAGGCCCTGGTATTGCTGCTTGGTGCCCAAAAGGCCACAGCATTGCGAGGGATTGTGGCTGTCGCCCATCCCTCGCTGGACAGCTTCGATGCTCTCTTTGGGGGCAAGGCGCATGACCGCCGCGAGATCGACATTCACACGCTGCCCAGCATGTTGACCGGCTCCGGGCCTGCCAGCTTCCACAAGCTCTGGCCGAGATTGCCACCCGCGCCGGATAACGAAGGCTGGCCTGCTGCCCGTTTCCTCGCCCGTTCTGGCGAATTATGACTCGCCGAGCGCGACATTGCGCCGCAATCCGCCGCATCTGAAACGAAGCACAACTGCCAGCAGCAAAACATTGGCAACCTTCGATTCAAGGCCCTGCCAACCTTGCCCCGTTGCCCGCATCGAGGCTCTGGCAAGCAGGCGATGCTGGACGGCGGCGGCAACCTGATCGCTATCGGTAATTCGGCACGGCAAGACGCACTTCCTGTGCGCCATAACGGTCACGCCTGGTGGAGGCCGGACATCGCGTCTTCTACACCCGGACCAGCGACCTGGTGCAGCGGCTCAGGGCTGCAAGGCGCGATCTCGTTCTCGAAGCGGCCTGCCAACTCGATAAAGTTCGACCTGATCCATCCTTCGACGACATCACCTATGCCCACAAGGATTCAGGCTAACCGGCAGTCCCTCGAGCTGGATTCGCCCCGGCGCACGAATACGCAGCCATCGCCATCGCAGGCCAACACCCTTCAGCGGCTGGATCAGATCTTTCCCCCGAACAAGGCCATGACCCGTCGCGGCTATTCGACCGGCTCGTTCATCACGCGGCCATCTCCGAGCTGAACGCGAAAGCTTCCGTCAACGTGCCGCCGCCTCCAATTAAAAGGGCACCAGGCCGAAGCGCAGCGACAACCATCACCGGACAACCAAAACGAAGGAGAAAGAACCTACCCGAAAAACCGAACAAAACGCCCAACCCTCAGCGGCCTGAAAAAACCTGCCAAGATGGTTGTCGCGCGCGGACCAAAGTGTGGTTGACGCTCTACACTTCGCGCTGGAATGTTTTTGCTCCCAAAGCTGGCAAGCCGGGTCATCTGGGTAAACGGCAAGCAATATGTTCGACGCCGCAGCGCCTTTTTGGCGGAATGCGCGAAAGCGGCTTTGGTCGTGAAGGGGGATGGGAAGGGCTGGCCGCATATACCAGACGCGCGGCAAGGGCGCAAATCATGGCGCGGATCACGCCTTGGGCGGAAGGATATGGTGATCCATCGGATCTGTCCATCGACGGACCCCCAAACTTTAACATCGGCCGGCCAAACAGGCGCGCCCCGATTGGGCCGGTTACTCCGCAGTCTATTTGCAAGATCAGGCGGCATCTTGGCAGTGGTGCCCGCTCGCAAGCGCAAGGATATCCGCAACGCTGTTCTGCGAAGCGGGCGCCACGGAAATGGGGCAAGCTGGGCCACGACAACAGGCCACTTGCGGGCACAAATCCTTGTACTACATGGCCGAGGAACCTGTCGGCCCGCGCACCCGAATTCCAGCAACCCTGAATGCGATTTGCAGGGCGGAAAATCAGGCACGGGGCCGAGGTTGAAGCCGCGATCCGTCGTCTGTTCACCTATGCTGCATGGGCCGATAAATATGATGGCCTGCTGTCAAAGGTGTTCCGCGGCGGTGTGCACTCGCCCATGCCTTGCGCCGCTGGGTGTGATCGGCGCCGATCTCCCCGATGAAGCGCCATTTGCTGGGCCTGATCTCTGCCATGCTGCCCGCTTATTGCATGGGAAACCGTGTGTTCTGATCGCATCCGAGGCGTTCCCGCTTGCAGCGACAGATTTCTAATCAGTGGGTGAATACTTCCGACGGTTTCCGCGTTAGACAGGTGGGTCGTTGAATGTTTACTGACAGGCAGTCCGAGGAGCTGGCCCCTACACTGCCGCACTTTTGTTATGTTGGACGCCGGTGTGGTGTTTTTCCTCGACCCGCTTGTCAGAATCGAGGCGGCCAGCGCGGCCAACTCAAGCGCACTTGGGTCAATCACGCCCAGGCGCGCGACTGGATGGGCCCAACCGGGAGAGGAGCCGCATTACTTCTCTGCTAAGCAGGCCAGTACTGATAATCAGCACATTGCGGTTCGCCCTTACGGATCTGTATGATGGGTTCTGCCCTGGTCGTAGATTCACACCCTGTTGCTTAAGGTGGGACCCTGCAAGGGGATCGAGGCGGCGCTGTACAATTGCTCCGGCCAGCCATATCCCTAGCAACAGCATATGCGGCCCATAACCTATCTTTGCTCGAAGGAGAAGCCGCTGAAATTCGCGGGCGCGCCGCGCAATTGTGGGGCAATCCCCGTCCCCGCACCGCCTATCACCAGCGCCAGACTCCACACCCCCGTCCGGCGCCTCGCGCGCCATCGGGCCCATACGTCTCGGCCCCCAAAGTCAGGGGAAGACAGACCGTCCACCGCTCGTCCAGCGTACAGATCAATGCACCTGTAGGAATAACCCGTTCCAGCAGAAATGGCTTCGGCGGACATACCGCCCACCCTTCTGTCCTCGACCTCGTGGCTCTTGCCCACGGGGCCCAGACCAAGCACCCGGCCCTGGCCCGGTCAAGCCGCGTCAGGATAGTCATCGATCCAATTGCGCGTTCAGGGCCGCGTCCCGCAACCGCCCACTGCGCAGATATGCACCCGCATCAGACGATCGAAAGGCGGGCCGGGCCGGTTGTGTGGTGCCGCTGGGCATCCAATCTTTCAAGCTGGTAGAAGTCGCGCACTTCGGGCCGGAAACATGGACGATCACATCGCCTGGTGTCGATCAGCACCCAATCGCCGGTCTCCCGCCGTTCAATGGCGGCTGAGCCGTCCATAATCCTGCTTGAGATGGTCCGACAGCTTTTCAGCAATGGACGACACTTGCCGCGGAGGAACCGACCAGCAGATAATCATGTAGTCGCCCAATGCGCCGTCTTGCGCGCAGATCGATCTGCACGATATGTCTTCGGCCTTGTCGTCTTCAAGCTGGGTTCAGGATAATGGCCAAAAGCTCTTCGCTTGTGACTTGCTGTCGGGGCTGCGGTCATCGGTGCACCGACAGGACGGCAGATGCCGCTTCAAAGTTGAGTGACAGGACATTGGTCCTCCTTGTGGCACGCCGACAGGGGCCCCGGCGCTGGGCAACAATCCCTAACATAACATCGCACAAAGGCAAAATTCTCAATGAAGGGGCGCATTGCCCATGTGCACCATGCTGGGCTCCCGACGTCAATCGAACAAGCTTGAACACCTCTGGGGTCACGGTCGGCGGTTCCAGGCATACGCACTTCGCGTTGCGGGAAGGGAATCGAGATGTATGTTCTCCTGAATGCATCCCAAAGCGCCAGGATAGACGCTTCCTCGGATATGGTCAGACCTTGTGTGGGGTCACTGATCCAGAACCGCAGAGATATAATCACTGAACTGTCCCCGAAAAACCCACGAGTGACAAACGGGTTTCTTGAAATCCAGAACCCTCTTCCACGCGCTGCGATGCCCTCGGATCGCGGACACGCCGCACCAGATGTGGCGTCATCACCATAAGCCGTTCCGAATGGATGATCCAAACCGCACAAATTCATTGGAATTGTGACCAGTTGACGACCTGTCGGTGATCAGATCCTCGTTCGAATCAGATACTCACGCCCGTCCCGTGTAACAACCGAGACAATAGCGCGCGCCCCAGCGCATGATCCAACCGAAGGTCTCGCAAGGCTAATTGACGTCGCCGGGTTTGATGGATTTATCCAGCAAGATGATCACGCCCGAAACAAGTTCGAGACAACTTTTTGAGCGCGAAGCCCAGACCCAGCCCGATGGGCGCCTTGACAGCACGGCAAGTCCGGTCAATCAAAACCGGACCTGTGCGCAATCGATGGGAAAAACGGCCGCGCCATAAAGCCCGGACCTGCCCAACGCCGTTGGACCGCAAGGCACCTGCATTGAGGGGCTGATATCCGCGTTTCTCTGGCGGATGCGCTGGGTGGGACTGCTTCGTGATAAACCGCGCCAATGCAAAACAAGATCGCTAACAGCAGGAAAACTGCTTGATGACCACCCAGACAGAAATCGGGAATTAAGCGAAACTCGACGACGATACCGTCGAGGATGCGTCTGGTAATCGTCGGTTCAGCCCCAACAGGATCCGACAGCGACACCCAAGCCCCCATCGATATAGCGCACAAAGAGCCCGCACACGGGCGTTGCGATGATCCGCCGTCAGAATGGCAATCACCAGGCCATGCCGTGCCAGTTTGGCGCCACCGCTTCCAGAAAAAACTGGCTGAGCGGCTTGGCTGATCGTCACTTCGGCGCAGAACCCAGACAGGGCCATATCATCACACGAAACAAGATCATGGCGCAGCGGTTGCGCAGGGGTGACAGCCAGCCTTCATACGCACTTCGCCCCAAATCACTTCCGCCCCGCCGCCCCAGCCATTCTCCGCCTGAACGTGTTGTACCAGTCGAACTGACGGCAAGGACATGGGCTGCCCAGTAGCAACGCGACTGCCATCAGGCCCGTCTGGATAGGGCCGTTCACGGACCGCCAACAGGCTTGCCATGAAAACTTCGATTCTGCCCAGCAGGCGAATTGCGACCTCCATCGCGTCGTCAGCTATCGAAACCTGGTTCATGCGTCTCCGTCATTGTTCAAGCGTTGCATGACCCGGGCGGAATCGGACAAGTCTTGCTTGGCCGGCCTGTTGTCGCGGGCCTTTTGATAGAACTCGGTCAGGCATTAGTATTCCGCTTCGGATGGTACGTATTTTCGATAATTGGAGTGACCGCGCGCGCTTGCCGGTGAAACGCTTCTTCGGCGGCATTCCCTGACGGTGCTTGGCCCGCTCTTAAAGGCCTGCCCCTACGCCTATCATTACACCTACAGGCCAGAACACCCAGCCAAAGGGAGTGGACCAATGGTCCCCCAATACGGTTTACCGACATAGATCTGGCATGTCCAATTGTACGCCACGATCGCCAGACGGAACCGCCTTCTTCGTATAGTCGACCGCACACTATGTCACGACCGATGGTGACACGCCGCAAGTCATTCTTGATTCGCGCGCTCTCCGCGGCTACGCCTGTTAGATGACGTGTCGTACCTGTTCATGCCCCCGACAAAACCATCGCCGTGCCTGAATCACAACGGGCCGACCACGCTGGAACGTGCGAAGGGTACGAGCAACTAAGAAAGGCCGGATTCAGGTCGAAGCACTGGACAAGAACGCCAAGGATTTCGGGGCATTCCACTATTACCCCGTGTCCGATTGTCCGTCAGGGGATGTTCCACCATCGTAGGCCCCGAACAGGGCTGGACCTGCCCGGGCATGACCGTTGGTCTGCGGCGACTGCCACTACGGGTCAATCACATTGCCGGCATGGAGCCGGTCTGCTGCTATGCCTGGCATCGGCACGTCCGAGGTCGAGCATTGTACTGGCGACCCAGACGCTGATCCAGAAGAAATCCGAAGAACTGAGGTTCCGAGACACCGGCAAACTGCGCCCCGGCCGACCGTGACCGCCCAAGGAACATTACCCTGTCGGTTGAATCGGCAAAAAACCGGCACCGCCGGCGGCACCGGCTATGTTATTCGAATATTGTGGCCTGGCGAGGCAATCCGGCGATCTTAGTCGATGAGGGCGAATGACCGTCTGCAACATGGCCATTGAGGGGCGGCGCGCGTGCTGGCCTGATTTGCGCCGGACGAAAAAAACATATGCCTACTTGTCATGGGCCGCCCGCCACGCGCCGGCAAAGCCGCGCAGTTGGGAGCCGCAGCTTGCATGGTGGAAGACACTCTATTTCCGATGACGACGCACATTGGGACAGGTTGGTGACCCTTCAAAGGCGAAGATAATCGCGCCCTGTCTTGACATGGGCACCTCGCCCGAGGATGTGCTGCCGCATCACGGCAGCGTTCGCGGGATCTCTCACGCCAGATGGTCAAGCGTCATGCGGCCAAGGTCCCCTAGAATAATGATTGGCTCTGAACGGCGCTAGCAACCCTGTGAACGATGCTGAACGGTGTTTATGGTTCCTGCACCAATGGCCGGATCGAGGATCTGCGCGCCGCCGCTGCCATTCCTGAAGGGCAAGAAGATTCAGGACGGGTGCGGGCTATGCGTCGTTACCCGGTTCGGGCCTTGTGCGCGCGCAAGCCGAGGAAGAAGGGGCTGGGCGCAGATCTTATTGATTGCAGGCCTTTTGAATGGGCGTCTGGCGTTGTTCAATGTGTTCTGGCGATGAACCCGATCAGCTTCGCCGGCGAGCCGTTTTGCGCCGAACCAGTAAACCGGAATTTTGAAGGCCGTCAGGGTCGTGGGGACGCACCATCTGATGAGCCCGCCATGGCTGCAGGCAGCTGGGTAACCGGGCACCTGACCGATGTGGCGCGAAAATGATGTGATTTTGGCGCAGGCGCTCGCTCTGCCCTTGCGGGCGTCCTCACGCGGACGGCCAAAAAAGTCGGGTACCCAGCGCCCAGTAGACAGGATAACGACGAGGACAAATTTGATAAACTCAGCGGCATTGCCGCCGCCAGCGGCCCCCAAAATGTCGAATGTCGCATACCGACATTGATTATTCCCAAACAGTTCCTTCAAGACGATCAAGCGGATCGGGCTTGCCGGTGAAACTGTTTGACGAGGATGCGCTATTGATGACGATCGTAACGAGATCCCAGGTTTTGTGCTGAACAAGCCGCAGTATCGCAATGCCGAGATCCTTGGTGCGCAGGACCGACCAATTTCGGCTGCGGTTCGTCGCGCGAACATGCGCCTTGGGCCCTTCTTGGGACTTCGGGCATCCGCTTGCGTGATCGCGCCAAGCTATGCCGACATCTTCTTCAGCAACTGTTTTCAAAGGAACGGCATTTCCTTGCCGATCGTGCCTGCCGCAAGAACAGGTCAACATCCTTGATGGAAAGGATGCCAGAAAGGCTCCAATGCACGGGATCGAAGTTTGATCTGGCAAGCGCAAACCATCACCTCTTCGGATGGTTGAGGTTTTTCTCCTCGACGTGATCCTTTCAAGAAGCATTGTCGTGTTGAATGGCCTCGACGATATCGGCCTGACGCTTGAGAAGAAAAACCTCGATCCATCCTATGAGACAAAAATTGGCTGCCCGAACGGCCTTGGGATCTGAGGACATCTCGAGAGATTTATTCAGTCTAGACAAACGCAAAAGGCCACCCCCACTGGCGTGGCCTTTGTCATGGTGTGCGCGCAGGTTGCAGACCACCAAGATGTTTAAATGCTCTGGAATCATCAGCTCCAGAATCTTGCTCACTGTGTTTGATGTCCATCTTCCTGCACCAGTCCCACATTCAAATTAGCCCCAAAAAAAATTGAGGTTAACTTTTAATGGTTTTATTACCCGACCTGCCTGATCAGCACTCATTGAGGCCCATTGGCGCATCCCGATGGATTTGATTGCGGGCGGGCTGGTCGATTCAGTTTATTTCCAAGCATCAACAGCAATGATCGACATTCGTTGGTAGGATTCGAAGATGTTGGTTGGAGAGCCAATTATCCCGGCATGAACTGCAGATGTTTTCGACGGATGAGTTCTGGGCATTTGGCTGGCAAGCGGCTGAATGATGCTGATTTCTTCGGGTATTGTGGAGCGCGTCGGGTCATATGCCATCCGGCCTGATCCATGATCACCACCAAGCAATCAGGTGCGCCAAGCGCCACGGTTCGAAGCGATTTCAGCAAGATGCAGGGTTATTCGCATCGTTATTGCAGAGCGTCAGGACGAGCCCTGCGCCCTTGCCCAAGGGCCGCGGCAGGATCGCCGCCAAAGATGTAGGCGATGTGGTTTCGTTTGATCCATGCGGCGCTGATGGACGTGCCCGCGGCTTCGCCCACCGAGCTGCTGTGGTATCTTTGTTCTTCTAGGCCTATGCGCGCTTCGTCCGTGAATCCAGATATGTCTATCGCAGTGCCTTTCAGGAGGCTGGGGCAGCCGCGACTTTCTCTCAGTTCGGTTGCAAAACCCCCTTTTAAAACCTCCAGATGTCCGCTTACTGTGTCTGAGCATGGTGGCCGAGCGCCCGCGCCGTGAGCTTGACATAGCCGAGCTTTTCAGTCCCGGCCCACGGGTCGTTTCGATCAAGGGAGACCGGTAAATTCCATTATGGAAGCCCACCTGTTACCAGGTCGATCAGGCGCCCAGCGCACAACACATGGACTTTCGAGGATCCGCACGCTCTCTGCACGATTTTAGCACAACGCGCCTAAGACGTAGGGCATCATCGAGCTTTGGGCCGCTGGCTGGGCGCCTTGCCATCAATCAGCGCATCCGGGCCACGGGCATTGAACCGCACAACCAGCTCGCGCAACAATCTGCAGACCCACCACACGCCCGACCGGGCCGCATTGCCACGACTGCCACCATCGTAGATAATCAGCCAACGCCAAGCAACCCCGGTCGGCTCTGGTGTCGCGTTCTGTCTCGTCCGTGCCGACGCCGCATATGTCGCCCCAGTCAAAATCCGCCCGCATTCTGACTCGCGCTGAACGCTCTATGACATTCGGTCCTACCAAGACTTGGCGCCATAGAGTCAGACTTGTCCGGGACAGCGTTGTCCGAATCCCCTCCTGAGTCACGCCTTCGCGCCGCTCTGGTATTAGTTTGAGAGCTACCAGCAAAAGCAAAGCCAAGAAAACTATTATTACCGCGGCAGTAATTGAGGCAACCGCCTTTATCGGCGGATTCAAGTTGGAAACAGAACGCGCATTTGTATCGCGGTCGGCCAGTTTGGAAGGGGCAAAAAGTGATCGGACAACTGACAGGCGCAGGGCCCTGCGCGTGCATGCTTGTGGCCACTGTGATCGCAATGCCAATCTTTGTGATTTCCGGCGTTTGGAACGACGGTCTCAATTCGTCATGCTGCTGGCACTGCTGTCCGCCGGACTTGTGATGGTGGAATATAATTCGCCTATCCCAGCCTGATCACCTTTCGCCATGCTCCTTCCCTATAAAACCGCTTGCGCTTTCGGTATGTCATTTGTTGCCGTTATGATCCCTGACACTGGTGTTCGCGGCTATTCGCGAACCCGGAACGGACAACGCAGATATGTCCCTTTCATTGGTGTCATTTTAAACTGTTTTCGGCAACACGACCGATTTCCCCTTTTCGCCCCGGTCCGCCTCGCGGTTCTGCCTGCTGCAGCAGAAGGACGTCCGACAGTCTGGTCGATGCCGTGGCGTATGGCCTGCTGGAGTGTTGCTATTCGCTGTCTGTTGGATTGGTGCTGGCTTTCATCGCATTGGGTACAGCTCTATGGTTGGCCCTCCGCAACGGCGCTTTCAACGTCTGATCAACCTGCCAATGTTTGAACGCTTACATCAGGCGGCTGCATAGGCTGCCGTTACTTCCGCGGTTTTGGAAAAAGGCATGGCACGCATTAAACCTGTTTTTTAGGATGCTGCCATTCTTGATTCAGCCAAATTGGGTGTCCAGCCGCATTCCGAAACGCTTTGAATCGGGGCCTTGGCCACACCACAAATTTTGATCTGGATGATGTGGGCTATGGGGCCTTTTTTCCTTGCCAGTCTGATGATTGCGCGGCATAATGGCCATGGTTCCGCATCGCCAGCATTTGATCGAAAAACAAAACGCCGCCGCACTTATGCGGCCGTGCCGAAGGCTTGCAGCCGATCTTGAACCGGTCACGCCGTAATCGCGGAACACGCGCTGCAAACGGTACATTTCGCTGTCTGGCTTTATTCTGGCGCTCTGGCTTTTGCTTGGTTGTTTGCAATTTCACCTCAACAAGGAGCTGCTGAAACCCTAAACTATCGCAGTGTATCAACACCATAGCCTTGCCACGATTTTCCGGTCCCGGTCTTCTGTTTTCGCCGACCATTTCAGGGCGGCAAAATGGAACGTACACGGGTTTTGCTAGCGGGCCGCTGACGGCAGGGTGATTAGGCACAGGCGCTGGCAGCAGCCCTTGATTGCATCCTGCTGTTTTGCTGGATGTATCGATTTATGACCTACGATCTGGGTTCACTGCTTAAAGAGACTGGCGTGATCAGGGTGGGCGGGATATTTGGGCAAGGAAGCCTATCCGTATTTAGTGTTTTGCGCTTTGCCCGCCCCAATACCCGGACGGGCTACGGGGGCCTTTTGGAATTTATTCATGGGACGCGGACGGGCGACCTTGGGCGGGAACCCAAGGCGACCGCGGCCAAAGATATGGGGCAGTTTTTTCGGTCAGGGCGGGAATATGGGCCCATTTTCCCTTCGCGTTTTTACCTCCACCCTCTTAG
>Ga0163217_1087536_pt1 | contig 14243 bp, 17 predicted proteins | sample SynspAceP_FD_185933 | JGI IMG/M metagenome (GOLD analysis project Ga0163217, IMG submission 185933) | Saline lake microbial communities from Ace Lake in Antarctica - Synechococcus sp. Ace-P (PacBio error correction) | ecosystem: Environmental > Aquatic > Non-marine Saline and Alkaline > Saline ... | reverse complement strand
CGACAACCTTTGGCCAGTCGCGCGTAGCCGACCTGGACCGCCGGTGCGAGTCAAAGCTGCCACAGTGAGACCGGCAAAACGCGCGTTATGGGACGGTCGAAAGAGATGTGCTGGCGTGATGACTGCGGCACGGTCGTCGATCCACGACGGCGCACTTGGCCACACGTTGCAAGCCCGCGGCGCTTGGGGTATCTGTCGATGCGCGTCGCGACGAAGGGCACCGATGATCGAGAGCGGCAACCGTCGCGGAACCGCAACCTGGCGGCTAGACCCCCGTGGCGGGCCTCGATCGACACGCGCAGAGCATGGAAAATCGCTTTCGTCGGAAAGACGAAGTTGCCGCGTGGGTCTGGCGAGCACCGGCACCACGGGATCCGCACCCGACGATTGCCGAACGCGATCGTATCAACCGCTGTCGGCGGCGCGCTGCGTCACCTAGCCGATCCGGCCCGCGACTGTGCTGGCTGCACTGACAGACGTAAGAAAATGGGCGTCCGTGAAAACGGGGCAGCCCCTAAATCTTATCGCTGAGCGGTTCGGGCGGTTGTTCGAAGGCTTTCTCATAAGGTCTTGCAGTAAGGACCGCGCAATGAGAAATTGGCCGCCCTAAGCTTCGGATGACGAAACGCCATTGGGCGGCTAAGTGCTAAGTCCCAGAACGTGGATGGCATCTGGAGGGAGACGAAGATCATGACAACCTGCATGCTTTGACAATCGCACTCACACGGGTTGCTGGACTGCGATGGCCGGGAAAGTTGTGGTGGCTCACCAAAGGACCTGCCGTCAGTCACTGTGCAAACAGGGAACGGTCCGGTGTGATCGAGAAGAATCCAAGATACGACGTAATGAAGGTGAGCGGCGAAAATGGGCGCTTGACCGTCCCGTCCCGTGTCCGAAGTTTTGCATTCACCGCAACGCCGGAGGCAGTGACACGAATGGAGAGCTGGAACTGATCGACATGTTGAAGGACCCAAAGGGCCGTGGTCGTGGCAGCCGCACCCCGCGATGGTTCGAGGCGGCACGAAGTTCCTGGGCGCGGAGTCAACATTCCCTATACCATACGTCGTGGACGAGCTGGGCCAGTGGGATGCGAGCCGGATTTCGGACGGCTGGGACTGCACGGAGGCGAAGCCGTCGCGCTCATTTTGTAACGGCGTCGGTGGGGCCAGGTCACCGACCGCGAGCCGCAACTATGGTCACGCCGCATACCCGCAGAAACCGCATCTCTTACTTATTCGCGGCGGCAATTGCGGTTGGCGCCTGCTTTGGTCTGGACCGGTGAATGGGGGCGAGTAACGGGCAACGAGAACAATCGTGCGGCACTTCAGCGCGCGTATACACCGCCCCTGTGTTGTGTGCGCAATCGGGTCGGTATTGAATGTTAATTACTGGTCGGCCTATGGCATCTGCACGGGATCTAAACCACTGTCCCGGCAGGTTGATGTTAACATGCCCAAGCCACTGTTGTTCAAGCACTCCCGGTGACCATGGCGGTGATCCAGAGCGTCCGGCATTCGTAGGACAGCGCGGTGATGGTCATCGATCGACCCGCGCTTACGTGCCGGTAAAGTGCCGCAGGGCAAGTTGCGCTGCGTTAAGCGGAACGTGACCAAATGTGGGCAGACTTTGCGCTTGATTCACGGTGAGGCTGTATGCGCTATTTTGCCACATTTGAATCGCCATCGCGTGAAACCGAGGCCGTCAAGAAACCCTGCCAGCGCCTATGGGGGCCGGTACGTACTTTGATCGTTGGGTGACTCGTTGTGTGATGTGGCACTGGTAGTTGGAAATGGGTGATCGGCTTGCTTAAGTCGCTCATAGCATAACCGCGTATCCCGAGAGCGGGCCGGTGTTCGTACATGTTTCCCGGGAGGGCAGTGTGACTGGGCCGCGTCTGGCCTCATTGCTTGCAGCCGTCGTGCTGAGCCTCCTTAGGGGGTAGGGGAACGGTCGACTTCGGACGAGTCCGATGTGGCTGCGCCTGGTTCTTAGCTTGCGGTGGCTGTCATTGTCAAAGCTCTCTGTAGCGACTTTGTGTCAACGAAGACTATACGATCGTAAAAATGAATACATGTATAAGGTCTGACTACGCGGCGCTCTGGAAAATTTCCAAGGACAATTGACATTGCATTCTCTCGTGCAGCATAACGCGATGAGGCTAACGCGTTATACGGACTACGCTTTACGCGTATTCCTGATGACCTGCGGCCCAGCTGACCAGTCTGTGCCGATCTCGAAAAATATCTGCCGACTACGGCATTGTCGCACAATCACCGGACCAAGGTTTCCACGACTTGGGCGCTTGGGCTTGTGCCAAAGTCTGCGGGGCCGAAAACGGCGGGCATTCCAGCTGGCTCGCCGGCGTCGGACACACGGTGGCGAGGTTGTCCGCCGACGATGAAGAGGACTTTAGATGGCCGATTGTGACAAATTGTGTCATCGGCCGCGGGGTGCGGGCTAAACCCGTTTCTAGAGGAAGGCCCCGAACGCCTTGTCTTAGCGGTCATTGATCGCACACGTGGCCGAGCTTTGTCGCGCGGAACGATTCATGACCGCCTATTTCCAGCTTTAACCGCAACAAGACCGGACGACTAATCGTAAACGCGATACTCATGAAGGAGTGTGGAACCATCGACGATGTCAGAATTATTCTTGTGGCCCGGCACCAAAAGCTGCGAACGCCTCGTTTGATCCTGAAGGCGAGGCTGGTCTGATCGCTGGATGGTCAATACGCTGTCTATCTGGTGGCGAGCCTGATGCAGCGCGACAAATCAAGGTGAGTCCGCGTTCATCAGGATGAGAACGCGGGATATTGGGGGGCATTGTAGGGCGGCGTAAGCCTTGACCGGAGGGCCAAACCCGCGTTGTTGCCCGTAATGAGGTAATGTCTGACGGTCGTGACGGTTCAGGTAGAGACGATGTTTCTGGTTTAGGAGATCGTTCATGCCGGCCGCCATGTCACTGATCAAAGATGCGCTCTTCATGACGCTTAGACATTCCCACCGTTCCCCGTGGCGCTGCAAGGCCGGTCTCAGCAGGCGACGGCTATCGATACAGGCTGATCCGATCCTTCCATCCCAAAAGGAAGGCTCCGCGGGGCAGACGTTCGTCGGACCCGCTCTCAGATATTTTCGACACCGGGTGTGCCTCTGCGGTGAAGTCTCCCCCTGGCTGCGGCCGAGGTTGCGACTCTTCGGGAGCTGTCTGCGCGATACCCTGACTCTGGCGCGGTATCCGGCGCACGCTGGAACAAGACGAGATAACGGACATTGGCGCTGCGAGCATGGTCCGAAACCGAAGTAGTCTTTCCGAAGATCATGTGCAGGGCAAGATGGCCTGTCGGACTCACCGATCATGAACAAGGCATGGGCGTTGAGCTGGCCGGAATCAGCCATTGGAGCAGCGCTAATCACACTTCCGACTGGCTTATTCGTTTACGGCTTCGAGCCGCCATGTCCGATGCTAGGGTGGGAGAGGGGTATTGGCGGGGGACGAAGGCCTTGCAGAATGCCTTTGGGTCGCTTGGGGGTAGCGCCGTGGGAACCACCGGACTGAAGCCTCTCGGCTGCATTCAAGAAACTGGAGCGATCCGCGCAGGAACGATCTGTGACCGGACTGTAATGGTGCGCTGTGTTAACCATTTACGCATGAACGCATCGCGCAACCAAAGAAGGGTGGTGCCCATGAGAACGCGGATCGAGGGCCCTCACGGGCCATCTGAAGCGGGGCGATTGCTTCTGATTATGTGGGTCGCGCGCTTCCCGGACTGACTGCTATCACGCTTCATCGATGAGGTCGTGGGGGATTCAATGCGGCAATGCCAGGCTCGCTCTCAGCGACCAGCCTCAAGCTCTTTGCCCGCCCGGCGGAGCCACCGGACTCCCTGAAGAAGATCACGGTGCGGTCACTTCTGCTTGCGCAAAGTCTTCTGACCACCGTTTGCCCATCCCGGGCTGCCGGTCATCAAGTTGCGGAGCGCGGATCTATGATGATCCAGTTGGATCTGATGCTTTTGTCGGTAGCGGAATCTTCCTTGGTGACGCTGCCCGCGGGCACGCTGCAACCCGCCACGGCCCGCATCAGCAATTTGTTTTTATGGGTGAGTTATCACCATTGTCATGCGCATTCACTGCGGTAAAAAGGGCCATGGCATCTTGAGGGCTGTCTCACGCGAACCAGCTGTTCCGCGCAGGGCTTTCCGGACTGTATCCGGTTCGATGCTGGAAACTGTAACGAAGGGTGGCCCTGCCGCATGGATTGTCGACCTTCCTGGCACTGGCTCCATGATCGATGGCTGCGAGCCGAACTGGCCGTCCGATCGACAGCGAAGACCTTCGTCAGAAACGATTGCCTCGACAGTCGAAGCCTTGCGGGTCCTTTTCCTTCGCACCTCGCGTGATCAGGGACTGCGCCGGGGGTTCGAAGTGCAACTTGGCCCTGAGTCTGTCGGCCTTACGATTCAGCCTTCTGAGCATACGCGGATGGACACGCAGTGGCGAGCATGACCATCGAGCGATATCGACGGCGCGCCCGTCTCACCCTTGCACTGAGAGGGAATACGTCTGCCCGCAAGTGCAAGGCCCTTCTAGGCCGCGGCTTTTGCCGAACACAGGCCGATATAAGAAGGTGTGTGCGCTGGCCCATCTGGCTTCAGATGCTACTTGTGGAGCAACGAACTGAGAACGCGACCAGATATAGAGACATCGCCAGCACTGCCTGCTTCCGGCAAAACACTGCGAACCTTTGACTTCACGCCGTTCCCATGCTGTCCAAGCGCATGTCAAACGCCATTACGCCGGTGAACAGCATGGGTCGGAAAGGGTGACAACACATCCTGCTGTTCGGCCGCCGGGGGTTGGGCAAAGCCATCTCAGAGCTCGCGCCATTTGGCTGGCACTCCTGCGGAACGGATACCGGCGTGCTCTTCACTCCGCACGACGAATTGGTCCAAAAGCTTAAACAGGCAGCCGAGATCGGCGCGCTGGGAAAGCGCTCTTGCCAACTCGACAAATTTTGACCTGCTGATCTCGATGACCATCGACCTACGACCAAGGATCAGGCGGAGAACCAGACGGTGCTGTCGAGCTGATCGCGTCCGATACGAACGGCGTCAATGCGGATTCCGAGAACGCCTTCGGTGCGTGGAAATACGATCTTCCCGGCCCGGCATATGACATTGAGGCCGCGTCGACCGACTGGTCACCACGCACCATCTTCGAATGGAATGTCGAAAGCTATCGAGGTAGGCCGCACAAAGACCGCAGGATCAGCTGGACACCGGAAAACAGACGGAACGCGACAGCATGTGCAGCTTGATTGACGCTTCCGCGACAATCACAACTACAAAGTCAGCTTGGCGCGACAAAACGGATCAGCCATCTCACGTCGCTGGGCGCAAGGATTATCATCCTTGATGGTCGCGCTGCTCCTCATGCAGATGGTCGCGCTACACCTTGATCGTCGTTTGGATCGTCGTGGTGTGCCATGCCCCGCGCATCCCCTGTGTTCGAGGCAACAAATCGGACCGTGTCGTGGCGCAGTCTATCAATCGATGTCGGGCGCATCCAGCCCTTGGGCCTAGGCTTTGCAGGACACGTTTGCGACTGGCCGGTCCATGAAGAAAGTTCGGACGGTTTGGCGCAAGGCGCTGTTGTTGCAACCATGCTATGACGGCAACCCGAGTTGCAGGTGCACGGCCGCAGGCGGACGTCTAAGCGCAACAGCTTTCAGTTTGGGCTGTCAGATAGTCGAGGCGGTGTGGGGCGAGAATTACCCAGCATCTCGCACGAGCATGGTCTGCGCTGGCGCACCGTATTCGGCGCGGATTGAGCTGTGACGTTCGCTGTGCGGCGGGTGAAACGCGTGCATCGGGTTGCCGTCGGATAGGTTCATCGGTGAGAGAGCGCATTGCGCCAAAACCGTTCGATCTTCTTTCTTCATGGAGCGGGCCAGTCCGCAACGTGTCCTGCCACCCCCCACCGCTCGCAGGCTGGGATGCGGCCCGGACACGTTGATTAGAACTGCGCCACGACACGGTCGATTTTGTGGCCTCGGCACGGGGATGCGCGAGCGTGAGCGCGAGTTTGGTTCACTAACTCACGAACGATTCCGACGACGAGAGGTGGTGTAGGGGCGACAGATCTGCATGAGCAGGCGGCGGCTGACGAATCAGATGTAATCCTTGGCGCGGAAGGGTTGAGATTGGCTGATCAGTTGTGTCGCGACGGCAAAGTGATTTGAGTTGTTGATTGATGCGGAGCGTCAATCGCAAAGCTGCATGCTGTGCCGTTTCCTGTGCTGCTTTTCGGTGCAGGCTGATTCCTGCGGTGCTTTTGTGCGGCCTTCCTTCGATGCTTCGATTCATTCGAAGATGGTGGCGTGGTGCAGTCGGTCTCGACGGCGGCCAATGTCATAGCTCGATAGGTCTCGCTACGGGCATCGCCCGTCACCTCGTCACGCTCACCGTAAGGGCTCGCGTTCGCGGGTCAAAGCATAACTGGTGTCTCTCCGTTCTCTATCGGCGCGATTAGATATCACTGGCTCGTCTGGTCTCTCGCGCTGATCTCCGTGTGGTATGGCGTGCGATGTCATCGAGATGGTGCGCTCGTGTGTCAAATGTCTTGTGCTCGTGTGTAGAATCTCTCGCGCGTCAGCATCGTCTGGCGGGAGGTGGTGAAGGCTTATTGAGGACAGGATCGGTCGTTGCGGGTGAAGCATGCACTACGCGGGTAGCCGTTGCAGGAGTGCCACCAATGGCGAGCTGAGAGGCTTTTGCAACCCCGCGGCCGACAGCAGGATGTTGTCACCGTGTCGACCCAGCTGTCACCGGCGGTAATGGCGTGGACATGCCCTTGGACGCATGGGACGGCGGTGAAGTCAAAGGTGTCGAGTGTTGCGGAAGGAGGCGTGCCTGGGCGATGTGCGCGTTGCGAACGGCCGGCCGGTCGCGTTCTGCCAGTTCGTGCGTCCACAAGAGCACTGAGCAGATGGGCAGCGCGCCATCCTTTCTTTATCGGCTGTTCGGCAAGCCGGCCAGAGGCGCTTGATTGTGCGGGCAGACGTAATTCATCAGTGGCAAGGGTGAGACGGCGCGTCGATATCGCCGATGTCAATGCGCACTGCGGTTGTCATCGGCCCCGTATTGGCGGCCAGAAGCTGATCGTAGGGCCGAACAGGATCAAGCCATTGCACTCGACCCCGGGCAGCTGTCAACCGAGGGTGCGAGAGGCACCCGCAAGGCTTCGATGTGGCAATCGTTTCGACGAAGTACTCTTCGATCTGGACGGCCAGTTCGGCCTCGCAGCCACGTCATGGGCCAGTGCCAGAAGGGTCGGACCATCATGCGCAGGCCACCCTCTTCTTGTCCAGTTCCAGCAATGGACCGCGAAACGGTCCGGAAGGCATGCGCGGAAGACAGCTAGGGTCCGGATCTAGACCAAGCCCCAGATCGTTTGCCGCCATGGGCTTTTTACACAGTGAATGGATGACAATGGTAGAACTCACACATTGCTGAGGCGGGCCGTTGGCGGGTTGCGCGTGCCCGCATAAGCAGCCGTCACCAGGAAGGTCGCTCCAAAGAAACAGGGCAAGTCGATCATACTAAGATCCGGGCGCCGCAATATGACGATCAGCCGGGATAGGGCACGGCAATTTGCTAGAAGACTTAGCGCTAGGAGAGGCGCCCGTATGATTGTGACGGCCGCAACCGTGTCTCTTTCTCCACTCTGGTGGTCGCGGTGCGGCAAAGGCTTGAGGCTGGTGCGCTCCAATCGTCGAATGCCGCTTGGCATTGCGCGCATGATGCCGCCCCACGGACCTCATCGATGATGCGGCAGATAGGGCAGTCCAGGCGGGAAGCCGTCGGACGATAGGCGCGTGCGCTCTCGCGATTGCCTCGCGATGCCGTTGCCTCAGGCGCACACTTTGTGTTGCGCGATGCGTCATGCCGTAATGGTTTACACAGCGGCACCATACGTCGGTCAGATCGCTGCGCGGATCGCTCCAAGACGTGAATGCAAGCCGAGAGGCTTCAGTCCGGCTGTTCACGGCGGCGCACCGCCCCAAGCGACCCAAAGGGCCATCGGCCAGGCTTCCGGCCAGCGCCACATAGACTCGTCTCCACTAGACGACATAGCGTGCTCGAAGCACGGCACATATAGCCAGATCTCTGTGGAAGTGTGAATATTAGCGATGCACTCCAATGTGCTGTAGAGAACGCACGCTCCACTGCCATGCCTCTGTTCTTGTCGGTTGAAGTTTCTGGGACAGGCCCATTCTTGCTGGCACATGGGATCTGTCGACAAGATCACTTCGTGTTCGGGACCATGCTCCGCGCGCCATGGGTTCGGATCCGGGCGCTCTCCAGCTGTGTCGCCGGATACCGCGCGCTCAGATACTCCAGAGCTGGTATCGGCGCAGAAGCTCCTCGAAGTCACGTCACCGGCGCAAGAACCAGGGGAAGACTTCAGCAGAGGCAAACACCTCGTGTCGAATATCTGAAGGGCGGGTCCGGACGACGTTGCCTCCTAACGCGGAGCGCTCTTTTGGGATGGCAGGATCGGATCAGCTGTTAATCACGAAGCCGGTCGCCTGGCTGAGACGGCCTTGGGCAAGCGGGGGGGGTGCCCCCCCCCCCGCCGAAAACGGGGAGATGGGTAGAAGCGGGGCGGGAACCCAGGCGCAGTTCGTGTGATAAGGTCTAAGCGTCTGTGAGAGATCCTATTGTTGATCTAGTGACATGGCCGAGGCTGTGCCGACCGGCAGGAACGAACTTCCTAAAACAGAATCTCGTCTTCTTTACCTGACCGGTTCATCGACCGTTCATGAGCATTTGACCATTACGGGTCAAAACGCGGGTTTGGGGGCGCCCCTCCACAGGTCAGGCTACGGCCCGCCCTACATGCCCACCCGGCGTTCTTCATTCCTGATTTGGACGCTCGGATACGACATTCTCAACCCTTGATTGGTCGCGCTGCAGTTCAGGCTCGCCACAGAGAGTAGACCAAGCGTGTGGTATTATTGACGCATCCAGCGGATTTCAGGACCAGCCTCGCCTTCTGGATCAACGCCAAGGGCGTTCGCAAGCTTTTGCCGGGCCACAAGGGAATATTTCTGACATCTTCATGGTTCGAGCGACTTCCTTCGGATGAGTGATCGGCGTACGCATGTAGGCGTCGGTTGGTTGCGGTAAAGCTGGAAATAGCGTTCATTGATAATCCCGTGGCCGCTCGCGACAAAGGCGGGCCAGCGTGTAGCTGATTCTAATGACGCAAGAAAAGCGCTGGTGGCTGTCTGCTAGACGGGGTTCAGCCGCACCGGCGCGAGATTGAGCCGAATTTGTAGCACAATCGGCCATCGTAAAGTCTCTTCCATCGTGCGGACAACCTCGCCAACCGTGGATTGCGACGCCGGAGCGAAGACCGTGGATGCCGCTCGTTTCGGCCCCGCATGACTCTCTCAAAGCCAAGCGCCCAAGAGTCTGGGACAGCTTGGTCAGGGTGATGTGCGAAATGCCGTAGGACGGGCAGATATTTCGAGATGCGCAGCAGGAACTGGTCAGGCTTGGGCCGCACGGTACATCGAGGACTGCGATGTGTTCCGCAAATAACGCGTTAGCCTCATGCGTTATGCTGGCATCGAGAGAATGCAGTGTATTGTCCTTGAATGTTCCAGGCGCCGCGATGTCAGACCTTATTACATGTATTATTTTTGACATGTTATAGGTCTTTTAACACGTCGAAGGAGCTTTTGAAATGACAAGCAGCACTAAGCCAGCGCAACATCGACATTCTTTGAAGTCGACTCCTTCCCCGCGCTAGAGGGCATAGGCGGCGCGCCACCCGAAAATGAACATGTACGAACGGCTTGTTTTTCGCGATGATGACATTAATGGCGCTCGTATTAATCAGGCGCATTCAGACGAGACAGCAGCGCTACCCAAGGCGCTGCAGGTTTATAGTACGGATCGGTTCACAGATCAAATCTGGCAGACCCTCACCGTATCAAGCTCGCACAGTGTTCTTGTGCGCACATTGCTCAGGCGCCGCTTAAAGTCGCAGCGCAAACTTGGCCTGCGGCTTTACCGACGAAGCGCGGGCGATCGAGTTTTTTTGGGGGGAAAAACATCACCGCGGTGTTTTAAGGAATGCGGACGATTCTGGACTACCGCAATGTGTCACCGGATGCGGAACAACAGTGGCTGCATGTTAAATCACCCTGCCGGCAGTGGTTAACCCGGAGACCAAAGGCCGGACCATGTGATTTTAACATTCGAAACCGGAACCACCGGATTGAGCACACCAGCAGGGGCGCGGTGTATCAACGCGCTGAATGGCCGACGTTGTCGTTTTGAGGGCGTTACTCGCCCCCAATCACGGGCAGACCAAGCAAGGAGCCAAAACTGCTGGCCGCCGCGATAAATAAGAGTGGGTCTGCGGGGTATCCGGCGTTGCCAATTGCGAGATCGCGGTCGGTGACTAGGCCGCACCAGACCCGTTACAAAATAGCGGACGGCTCGCCGTCCGTGCAGTCCAGCTACGTCGAAAATCCGGCTCGCATCCAACTGCCCAGCTCGTCCACGAACGTTAGTTTATAGGGAATGTGATCGCGCCAGGAATCGTGCCGCCTCGAACCAGTCCGGGTTGCGGCTGCCACGGACCACGGCTGAGGTCCTGTACTGTCGATCAGTTCCAGCTCTCCGATTAGTGTCCGCCTTCCGGGCTGTGCGGTTGAATGCAAATACTCGGGACAGTGGACGGGAGGTCAGGCCATTCGCCGCTCACCTCGATTACTGTATTCTTGGATGGTCTAAGTTCGAGTCATCACCGGACCGTTCGCCTGTATTTGGCACAGTGACTGACGGCAGGTCCTTGGTGATGCCACCCACTTTCCGCCATGCAGTTCCCAGCAACCAGTGGTGAGTGCGATTGTCAAAGCAAGGTTTGTTGTTCATATCTTGTCCCCAGGCATCCACGTTCTGGACTTAGCATAGCCGCCAAATGGCCGTTTTGTCACCGAAAGCTTAGGGCGGCGCAATCTCTTGGCCGCGCGGTCGTACTGAAGAACACCTATAGAGCTTCCGAGACAAACCGGCACGAAACGCTCACCGATAAATTTAGGGCGGCCTTTTCACGGACGCCCATTTTCTTTACGCTTCAGTGCAGCCAAGACATCGTAGGGCCGGATCGGCAGGGTGACGGCAGGGCGCGCGCCGCAGCGTTATAGATCGCGTTGGGCAATTCGCGGAGTGTGCGATCACCGTGGTGCCGGGGCTCGCCCAGACACCGGAACTTCGGTGCTTCGACGAAAGCGATTTACCAGCTTGGCGTGTCGATCAGGCGCAGCGGGGCTATAGCCGCCAAGGGTTGCGTCGACGACGTTGCCGTCTCGATTTATCATGGTGCCTTCGGGCAGCGCCATCGACAGACCCCAAAGCGCGCGCCTTGGCACTGGGGCCAATGCGCGTCGGAAATCGACGACCGTGCCGCAGTCAAAGCCGAAGCACCATCTTTTCGACCGCAAATAACGGCGTTGCGGTCCACGTGGCAGCTTGACCGCACCCGGCGCGTCCAGGTCGGCATACGCGGGCGACTGGCCAAAGGTTGTCGCGGATACCAATCGCGTATCTGCGGGCAGATCAGCCGGGCCTAGCCGACATTTCAGCGACGCGGCGCAGCACTTCGGCCTGACGCAATGCGCGCAAACAGCGTTCGGAGGCGGACCGGGTTTGTGCTTCGGCTGTCAGGTGCTGCAAGCGAGAAACTCACCTCGCGGTGACGACTTTATGGGCGGCTTCGTCCATAAAAGCTTTCGACGCCAATATATAGGTCCAGGCCCGGTCCGACGACGCACCAAGCCGGGACGCTAGGTCGCGTTGGCCAGTCGTTTTCAAGCGCCGTCACCTGTGCGGGCCGACGTTGTACCAATGGTCCGCGCCGTCATCGCGAAGGGGTCATAGGCACATCGTTCACGCCCTTGGCATAAAGCCCAGGTGCGCAGAAGCCCGTGGGCCAGCAGGGGCGGCGTGGTGTTCCATGCGGGTGACAGGCGTTGCTTCGCCAAAGGCCATCCGCAGCTTTGGGATAGCTGGTGGGGACCGGACGGCTGTCGAAACTGGCCGTCTTCGCGGAAGAACACCCAGTTGACCGGCTTGCCGCAAGCGCCTTGGACGAGCGCGAGTCCGTGGTAAGTCGCGTCAAACGACGGCCCAAAACACGCCCAGCATGTAGTGCGCATCACGATCTTATCGGCGGGGCTTCCAGGCTATCGGCAGGACGGGCAGGATCAGCGTTTGCCACTGGTTGCCCGTGTGGATTTCCACTGCCTTCGTCGTTTGGAAACACGGTCGCGTTCACCGGGCTCCAACTGGAAAGTGCAGCGACGGTCTGGGTGGAATATCCGCCTCTAGCACGTCAGCGGAACCTTCGAATGCAAGCAGTTGTGTCGGGGTGTCCGTGGGGCAGAAATGCTGCCCGCGGTGTACGATGCCGCGATCAGTGCACGGGACCGGTCGTTGATCTCGGCTTCGTTCACGTTGGCGTGTTCGCTGCGGCCAATTCGACGGCCAATCGACTCTGACGCCATTTCGCGGCCATCAGGCTTTCGCAAGCCAAACAACCCAGGCGGCACGGTGCCATTAGGATCTTCTATGGCGTCAGCGTCTGCAGGTAGCCTTTTTGAGTCCTTCGGCAGCACGCTTGTCATCGACAGGAGGTGGACGACGAGCAAGGCGCGGTCGGGCGCAGCAGCGGCACGCCGTAGACCATGGCCTTCAACCTTGGCATTCAAGGCCGTAGATCGCCTTGCCGTTGGCTTGTCTCGAAGGTCCAGCGCAGGTGACGTCCTTGCCGACAAGACGCAGTTCTTCGTGCGCGTCAAGTCAGCCGCTGCAGCTCTTTCGGAAAAGAACGGACAAGGCGCAGGCGGGGGACCAGATCGCCGTAGGTGATCGAATTTTGTGGCCACTTCGGTCCCACAAACGCCATTCGCCGCGGTGCAGGTCGCCGGTCGACGTCCCACTGGGCGCTGCGCCTCGATAAGGGCGTACGGCAGGCGGCACCCGCTTGCGGTAAACCGGCCAGCGGTTTGCCAGATCGGACCAGCTACGCCGGGACACATCAGGCCCCACTTTCATCGTTGTCACCGTGGTGTGATGTGGAGCCTGGTTCCCACGACACTTCCAGCTCGTCCGCAAAGGATGCGGGCGATGGCGGTTGCGGAGTGCGGCCATTCGTGTGCAACGGATGATAGTGATCGTGTTTGTTGGCCGTCGTGTGCGATCCTACCGCACAGCATCGGTCGGTACTTCGAACGTATCGCCCACGGGCTGCACGGCAGCCGTCAGCAGCGACAGGGTTCAATCGCGGCGATTGGGATGCGCGCGGAAGCCAAAGGGCGACGCCGGTTGCGGTCATCGACCAGAAGGCGCGGCGCGTCATCGCGATGCAGGCTGCGGGGCGGATGGGCTGTTCGTCAGGGCGGGGACATTAGTTTGTGCTCATTGGTTTTGCGCTTCCGGAACATTGCCTGCCGCTTCGCGCACGGCTTTGCGGATTGCGGGTGATTAGGTGCATGCAAAGCGGCACAGGTTGCGGTCATCACGTCGTCAATATCCTGATCCGTTGGGTTCGGGGGCCTGCAGGCGGCTGAGGGCGGCCTTGCAATGATCTGGCCGGGACTGGCGTAACCGCACTGCGCCGCGCAGATTTGCCGCCACGCTCATAACGGGGTTGTGTGGATCCGCGTCAGGACTTCGATCGTCGTAAGCCTTCAGGCCTGCGATATCGCGGACGGGCGGGATGCACGACCGGGTGGTTGGCGTCGATTTGTGCACGGGTGGCAGGCACCCACTGCCGATTCCGGCAAGCCAAAATTGGTGCCGGTCAGGCGATTTTCGGTTCCGGATCGCCCAAAGCAAAGGGGCCGTTTTGCGGGTCGCATCGACGCCTGACCTTTTCCGGTCCATTCGATTGTTCGACAATTCTATCATGGGTCGTGTTTCCTGATAGATAATTTCTTTGCAAAGTCAGGTTTTGGGGGAACGGGTCCGGTTGCAACACGACCCGGGCAGAGCGCTGGCACGGCACAGGAAGAAGGCTACTGCGGTTGGGAACAATCGGTATTCTTTTCGTCCAGGACCCCAAAACCGGGCCCGCGGGATGGGCTGAGGTGGCGGCGTATTAAGGGGAATAAACCGCCCTTTTGGCGGGGGGGGAAAAGGGGGAAAATCCCATTCTTTCTCCGTG
>Ga0163217_1058370_pt1 | contig 14243 bp, 15 predicted proteins | sample SynspAceP_FD_185933 | JGI IMG/M metagenome (GOLD analysis project Ga0163217, IMG submission 185933) | Saline lake microbial communities from Ace Lake in Antarctica - Synechococcus sp. Ace-P (PacBio error correction) | ecosystem: Environmental > Aquatic > Non-marine Saline and Alkaline > Saline ... | reverse complement strand
GTGGCTGATGCAGGTATCATCTCTGCGATGAGATACGGCCTTCACGGTTCTCTGCCTTCCTAAGCCTCTAAGCGTCCGCTATCGCGCAGGACAATGTTGGAAGCTTTCCATTCGAAGCATGTTCCTATTTGGTCACCAATTGGCGCACCAAGTTCCAACGACCTCATTATCCGCACACCGCTGATGCGCTCTCGAACAATGGGAGGAAAACCAAGTTTGCCGACTGGGTTGCATATCGCCTGACGCCGCGGAGCGTAGCAAGGACGCGTCGAGTCTCAATCGTATCTGGCACGTCCCTGATCCATGGCTCACTGATGATTGAAGACCTAGAGCCGTCAGGACCAGAGATTACACGGGGAGCGTCAGCGGCGCACGACTATCAGCGTGGCACCAAGCGCCCCAGCGTCGTTCAAGGCTCTCAAAGCGGCAGAGAGCTAAACTACCTCTTCAAAACATTAACGCCACAGCGTGCAAAACCTGAATGCTGGCCATGGCACGCCTTGAAGAGGCAGTGCGTGACCATGTGCGCAGTGGACCCCACTGTTGGTAATGACAGGCCTTTGTATGAGCACCGATGCTCCCATGCCTAGAGCGAATGAAGCCGCACGGTAGTTCCGTAGGATATTGAAAATAATTGCTGTTTTGGAGCGTTTCAGGAGGGTTCTCTGGCCGCGTTCATAATGACGCAGGATGTCGAGCGGGGATGCTTTGAGTATCCGAACGTTTGCGTACGAGTGTCTCAGAGGTTGAGTCGCGTGCCGGACTTTACTTTTTCTATGAACTTCGACGGTTTATCCCAAATTGAATTGGAAAGTGCTAGGTCCAGATCGAATGGTTGATTCATAACCACGCTTTCAATAGTTCTTTTGAGGTTAGTTCGAAGCACAGAAATGGGTCGCAATATGCGACGAAGTTAAAACGTAAAAATCAGGTAAAGCTGCACAAATATTAGGGGCATTCTGTAATGATAAAGAATTGCTAATCACAATTGGAATGTTTTTGGGCCATTTCAGCGTTGCGCGAACGTCAAACTAATTGAGCCTGTCAATAACTCGCGCATAGACCGTACACTTGTTCCGGCAGTCGGGAGACCGCAACTCGTACCATTTGGGAACACTTATTTACTCAAGGCGTCCTTCATTTTTACGCCGCAATAAAACTCCGCAAAGTATCAAACTGAGATGGATTAGAAATGCTGGATCGAGAGCTTTCAATTTCAAGTTCGGGACCAAGTGCGACCTCGCCCCAATCGGGGGTATTCCAAGGCGTCCCGTCTAGTTAGGGCTTCAACCGGCGTATGATGGGGTCCGGTTGGCACACGTGCAGCTCGGAATCCCTTTATGGCATTGGTGTTCCAAGGACAACGGAGCTGTTTTGCTCTTGTTCTATGCAAATGGTGGGTGATCCAACGAAACGCCGGCGGAGCCAAGTCCTCTTCTCACCGACCCAGCAGTCGAAGTGAATGATGAAAACCTGGAAACAGGATTTCATTTTTTATAGTGGTCGTTCCGGAGACTCCACTTATTTTCTTATACCGTGAAGTTTATTAATGACCTTGCACGTCCTGCTTTTTCTTCAGAACGTTACCTACAGCCTAAAGACGGAATATTGATTGATTTAGTCACTAAAAAAATGGAGGTGCTCTCTTGCAAACAAAGTTCAAACTACAATATCGAGTGCTGTCAGGATTGTTTAATAGCGGGCGCTTCGACCCTGCAATTTGAGTTGCCGTGATGCCTAACTGATCACAATTAGCTTTAATATTTGCGGGAAATTAACCTGTTAATACGGACGGTGTATTGCGCCTAAGCTAGTTCTTCGATTAGAGATGAGATCAATGGAAAAGATTTTGCCTGTTGTGTCCACGAATGGGCAGGTAATTTGTCGGAATTGCGAGGGTAAAAATGGCATCACAATGCCAAGTGGCAGTTGGGTATTGGAAAAAACTGACGTGGACCCCCTTGATTTTCCTCCACGATCGATGAGGAAGTTTGGCCCTGACAGAGACGGACGAGATGAAGAGAAACGAGGTTTTCAGAAGAGCAGATCATCGGCGCTGCTTAGAGCCGAGGCGGGCGCGAAAGACCGCGACCTGGCCCCGGCGGCCAGGGGTGTCGGAAGCGACCGATCTACAAACTGGAAGTCGAAGTTGGCGGGGCCTTGGGTGTCCGAAGCCCGGCGCTGAGTCGCTCCTGAGGACGAGAACGGGTAAGCTGAAAAGCGACGCTTGTGATGCCGATGCTTGACCAGGACTGTGTTGAAGGACCTATTTGCCAAAAAAGTTTCTGCGCCCGCGCCAAGCGGGAAGCTGTTTGCTCATCTCGGGACTTGTTTACGGATGAGCGACGGCGGGTCGTGCCGGGTCATCGGTGCCGATCGGGGGATGTGCGTTCGTATCCACGCGGGCGGACAGAGCCGAGCTTCGCGCAGAAGCTGCGCGGAAGGCTGGGCCAAACCGCGCGTCGCCGCGTTTGGCTACGTCTCTTCATTATCTGCTTGGCGCCGGGAGGCGTGATTGCATCAAACCGCAAGAAGACCCAGGTATTTATCGCGAGGAAGTACTGCGGTCAGGCGGCGACGGAGCCCGCAGAGGGCTGTGGGCACCAGGCGCCCGCTCCAGTGCAGGCTCTTACGACCAGCGCTGGAGCCTGGACCTTTGTGCATGACCAGAGGCTTCGGGTCGGACGGTTCCGGGTTCCTAAACGTGGTCGATGACGTGGACCAGGGAATGCCGTGGCAGCGGTTCCGACACCTCAATCTCAGGTCGCCGTGTCGTGCCGCGAGCTGAACCAAACTGATCGAACAGCGCGGGAAGCCCGCATGATCGTCAGCGACAACGGGGCACTGAGCTCACCAGCAATTGCAGTGCTCGCATGGGGCGGTGAGATGGGCTGGAGTGGCAACTACATCGCTCCAGAAGGCGATGCAGAACGGCTACGCCGAAGCTTTTAAACGGCCGGATTCGCGACGAGCTACTCCAACGAGACGCTGCTTCCTCAGCCTCACCCAATGCCCGAGTGAGATCGCGCCTGGAGGAAGGACTACAACCGCGAGAGACCGCACTCGTCTCTCGGATACAAGACCCCGGCGGGCGTTCGCCGGCGAACTGACAAGCAATGCCGCTTTCGCTAGCCCTTACGGCTCCGCTGCGCAGCCCCCATTGCTTCAAACCGCGCTCAATTGCGCAACAACACGGTCGGCTCTAATCCAGATGGAGGAAAGTTGGGGGTCCACGTCAAAACCCTTAACGCTCCACGCAATCAAACAATATTCCTAAAGCACATCAGCAAGATGTGAATCGCGAAGCTCGGCTGACGGTCATTTTCAAACGAGATTGGACCAAATCCGAAGGATCTTGGGCCAATCCGGCAGAAGGTATATGACGAGCACTGGCTTCAAGTTAAGCACGGAGCGAGCAAAGCTTTGACGGGCCAATCTGACGCTGCCAAAGGAAACTGAGATTGGGTCAAACCTTTCTCAAGGCGCCGCTTGGATAAAGCGGCAGCTGAAATATTGATGATCCACTTCAATTTTTTAGCTGGGTCGCGAAGATCGAGGAAAGAGATCGAAAGTCTTGTTACAGCTGAGGCGTATTTGCGAATGAAATTATGTTTCGTGACTTTTTTCGCGTCGGTCCTTGATGTCTTTGGAGCAGGTCGGCCGCAAAATCAGAGAAAGTCCTGCGTGATGCGAGGAAAAACAGCTCTTTACAGAGCTGAGCGCGAAGCCCTTATTCGTTGGAGGATCGTTACGGAATTGATCATGGACTATCAAGAGCTCGTCGGGCGGTGGAAAGGGCGGGTGCTGATGATTTGTGGGCGTCCGGGACTGCTGTTTCTTGGCGGTCACATGTTGAGGGCCTGATGTGGATGGATAGACTTGGGTTGTCGCGGACGCGTTGTTTTCAAAAGTGATGTGGTTCCCACCAAAATACTCGGCACGGAACTTCCAGACGAAGAAAGCAGTTGCGATTTCTCTTTGTCCTAGGTTCTGCCGGAATGCTGGAAGGACAAAGAGGGGTGTGCTATGTGCGTGGGTCTATGACCGGAAGAAGTGGTGCTGGACCAGTTATGGGAAACGCATCGGGGATTCTGTGTTGATCCCATTAGAGAAGAAAACCACTGAACCATTTTTTCTGCCGGGTTACACCCGTTCTTCGTTCGGTCAGTTCGGCTGTAATCTCACTTGCTTCCCTTCTGGGCCAGAACTATCCATTTCCCAAGGCAGTTCGCGCGGACGATTCCAAAGCCAACACGGATTGAGCGCTTTGCGTGGTGAGTCGGGGTTTTTTATTGAGCCAGAACAGCACACCCAAGGAAATTGATTGGCGCGCACAAACAGCACACAGAAAAATGAGCTGAATCAAAGGTGAATGAAACAACCATTATTATCGCACACATGAAAATGACACAGCACACAGATATGCGGTGAAAAAAATCAATGGAAAAACAGTGAGATAGACACACCTTAGTCAATCTTGTCATTAAATTCGCTGTATGCAATCACTCAATTTTGTCTCAAAGGCGCTGCTTTAGCACAGACCGTCACTCCGCAGCCATTGAGAATTTACCCGTGCGTGTTCGGCCCGCCCGCCTGACCACACAAGAAGCCATAATCCGGCGCCCCTTCCTGCTGTTTCGCTCGCTGGCGATTAGTCCAGTGGCCCATTGCCGCGGGCCAAACGGCGAAAGCGTTCATGCAGAGTTCAGATGTACCGCTGGCGCTGGAATCTTGCCCGAAACCGCTGATTCCAAGCCTCCATTTCAACTGGCATGCCGGCCTCCTATAGTGCGAGAATTTCTCATCCCAGAATAAATGGCATCACGCCCGAAATTGCTGTCAGCATGCAGATTGGTGCACGAAGTGCAGTTCTTGTTGGCGTCTGAACCACGCAAAACCCGCTGAAAGCCAGCGATTCCCTCTACGTGATATTCCTTGTCGAAAAAGATTCGTGCGCATAAAACGACGCCGCACATTGCAGCCATTTGAACTACAAAGATAATCAATCGGCAACACGAAATATGTAAAATCGCTCCTATGAGACAACAGGAATGAAGAAGAATGGCGTATTGTTGCCTTCCGTCCAACCAAGGTAACGTCCGTTGAGACGAGATGATCTTTGGAATAGTAGTGTTGGGATGAAGTTGATGTGGTTGCGGAATAACTTTACCGCCTATTGGACAGTGCCGAGCTTGTAATGGCATTAGCGTCTGCGCAAATGACACGACCAAAGTGTTAAGGTACGGCGGTCGCAGAAATAGCTGGAAGCTCTGGGAAGGAGCCGCAATACTGTCTGATCATGAGCACTTCTCCTGCTTCAAGGGCTGCGTAGACAAGGGCAACCTCGAAAACCTTTGTCCAATTCTCCCGCGGTGGCGGAATGCTGGTTTCGCCTTCCGTCCCGATCAATGTCATCCCGAACCCGGCCGCAGTTCCGTTATCTGCAATTTCCTAAGAATCCATCTGGTCGTAGTTCATTAGTCAGATTTGAGAGAGATGATCATATAGAAGTTACCCTTGCGAGACCGGGCATGAGATTGCCGTCAATAAAGTGAGGGTGTGATCTTGATTCATCATAATATCAATCGACCGATCATTTTTACCGCCAGAGGCTTTGAAGGCCGATTTTTTGCATATCTGATAGTTTTTTAGTGAATTTCCCGGTCCGTAACCGCAACGACCTTTTCGAAATCGTTTTCTCTTAATGTCAAAATCGAGAATTCGATTCCGTCCTGGTTTTTTTTCCACAATGATTTTCGATAGGCATCGCTGGTCAGGAAACCTGTTTGGTGGTCTTTCAAAAATTCCACGCGTTTGTATTCTTTACCGACAATTGTCTTCGACCATAGAGCGCGATTGTTGATTGTTTCTATCTCAGCGGACTTTCGCGACGAAACTCGGGAAATCAGGTTCACGACAGAGGTTCGCCATCACAGCCAGCGACTATCACCGCCTGTGAATCGGTTGTTAAATAAAGAGCGGAAATTGCTATTTGGAGGCGACTTTCTCGGTCGGGTGTTCTCGGCAGCTTGTGAAGAAATGCGCCGTGCATGCCTCTTTTTGCAATAATATCTTTAGGCACGGCTTTATGATTCGCACGACCGAGGCGCTTTCCTGCCTGACGCGATATAGGTGATCCCGAAACGATTCCAAGAAGTCGTTCAGCCACAGAGTTTCACTGTCAAATTCAAAGTTACTTACGCCCGAGAAACACTTAGATCGGAATTTCTCGCAACCATCCGCATTCTAAAATCGTCTTGTTGCTCTCTGATCTCCCGGTTGACGATCACCCTCTCATAATCGTTTGGATAAAATCCCTTGAGAACAAAACTGCTTGTCTAACGCAATACCAATATTTTTCCCGATTTTTTCGTCATGTCGGATGGTTTGGGGCTGTGACAATCTCAATCGATTTACTGATTTTCTTGGATTGCGCAGCGATCTTCTAAAGACGGATCTTTGGAGGCGATATAGTTCGATGGATTTTTGCGGTCCATCAGTGTGGCTTAGGAAAATTCGGATATTTCCATGTTCAGATGTGTCATAAATTTTGCACGTGCGAAGTATTTGGAAACGCGCATTGGTTTCAATGGTCATAATCGTCAACGGGAAATGTCAGTAAAAGTACGCGAGCAGTCACTTTTCGTCTGAGTCAGGCGACAAGAAACGTGTCATATAGGAACTATGTACCTTGATATTGTAATTAAGCTCTGCTCGACACGGTTTTGGTTCCAGCGTGGAAACCAAATATTTGCTTCGCAATGAGCAGGCGTTGTGCGGTATTATATTTTTAGGACAAAAAGAAAAAGGCCCCGCCAAAGCGGGACCTTGGTCTTACGTGTCAGGTAAATTCGGGCCGGCAAATTTACATCATTGCCACCCATGTCGGGCATTCCGCCGCGCCTTTGGCGGGTTTCTCTTGCAATCATCACTTCCGTCGTGAATCAGCAGACCGGCAACGGAATGCGCATCCTGCAGCATTGCGCACGACCTTGGTAATGGGATCGATAATGCGGCCGCAAACCAGATCTTCGAACACCGCAGTCTGGGCATTGAGCCGAAGGTTCGACTTTTTCTCTAGAAGTTTGCCGCAACCGGCGGGTCCTTCGACACCCGGCGTTTCTGCATCTGGCGAACTGGCTTTCCTGAATCGCGCGACGCACATCTCAAATACCAACACGCTCGCGTCATCATTGGCCGGCACAACTTCTCAAAGCGCCTTGGTGGCGTAGAGCAGTGCTTGTTCCGCCGGCCCGGAACGATGGCCTTCTCGGACCGCGGCGCGGTAGCGTTCATCGCGTCTTCAACACGATCCGCTTTTTCCTTCACCTCGCATTTCGGTCGCACCAACCAACGCGGATAATTAGCGACGCCGGCCTGCGAGCTTGCCAGACGTTCCTGCAACTTTCACGTCGTAGTCGGAGCTGACCTCTTCCGATCTGGTGCGGATCTGTTTTGCAAAACGATCCCTGGAGTCGTCCTTCTTGCCAGCACCGTTCACGATCGTTGTTTCATCCTTGGTGATCGTGATTCTTCTTGGGCCGTTACCGCAGCATGTCGAGGGTGAACATTCTCGAGCTTGGTTCCGAGGTCTTCGCTTGACGACCCTTGGCCCCCGGTCAGGAGGCAATATCTTCCATCATGCCTCTCGACGATCACCGAAGCCCGGCGCCTTGACGGCAGCGATCTTCAGACCGCCACGCAGTTTGTTGACCACCCAGGTCGCAAGCATATCGCCTTCGACATCCTCGGCCAGGATCATAACGGACGCTGGACTTTCGCACGGCTTCGAGAGCGGCAGCATGGTCTGCAGATCCAGAGACCTCTTTTCGGCAAGCAGGATGAGGGATCTTCGAGTTCGAGCCGACATCTTCTCGGGTATTTGTCACGAAGTTCTTTACGGCGAAAATGTAGCCGCGGACGTCGAATTGCTGCTTCGACGACTTCGAGTCGAAGTGAGGGATTTTGCTTCCTCGACCGTGATGACGCCTTCCTTGCCAACTTTCTTCATGGCATCGGAGAGATCATTGAGCGATCTCCAGATCGCCATGGCGAGATCGTGCCCAACCTGGCCGATTTCCTCGTCTGACTTCACTGTTGGAGCGCCCACGAGATCCGGCGACAAAACCGCCTCGACCGCCAGGTCGATGCGCGCTTGATATCCATCGGGACTCATGCCTTGCCGCGACGGCCTTGCAGCCGTTCGCGCACGGATTTGACTGAGCCAGGACAGCGCCGTCGTCGTTTACCGTCACGGTCGTCGTTGGGTTTTTGGGACGCAAACTTCTCGGCCAATCTGTGGCGCCCATTGTTTTCGAACCGGTCTTCAAGCTCGATTTCCTGGCGACCGAGACACCATCCTTGATAATGCGGGGGAGCCGTTAGGATTGTGAGGATGACGTTGCGGCCTTGGTTCCGAGCGTGACTTTAACGGCTTTCGCAAGGATATCGATGCCAGTCGGCATCTTGTTCCGTGCCTCGGGCACCGAATATTAGTTCCTTTAGACATTTATCAGAATCCTTGTGTAGGCTGAGCGGCCTGGGGACACTTTTAGTGCCCGTGCACCATGATTCCATGATGTCGGGCCTCTTTCAGGAGATCAACAGCTCTTCGCCGTCGATCTTGGCTTCGGTGCCCGCCATTTCCCGAAAAGCACCGCGATCACCAAACTTTGACGTCAAGGGACGGCGCGCACCCTTTTCGTCCAGGGACTTCCTCTGGCCTATGGGCCCAGCTTATTCGCCATTCCCATAGGTTTTTCTCTGGCCGTATCCGGAATAATATTGCCCCAGTAGTTAGGATTGTCTTCTTTTTCCACCCGTCGAGCAGTACTCGATCGTGCAGGGGCGAAACTTCATGGCCCTATGTCCTTGCCTAAAAAAAACATTGAAAATATGTGTGGAATACACGCTTTATTGGCACTCTTGTTGGGAGGCTAATCCGTAAAAGAAGACTTTGGTGAGCTTCAGGGCCGCATTGAATGAAGCGATTGCCACCAGGATCAAATATAAATTCGGAAGGCGTTTGCTGGGCGTTGCCGGAGCAAATCGGGTGGGGCGATCAAATTTCGCCGCAATGTGCGCGGAGTATGAAATTTCCCTTTCACCAGTTTAAATAGCCATCCGAGATCATCTGCTGACCCGGAACCAAAGATTATATCTTCGAAAGTGTCGGAGGACCGCTTTTTCCGTGAGCAGGAGGCGAACAACCGGACTGAAAAATCACGCCAGCCATTCCGGCAACGAGAGGGAGCGATGGACCAAATGGCTTAGTCTCGCAGGAGGACGGAAAATCAGCGGCCGGTGGTAAACACCACGGATGCACACGATAAAATAAGCAAACAATCAAGGTGTTGGCGATAACACTATATCGCCACACAGAAAGCACACAGCCACACATAGATATGGTATAAAACCTTATGAAAACAGTAACTTTAAGTGTCATGTTCGTTTAGTCAGAACTGGGATTATTTCGAATCCGCGAGCTGGGACATGCTCGCCGACCCAGGGCCATTGCCTGAAGCCATTCCAAGGCCGCCGCCGCCCATGGCTTGTCGCTCGATTGGCGTTACCTACAATGATCGGTGATCTTCCTCGAATACGGCGCGTTGGATGTGCGGCGGCCTTGCGCGAGGTTGGCGTGCGGACGTGTGGCAGGTAACAGCGGGCGATATCCTGTGAGAGCCTGCGCAAGGAATTCGTCCGCGATGGATGCCGCCAATGTTGATCTGAAGGGTTCTTACGAGCGGTTTTATCGCGAGCTGTCGACGGGACCTCACTTGCCAAACGTGCTCGACACGCTGGTGCATATTCCGCCACGGAGACCGATTGCTGGCTGAGATCACCAATCTCATCGATTCCCGGGTGAAAACGACGGACCCGCGCGACTGGCCGAAATGTTCCGCTGGATTTTTCGACAATCTTGGTCCGGACGTGCCGGTTGCATTTCTCGGCAGTTTCACCCCGACTGGAAGATGCTCGTACCCCTGCCACGCCACCACGAAAGACACTGGCGCTGGGCGGGCAGCATCGCGCGGGATGCCGGGCATCAATTATGTCCTACACCGAATGTCCACGACAAGGGCCGCCAGAGCACTATTGCCCGAACTGCGCAACGCGCACCCATTACGGACGCGACTCGGTTACGAACTCAGCGATGGCATGATGTTGCCGCGTCGCAATTCCGGTTGCCGCTGTCCGAATTGCGGCACCGCGCATCCCCGGCGTTGTTCGACGCCAAACCCAGGCACTGGGGGCCGCAAGCGCCAGCTGTCCGGCTTGACAGGAATAAACGGGGCGCGTTTCAAACCCGCCCGCTGAGCAGTTCAGGATGGTTTTACGCCGGGACAGCGGTTACCGGCGCCGTCCCGCACGGTCAAGCAGCACCAGGGAAGATTACGACTGCCACAGCCAATCAGGACCAGGCAATCGAAGATCATTGTGCGAGCGGGGCGATTCAGCCCAGGTGGCAATCAAGCGGACGTGTTGCCACCGAGATCGCCAGACTGAGTGTTGTAGCCGACGCTGAGCGCCACTAACGCGGACACGGCGACGGAACATTTCCGCGTCAGGTGGCCGGGCTGGCCCCGAAATAGGCCCCGATCAGGACCGCAAAACGAGCTGGCGAGCAGAGATCTGCGAAATCCGGGTGAGGTGATGCATCAGCCAGATCAGCGGATAGCCGAGGATGGCAATGCCACCCGCGCCGAACATCAGCAGGGGCTTGCGCCCGATCTTGTCTGACCAGGCACCGAAGGTAACGAGATCAGGACCAGCAGGGGGCGGCCATGCTGATTCGTGTTTGATAGTCGAGCGCGGTTCCGAAGCGCGGTTCTGCGACCTGCATTGATCAGACCAGGTCGCCACATAGCACGAACATCATTGTAGAAGCCGACGGGCATTCACGATGTTAAGCCGATTGACCTTGGACATCGAGCGCCATCGGTCCTGAAGCTTCGCACGATGGGCGATTTCGGTTTGTCTGCGCTTTGTCCTCGGGCATGATCGGGGCAGGTGACGACGGACAATTCAGGCCGACCACGCCGACGAGAATCCCGAGGATGAAGGGCCAGCGCCAGCCCCAGTCCGGAACATCTGGCATTCGTCAGGAGATGGCTGATCCAGGGCCGCTGACGCCCGAGCCCGCAGCAGGATTGCCGCCCACGGCGCCGAACAGGGTCCAGCTGGGTGAAGAAGCCACGCTTCTTGTCGGCGGGCGTGTTTCAGCCAGATAGACAATCGACGTGTATTCGCCGGCCGACCGAGAGGCCTGCAGCATCCGCATCAGCACCATCAGCACGGCTGCAGCCCCCCGCATGTCGCGTGGTCGGCAAAAAGCCGATGACCCGGGTCGGGAATTCGCCGATGAGCATGACCGGAGAGGGACCAGCGCTTTCTTGCTGCGAATCTTGTCGCCGATTATTGCCCGAGATGAACCCGCCCACCGGCTTCGCATCAGGAAGCCGGCAGGGCAGAAGCTACCGAAGGATGCGATCAGCAAAAACGGCTGGATTCGTCAGACGGGAAAAACAGCCGGCCGATGATTCGCGAGCGTTAAAAACCGTAGACCGCGAAGTCAGTTTACCACTCGAGCACGTTCCGGTGACGCCCGGCTGCAATGACCTATGCGCCGCGTGCGCGCTTCGCTCACATCGCTCATATCTAGTCCCCCGTTTGCCCCTTGCCAGCTAAGCGAGGTGCCGCGTCGGTGCAAGGGGAGGTTCCAACCCTGATGCCATGAGTTTCATCCATGCCCGCGCGGCTGGATTGCCTTTTCGTCGCGATGCGACCTCACAATGACGGGGGACAGTCAAACCGGCGGTGGTGTCGCCCCAGCATCCTTCGAGACGACGGCTTCGCGTTTCCGCTTCGTCCATCGCCCGGACTGATCCGGGCATCCATGTTTGATATGTAGTGAGGTGTCGAAACAGATACGCGGATACAGCCGCGTATGACGGTCGAAAAAGGCTGTGACTCCCTTAGTGAAACGTCTCCGTCGTATAGCCCAGAGGCGGATGGTGTCGCTCAGTAATCCCGGGGAGGCCGGCCTTGGCTTTCAGAGTGGCGGGCAGGGAAAACTGTCGGCCTATGGGCACGCTCCCCAGACCATGGGGCAGAACAGGCCGCGCCGGGCTTGGCCCGTCCGCGGGGCCTTTCGGCCTGAAGGATCAACCCCGTCCACATCGCTGCGAGACGCATCGAATCGGCTTTCGGCTCGGAGCGAAGGTTATGGGGCGGGCATGGGACAGGATCGAGGACCGAAAGATTCGAAGGGGAGCTGACTTCCGCGCGCACATGAGTTGCGTGGAAGGCGCGGATCGCGAGCGGCCTTGTGCGCATTGATTCGCCACATCCTCGATCAGGGGAGGCCGGTTGGGGCAGGATGCTGCCGATGCAGCCGGCAGTTTTGCCGTTCTGGTTTCAAAGGGTCACGCAAGGATCGCGCGGGAGAGTTTCCAGGCGCGGTGTTTGAAAAACGTCCCGTTGCTCGACCCGGCGCCGGACGGACCGTTTTTTCAACCCGTTGCGATGGAAGCCGCCGGGCTGCACTCGATCAGGATTGCCCGGTCTTCATCGGGCAGGCGCGCCGATCCGGCAATATTCGAGCCGCCGCCCAGGACCCGTAGCCCACCACCCGCGCGCTATGATCGCGCCCGGCCGTACATCCCCCGGAATTCGCGCACATCCAGCGTGGTGACCCGCAAATCAAGTGGCCCGGCACGGCCCAGCAAGCCTTGACCGGACAACCGTCCGGCAGGCTTGTTCAATCCTCGATTTTCTCGAGGCTCAGGGTTTCGACATGTGCCGGAAAATTCTGGTCACGCGCATTGGCGCCCTCATATCGTGATAGTGGCTGAGATCGGGAACTGATCACGATGAGGGTCTCGGGCCGCCCCACAGAGGCCTTGAGAAGCGTTTCTGGCTTTCCTGCGGAGCGGGGCCGCCGCGATCACCGGCGACGAAGTGTGAAATCGCGCCCAGCACCGAGTTGCAGGAAGCCAGTATTTCGAGGACTGATGCTTCTTCGGCGTGGGGGATATGGATTGCTTCGACGCCGGAATGGTGAGGGTCGGCGTTCAATTCCCGTCGAGATCGAGCGGCCAATCCACCAAGCGGTTTTACGAAAACGGGTGAGCGGGCCGGAACAGAACTTCGCACGGACCACCCAGGTGGGGCGGGACGAAGACAGCACCGACCCGGCTTGATCTCGCCGGCGCCCGGGCAATGGACTTTGTAGGCTGATCCGGGCCAAACGCGGCCGGAAATAGAATCAGCCGGGCATGGGGGGCGATCAGGGCTTTTGGGGTTCAGGCCGTCGTCGGCGATGCGATCGGACAGGTATTTGTCGACCATGGCGGCAAGTGTCTGTGCATCGGCGGATAGAAGGTTCCGGGCACATAGCGGAGCGTGTCTGGGACCGGAGCTGCAGGGCTGGATTGTCATGGAGATGACTTCGCTCGGACTTGGAAATTGAATATATCGGGCAACGGCGGCGCATAAGAACTTAGCCGCCGCGCATCCCAGCGCCAAAGCCTAAGAGAAAGGGACCCATCATGTTGACCGTTTACGGCCCTTCAAGGAGCTTTGCGACACGACCCGGAAATCCCTTGAAATTGGCTCGGAACGGACGCGGAAAAAGGGGGGGGGGCCCCCCCCCCCCCCCCCCCCGGGCCCCCCCACAGGTTCCTTCATGTCCGATTGCCGACGGCAGTTGACTCGAAAGGTCACCGAATGGGCCATGGAAGTGGGTTGGAAGCTTTGCTCAACCGCGGGCAGCACGACTGGCGCGGCCTGGATGGAAGTCATTCCGGGAAAACGTCAACCGGAGGGACAATATTCGCCCTGCAGTTATGGTTCGAAAAATCCGACCTCAACAAACCGCCGGTGATTGAAAAACCGATGCGGCGTCATGGGCTCGGTTTCAAGCCGGAAACAACAGCAGGCGGGGACCCTGGGAAGACCTCACTTCAGCGGGGCTGGACTAGAACGGACACAAGCATTCTTTCGTCCCCTTGTTTCCCCATGGCCCGGGACTTGATCCGGGGCATCCATATGGTCTCTCAAAACCGATAACCGCTTTGCGCGTGGACCCACATCCACGTGCGATGGGGGCCAGGGATCAAGTCCGGCCCCATGGGGGGGACGTTTTGGGGGGGAAGGGTCACGCCCACCCGCCATAATCCCGGTCGTCCACCCCTTGCCGGGGGTCCAAAATTTCTCCCTTTTTTTCCCTCCCCTTTTCC
>Ga0163217_1099905_pt1 | contig 14244 bp, 7 predicted proteins | sample SynspAceP_FD_185933 | JGI IMG/M metagenome (GOLD analysis project Ga0163217, IMG submission 185933) | Saline lake microbial communities from Ace Lake in Antarctica - Synechococcus sp. Ace-P (PacBio error correction) | ecosystem: Environmental > Aquatic > Non-marine Saline and Alkaline > Saline ... | reverse complement strand
TTGGAATGATAGTCTTTGTAGAGTGCGTTTTTTATCTTATTTGTGGAGTCTCGGACCATAGTTATTCGCAGGATACGGACAATTATATCTGTTCAGCAGAGTATAGTCTTTCTATAGAGTTTGTTAATTGTTTCAAGTGCGCTTAAACTCGAATAGCGGAAGTTGTTGTTTGGTTAATTTACCTGTATTGCCCGTTTTTGCTGCCTTTGCCTAAATACGGGTTCCTCGTTCATAGTGATCTACAGTTCAGCTATTAGTTTATGATTATTTTGGTTTGCCCTTTGGCCATCACTAATCGTACTGCAAGCCCCTTTGCGCGAAAGCCCGGCCGATTCCCCTCATTCTTAAAGTTGTACTTTAGTTTCTTTACTCGGCTCTATTTAAATCATAACTGTTCCGTGTGTGGACCCTGGTGCTTATAGGTACAGACGTGCCCGTATAATCCTCCTATATTTGGCATTGTATCACTGTACGATCTCTGGTAAGTGTTTTCATTTTCTGCCGGTGACGCCGGTTTTAGCGAAATTATAATTTCTTCTACTTTTCATTTCTTAACAGCTATGTGTGCTCATATTAATCGTTTATTTTATTTGGGCGGAGCTATAATAATATTCTAAGTTATCTGTGGTCTTAATTAGAGATGTCTAGCATTTGCGCATTTGTTAATACTGCGTTATTGTCGGGCTTTTTAATAATTGGCAGGTGTAAAGAATCTATATTGGGTGTAGTGCGCCGGATAGAATGCAGTATGTGTGTGATAATACATAATTTTTGTTTCCATGGAAAGTAATGTGTACTTTCTCTATAGTATATTTTGGGCGTTTACCCATTATTTAGGTTTACCTTTGTTCTCATAAAATTCTCAGCAGATAACAACTTCCGATTATATGTGGACACTACTTAGGCAGGACTTGGGACTTGCTCTTACTTCATTGTGGCAGAGGTTATATTTCTCTAGAGAATTTAGATTGATTTCTGTTCTCCTTTGTGGGTGCTTTTGTTTATGTCTCTCTGCACGTGTCCTAGCTCTCTCACGGTTCCGTTAATAGTGGCGCATTGCGGTGTGCGAATTTGTATATTTTATATAGATAGCAACCCATTCTCTTCTGCAGATGCCTTCCTGGGCTCCTGTCGTGAGAAGTAAGTTGACCCTTAGATACGCGTATGGTAATAAGGTTTCTCGAAAATATTGCTTGAGGTATTGATATTATTGACCAAAAGATAAATGGGTAAATGGAGAATTATCGAACCCAATTACCGAATTGCATATAATTTCTATTTTCATGTGGTTGAAAAGTAAATCTACTACTGGCTCCTTTATTGTTCTGTTACCCTAGCTTTACGACTATGTTGCGTGTATGATACCAAGATTGGACAGGTGGTACAGCGATTAGATCCGTGTATTTAACCTATTATATACTAAATTCTCTCAATAAGTACGTTTGATTCTACTTTTTGCCCTAAATTAATTTGGCAACGAAGGCGCACATGGAGATTACATTATAGGATTTCGCAATAATACTATATTTACATTAGGTAGTCTACGAGGGAATCGATTTTCTCTAATTGGAGTAGGAGTAGCTGATAACCATCATCCATGTCTATTTTTCACTCAGACATCTACATGTAGACTTTTATCTACAGCTTTTATTTGATCGGCTGATTAAACATATAGAAGTTGATTGGCCCCATGGGTACATAACGTTCCGCTGTCGGCAAATTGTCCGGTAGCGTGGTAAGGATCATATTCATTGTCGTAAATGACATGGGACTTGCTTGTTGATGTACTTTTAAGTATGCAATAGGGTGAAATTACTTCTCTCTGCTACAGTTATCTTCGAGGGAATCTACGGTGTCGAATCTAGCGTGGATTTCCGCGCTCATGACCTAGATTGGTACCTTTGTAATTCTATTAGATAACGCTTTCTTCTCTCTGTACGATATTAGTTTGCTTCTTTATTATACTCACTCGTGTAGATAATAGAGTACTGCTTTATGTCAGTGTTTAAGATAAAAAGTGCAATATCTGGTTCGACACTCGATATTTTTTTATGTGCGATTCTGTTTCTAAATAAGCCCCGGCATAATTCGCGCCGAGATTTGTTTACTCGACTTTTTCCGATTTCTCAATCAGTGTTTTCCGGAAATGCCGGTGTGAATAGCGCTATTGTAGTATATATAGTCTCTCACGGGAACTATTATGTCGTCCAGGTATATATATTTTATTGTTATTTTCCAGTTCCATTATTTTTACCTTTTAGCTTGGCTCAGCAAATCAGATTGGGCTACTTGTTCTGGATAATTAATTGTTGTCCCAACGATCAGTCTTATCATGGACTGGGTGTAAAATGACCGAATTTGTGACAACCATTGATCTGCGATTATAATCTGGTATAGGATTGCTATCTACCTTGATTTTGTCTCAGTTGAGAAATATAGGTAATAAGGTTTTAGGGAAACATATTCTGAACCGTGTTGGGATTGAGGGCTTTATTTTCTTTGGCAATGTACTCGATTTTATTAACATCGCATGGATTGTTTGTTGAGGTTCAACCAGTGTGGCTATAATCGCAATGCGAACTCCATAGAGGTACTTTTTTTATTTCTTTTACAGTGCGTTGTAAGCAGGTTCAGGTATAGTGAGGCGCAATTATACATGGTGTAGGTTCGGTGCCTCATGGTACATAAGTTTCCGATACGAACATGTAGATGCGGTAAGAAGTTGTCACATGCTATTGTTATGTGCAGACCGGTAATGTTATCTTTTGGTAATATTATATTGACGGCGTCAAGATTCGCAAATCTCATGATTTCACTTTTTTAACATCTTCGAATGATCAATGTTTTCTCGGTGTCAGAAGTATGCCTCGCGGTGACTACGTCAGTTCATAGATATCTTACGATAAGAATGGCTATAAGGTAAGACGTTTAAAGCTTCGATATGGTATATTCTAGGGGTGAGTTCTAGCAGTATGTAGTTTAATCAATAGTGCAATTCTCGAAGAAAACTCTGAATGCGCATTGGTAGGGTCCTGTTATGACATGTACCCTTAGGCATATTGCCCGCTGCTTTTACTAGAACTAGTGGCGTATCGCGTATTTTTGTATTGGACACTGAGTATGAGCATTTTTATCAGGATCAGGCAGTATTTGCGATGGATTTTGGCTGTACTGAATCACAAAAAAACTGATGACCTTGATTCATGTTAAAATTAGCAAATCAGGAGTGTTCGTATGTACGGTGAAAATATCCGACATATGCTGAGCTCATCGTGGTGAGAAGTATGGTGAGACAGATTATTTCGGGAATGTGTCTTAGAATTTCTACTGGTAGCGAAGCTTATTGTCCCCCTTATAGCTCTGATCTTGATAGAAATCGCCTACGCATACGGATATGAACAATTGTATGAGAGACAAAGGGTATATGTCAGCCACATAAGAGAAAAAAAAGTGAGGCGTTCAATGGCCTTGGTACTGCCATGTAATACACTATAGCAATCACTCTTCCATATATTCAGGTAGAGTTAGGTAAGGAGTCGATATTAGTTCTACGGCAAAAATATACACAAGTACCTTTGATCGCTGGCTCGGATAAGCACGTCAGTGATTGTATAATGTTAAACCTCGCTAAAGTGCCATGCTCCTGAATGAGGTCACTACTTATAAAGCTATATGAGAATTTTTGGAAATAAGAGTGGGTTCTAGCAGAGGTGAGTTTCTGTCATGCGCAGAATGGGTTTGACTGATCATGCATTAAGGGACTAGGATTTTAGACGATAATAAGGATTTACCCGCTATAAATACAACGTGCTACAAGAGAAGTGATTAAACATGATTTCTCTAGAAGTTAGTATTAGACTAGGGCTATTAATTTACCTAAGGGCCTTTGATCTACTTAATATCTTACTTTCTGTCGTGAGTTAGATTCCAGGCTATAATATAATAATTTTTATACATTTCAAATTTGCGGCACATTTAGGTATGGTATGCGTCCTACTGTCCTATTTAAAGATTTTATATCGTCACTCTCTGCTCACGAGAATTTGTGATATAAGTGGTATTTATATGTTCCATAATTTTTATTAGTACTATCTCTAGTGTATTTATTGTATGTACTATCTACTAACCAAAGCACTACTAACCTCTGATGAATCGCGCGCTTGTAACTTTGAGGTTCGCTTCTAATAAGTAGGGATATGTAATTTTCGTTTTAGCTAGAACTCTCCGCTCTCAAGGGGATGGACGGCAATATTTATTGCGATTCCCTGTTCTGTAATAGAAGGATGTTCAACTGGACTTAGAAGGCATTACTTGTGTCATTGCTATTGCTGTTTTCGAGTGGATTGCGTAAATACGCGGAAGTATAATTATTGTTCTAATTAATTCGCGTTGTCTATTGACGAAGTTTTGAACCCAAACATTGTTTACGCTTCGATCCTTCTTGAGGTCTAAAATAGTATTATATACTTCTCACAACGGAGATGATGACTCTTGCATATGAAATTGCGATAGACGATGGTGTAAAACCTATTATGTGCCAAGAATCATAGATTTGGTGCTATGTATTTATATCAAAGGAAAGTACTCGTTTCTCCTCCTATTAGGTGTATTAAAAACTTAAATAGGGAACCTATCAGTCACTCATAATCTCAGGTTTGCGGTTCATAACTGGGATTTGTGGGCTATGAGTTACCAATAAGTATTGCGACCTTAGAACCGTCTTTGATTAACGATCTTACGCAGATTTACAATTATAAAACAAGGCCTTTGTAGTGGTTTTGGGTTTGTATTGATATCTCACAAGTAAAAAGATAAGAATAGGGACTTTGGAATTAATTGGTTTACGGAGGGGACTTATACTATATAAACTGGCGCTACAGTCCAACTGTGCCTCAGATTTGGAAGCATGGAATATATTTTTATAAGACTGACTACTCTTGTATGAGTAATTAGATTGATTCACTTCGTTCAGGGCTTTAGCAGTGTTTTTTATAATTTCAATATGATTAGAGTCCATGAGAATTTCCGAGATTTTTTAATTGGCTTCATGACTTTATCTATTATAAAAAGGGCTTGGAATTATCGTGGTATTTGGGCAATCGTTTACGTTTGGTATTGCTAAGTAACATTGATACGCATTCGCTCCTTTTTCTGTTGACCAATATGTCAAATTGGGGGCGTACGGGAATAATAATAGATTAGGGACTGGTTTAAACATCGTCTTTAACAGGAATATAGTATAGTTTTATGGGGAAGGGATTTGTTTGCATTACAACGTGGCAATTTTTTGTTGATTTCAGGGTACATGGCGGAAATCAGGAGGTGATTTTAAGTGATTTTACGGATAGGGAAAGTATTTAGGGGGTCTATCCAGGGATTGGTTAGATTTATCATAAGCGAGTATTTTACGCCATTTTCCGACTTAGATTATTGGCCATGGCATTCACAATAAAAGACGCATCAAAGAATTGTTTTTCTGGAATTGGGCAGTATTTTGATAATATTTTGGGTAAATTTAGTATTCGTTGTTGACCATAAAAAACTTATTGTATTATTTAGCATAGTTACCTATTGTCCGTTTCCTGTTTTTCACAAACCTCGGTTTAAAACCGTTAATTGCTGAAAAGAGGGGACGGTATTTATGCCATATTTAAGAAGAAGGGATTATTCAATTAGGCCACTACGGGCATTTTGTTGATCTTAATCAAGATTAATTAAGGAATAGTGTGCATCTTTATGAGGGAAGGGAATATTATTATACTATAGTTCCGTGTTCGATAATATTGCCATAGAAGGAATCCGTGAGAAAAAAAACTTACCGAAAATTAAGGTTGCTTATCCAAATATTATGACCGATGATATTTTTGGAAAAAGTTATGCGTATAACGAGATAAAGAGCAATAAATCAGGGAACGTTTAATTATTTAATCTTGGTCATGGCGAACCCGTCCGGTGCTGTTGAAGAGTATGAGGGAAAATTATTGCGAGGACGAGTATGCATGATTGACTATTTACGCTACGTTTGGGCCAGGAACTTATTTCCATGGGGCCAAAAACCTATATATTATTCAAGGGATTTAATCTGGAATAAGAGATAGCGGGTGCTCGGAATAGACCAGGGATGAGGTGTTATCCCAAGACGAAATCTTGAACATTTTACGATTTAAGCAGCTGTTGATGCAGGAACGAAACTGTATTTGGAAAAATATAGGTAAATATCAACGGTTATTGTTACATGTAGATAGGTTCGTAATAGAGGGTCGAATATGATGTGGTTTTTTTTCCATCATTGAAATTAGCTAAAAAATGGCAAGCGTTGCGGGAAAGCATGCCATTGAGACTTTTTGAAAAAATACAACAATATCAGCCTAACAGGGACTGATGAGGGGACTTTTCGCGAGATCGTATGGGTTGTATTTAGTTAAAAATACGATGCCGGCAATGGCCTTATATTGAAGTAGGGGAATATAAAAAACATAAAGGACCAAAGCGCATCTTGGAACCTGATAATAGGGAAGCTCTTGCAAGTGGATTTCGGAGGGGTTATTGCTGGTTATGAAACGCGAAATAGGGGGACGATTAAGGGGACGATTTTTTTCTAGGTAAACTATTTATACAAATGATCTGGGCCAAAACCCAATATTCTTTAAGTGAAATTTTATTAGCGAAGTGGTATTGAAGTTTTTAAAGAACCAAGTTTCGATTCATATTTTCGTTTGCGATGTTAATAACGTTGTGTGCGTAATACTTTTAAAATTGATATTTTTGGTAAAAGCCGCCTATAAACTCCGTTGTCTTTCATATATAGATAAACTTCGTTAAAGCCTCCGTTTTTTGAAATAGATCCTTAGATAAAAATGAATTGATCACGCTCCCATGCATTTAGTTTGAGGTTAATTCTGCTGAAAACCATGCAAAGAATTGTAAAACTTTTTTGACGTATTGAACTTCATTCTAAAAGCAGCCCGGGAAATATTGTTTTTATAGGCATTTCAGATACAAAATCAAAATTCATTGGTGGCGTTATGTATCGGAATGGTAAACCAATAAAGGTACGGGCTCCAGTTGTGCCTTGCCCCAGGATAATGTTCTCAGCACGTCTTTTTTCGCAAGACTGTAACTATTGCCCCTTTTCGCCTTGGCCAGGCAATGGTATGTCCGTATGCCCACCATCAACAACAATTATTTCCTTGAATATTCCCTTTGTACTTGCTATTCGCTGCCAAATGGTCTAAAACAAAGTCCTCTATGGTGTCAGATTCATTTTAGGACAGGTATTATAAAACTTATGTCTACGGAATACTCAATTTCATTTAGAGCCCAATTGTAGTCTTAGATAATTTATTTTGTATGATGTCAGTTTTTTTATAGCCGTTTTATTTATATAATCTATTAAAGACCCTTTTCAGTGAAGTCTTTTTTGTACAGTTTAAAATTTCGGGACAGGAAGCTTTTTCGTGGGTAAGTAATTTCTTTTTTGGAGGTCATTATAAAAATCGATGCCCGTCTGTTCCAGAGTTTTTCGAGATTAACGGCCATTAAATGCTTTGTTCAGTAATTTGGGACAGGAATAAGAGCACAATTACATGCAAAATGAATTTAGGGGTTCATCCCATTTTTCGTAAAATTTTATTCAGATCACCAAAGGGAATATTCTCGTTTCCTATTTTTACAATCATTTTTCCCCAGGGAATTCTTAATATCCTTTATACTTTTTAGTAGGAAAATTGTCGAAAATAAGCTTAACTTAGCGGCATTTTAATAGGTTAATGTTAATATGCAAGTTTTTCAGGTTTTGGGGCCTCATCGGAAGGGCGGTATTTGATAGATAATCCAAATAAGTTCGCGAAATCTACCGTGATGTCTTTGGTAAAGCCCTCTGTAGTCAACTATTTCCATATTGCTCTACATGTTTTTTGTAGTTAATTTATCCCAATCTGAATGACTTAGTTGTACTTCAATTTTCCGTTCGCACATTTTTATTTTGCCATGTGTAGCGTAGCCTATGAGCTGTGATGGTTTCAAAAAGCAAGGTCAGGTTACCAAATGATTAATTTAAGTCGACATAGGATTTTATTTCCTACTAGATAGTATACAGTAGCACTTAAACCTTACATGAAATTAGGATTTAACAGCAAACCTCCACCATTATAATGCCAGTACTGTCAACTATATGGTTATTTCGGCATTGCCTTTTTTGATTAGTGCCGATGCTGTTTTGTCAGCATAACCGCAAAGGCTGATTTTGATTTCAGCACATGTTCCATTTTTATCATCAAATATTCTTCATTACCGTAATTTAATGGCTGTTTTTCCTGTAAAAATTGCGCATTGGGCCGTTCTGGTGGCATAGGGTTCTTTAATTTGGCCGCATTTCAATAGATTCTATAAAAAATCAATTCATCGGTGGATAGTGGATGGGAGAGAGCACCGGTACTTATTTCGAGCTCTTAATTTCTATGGTCCCAACCTGATCCGCTAAACCTTTACTAATCTTTTAAATGGGATACTTCCACTTAAGGGCATTAAATGCCCTTAGTCGGTTCCGTCGTTACGCAAGATGTCGTTCATGGGTTGTCGCAGATGGGGTCGCTCATAACCAATCTTGCCATGGGGTTTTAGTACACGTTTACATTTGCGGGCACCGCTTTTTTTAGTTCCTCGTACCTTAAAAAAATGTGAAAAAGGCAGATTTGGCTGCCACATCTTTATTGTTTATTCGGCTAATGGGTAGCTTAGTGCATCTCCTTTTACAAGGTTTACGAACTCTTTTTTAACCAACGGGTTTTCTAGTTCGCTACTTTAAAGTTTCTCTTGATAGCATCAAACATTGCTTCATCAACAACATCATACCAGACTCCTTCCCTTTGCCTTTGAGGATAATTAAGAAATTGTAACAGTTCATGCGCCCCCAAACACCCACATAAAGGATTTAGGGTCGTTAATTAAAATCTTGGGCAGTTTACTGTGCTGCCACAACATAGTTCATTCTCTTGCATTATTTTTGGGAATAAGATAACCAGGGAATTGCCAAAATGGGATTGGTGGCTACAAATAATCCAAAACGTCGGGGGTCAATGCTTTGCATTTTTATTAAAATTCTTTGTTGCTTTCTAATAGTCATTATAGTATGTTTAAAATTTCTTATCAGGTTAGTTATCTTCCTTTTCGTCATTCCCCACCACTCACAGTTGAACTTACATTTTCCTTAATCAGTTTCCCTGGAACAGCTTTATCATTTTGGGTTCTGTTTTTCCGCGCGTATTTCAATTATTTCGGGGTTAATGTTGACCGGCTTTAAATTATTCGGATCGCATTCGTCTGTTAGAAACAGATACGACAACATGGCAATTGGCAAGTGGATTTGGCAACGATTACTTCTGGGACGGTACATCATTCCCACCGGGCATCGGCCCAATAATCTTTAACATTCGGTATTCCAGCCTTGGTTTCCAGTTGGCGGCCTACCACGGAGGGTAAACTCCTTAGGAGGGTTATATTTTCATTTTTCGGCATATTTTCTGTCTCCAAAATTTTCCGCATAGGAATATTATATGTTCCTCATATCCGTAATCGCTCCGCCAAAAATTCACTCAACGTTTTTAAATGCCAAAGGGAACCGCCTTTGGAGATTAATGTGGTCTTCGATTAAGCATTTTGATTATCACCTTTCTTATAATTGGATTTATGGCTCCTGTGCATTGGATATAATAGTTTTTTTAATGCCTAGCATGTTGCATTACCCGAATTGGGGTAGGTACGTCCAAAAAGATCGTAGCTTCCATAAAAATGGGAACTGCCTGATCACAACAACCTTTTTGCCTTCCCAAAGTGGCTCATTTATCAATTTGCCGAATGGAATTCACGTGGCCAATGGAAAATAGGGATGTGATTGTAATGTGCTTTCAATAGGATTTTCAATATGTGGCAATTTACCTTAAGCCAGTTCCAGTACGATACCAATTTCAGGGGCATCAAGCCTTTTTCCTATTAAATAATCAGTAGATTCTTTAAGTATTTACTCGTTCATATTAATTTTCAATTTTTTAAAAAAGAGCGAAAAAATTTCAGTATATCCTTAATGTCCTCAAAATAGTCAATATCATTTTTAGGAGTTAGCAACCTAATTTTCATTTTTTATATCTTGTTAGGGTAGCCTCCAATACAGTGTTCCTTACCCCATTTTTTATTAGTGAATAAGGAGGAGTAAAGGACTTTCATCACTAGCAAAAGTAACCACCAGTCAACGGCAGGCCAATGATATAGTCAGTGTTGTCCAAGGAAGTTAAAAGCCTTCTTTTAATCGTTTTCGTGTTAAATCGTACATATCACCTTTCCCAATTATAATAATTTTTTCATAAACTGGCATCAAATCCGGGCCTAAAAGCATTGGCCATACGCTCCCCTAATTCATTTCCTACTTTGGCTTTTTTTTTCGGTAAATGGAATTATTTTCCCAAATATCATTTCCGAAATATGATTGGGGAATAGCACACCCATTTTTCAGTGTTTAATTCCTTCGTAAAACTCTTTGGGATATGATTACAGGTAAAAAATTTATAATGTCAAGCGCAATCTCTGTCGCCAACGTTGCTGGCCAACGAGTTTGCATTTACTTAGCTTTCCGGGTTACGGGTAAAGTTATTAGTACAATTTTTGGGTTGGGTCATAGATATCTCTGAAATGAATTGGCCATTTACAAGGGCTTGGTCTAAAATGGTCGTTGTAGGTCTGTAGTCATTACTTTGATTGTCGGTTCAGGGGATTGAGAAAAGAATTTGTGGACTCTACTAATTTTTCGTTTCCTGTCAGCATGAGAGTTAACTGCCTTAAGAGATATTTGTTCAGTTTATTGTGTTTTTTGGAATCGTATACTTTGCTGGCATTGGGTCAACATTCCTGGCCAATGCTTGTTAACGTATGCAACTCTATCTGTTTCTTTCTTATTGGAATCATATACTTTATAAACCCTCTATTTTTCCATTGGAAAATACCACCGTATAAATTTAAAAACTTGCGTATAGCCCTTATCGGTAAGCTTCTTCCCCACATCCTCCAGAACGCACCCCTATGGATTACAATAGACTACAATGGCGTATTACTATCAGGAATTTAAAAGATGAAACCAGCTTCCATTATCAAATTCTGCACGTCACAATCCATACTGCATTTTTGATGATGGATCACTTCAAAATTCTCTCTTTTCCCTAGTATCTAGGAGTAAGAAACTTGGTTATTAAGTGTTAAATTCTTCCACTTGGATTATAAGGAGGTTGTTTTGTTGCTGCTTTCTTATTGATTGTCTTATTAAGAACTCTGGCCATAAACCATAAAGCAAAAGAGGCTTGTGAAAAAATGGGACAGATATTTTTCATTATTAATGTAAATCGTAAAGCAAAGATAGTAATTGGCATTATAACTTAAGACTATTAAAGCTTGTAACATTAATTATTAAATAATCAAGGAGTTAATTTTCCGTTTTTATAAATGGATTTTTATTTAATTTCACATCCTTGGAACTACGCAATTCATTTTTTTAAAAACGACCTGAAAAATGTTGTTTACAACATGCATTTGGGTAATGCGTTCATAGTTTAATTATAAAAACATATCTTTAAACAATTAATATATGCCGGAAAAGAAGAGAGAAAAAAAGAAGTCATGACTTTAAATCCAAACTTGTTTTCCTATTGGAAAAAATTCCAGAAGATTTTAGGGTTCGCGAATTTTTCGCTTGAATATTTCTTGATGGCTTTATTTATTATAGCAGGATTTTTCCTGCTGTTTTGGTTTGGAAAAGTTTTTTGTTGCCCAATAGTTTTATTGACGGAGGGCAACGGGGGAATTTTCACTTTTAATTCTGAAAAATCCATCTACGCCCTTATATGTACTCCTCTCACTTCTTGTTCAATATTCCCTTTTTATATATGCTTGGTTTTTAAGGGTTGATAGGCAACAATTTGCAATTTAAGGCCTCTCTGGCGATTATTGGGTTGGCTATTGTTATTGGCTACCGGTACCTTCCAGAAGTGACGGAGGACAAACTATTGGGTTGCAGTTTTTTTGCGGGTTTTTTCTAGTGCGCCGGTATTGGACCTTTCCATTAGGGGTGGGGGGTTGTGTTGGATGGTACTGAGGTTTGCCGCGATTTAATCTGAGTAGGAAATTTAGGACCAAAATAGTGGCGATTAATATTAATAGTCATCATGTTATAATTTCTTGGCAGCTGCCTATTTTCTTCCTTTGAAACGGCACGTATAATTCCATGGTTGACAATTTGTCGGCTTTCAAGCCTTGGATTTGTAGTTGATGGGATTGAAGAATATTACGGGAGTACCATTATATCTGCACGCAGTGAGGAGATGAGGCTTAATGACTCACGGGAAAAGTGTGGTAGGGGATTACCATTTATAAGGACATGGAGTTCTGGAAAGAGTGGCGTACATAATGAGTATTGATATTTATTTTACGCTGTAAATCTACTAGACTGGAAATCAGCAAACTAATACAGAAAATAGAAAAGATAGGACCCTAATGGCCTGTTAGTTGGTAATGAACAGTATAACATTGATTACTTAAAGGCGGACATGATCAAAAAAAGATCCTTGAAAACCACTTAAAACTTCCAGATCATTGAAAAAAGTTGTGTAAGTATTGCCGATGGGCAATGCTTTACCAATGTAAACTTATTTGTTACCCAAAAATTAATCCTGGGGAGGATACTTTGAGGTATATTTTATAGAAATTTTATGGGAAAACATACAAGTACAGGAACTAGACATGACATAGCCAAAAATGGGTTTAATTGGGGCTGATGAGATTATGAGGATTACAGGCTAATGTTTCCACAGTTGCTTTGGAGGGAAAATCTACGGGTTCCATACAAACGAGGAACTGGGAATTATACGCGCCTAAACGATTCAAACGAGAAACGCTGACAAAGGACCCTTAAAATCGATGCTAATTCCGAATTGAAAATCAAAAAGATAAAATAAAAAGAACTACGTGGTTAGGTACTTACGGAGAGTTGGTGTGGGCGTATTGCCGCTTCAAACCTTACTGTAATTGAATAAGATTGCAGTCTAAATAGCAATATTTCGTTAAAACTGGTAATTACGTGATTAAAAACCTTGGAATTAATGGAGCAGTTCTTATCCAATTGCGGCCATTTCATCCCAAAATTGAATTTTCAATAGATGATTGCTATGGTAAGGTTTATATTTTAGCGCGAATGGGGCTCCAGACCATCCCAAAGCAATCAAAATGGTTCAGGATTACAGGAGTAAAACATGGAAAATGTCTCAGAATATAAAACAAGATTTACAGCTTTGGGATATAACAAGGATAAGTGTCAAATTTACGGTTGAGCGACCTGTTATCTTTGTTTTCTTGGAAATAAATAGGTGATAGTACCATTGTTCTTCTCTATTCCCCAGCATAAATTTAGATTTTAAAGGCATACTTCAATGGCGTTATCTACCAGCACCAGCCATTTGAGGGTATTAGAGTGCTTTTTTGACATCGGGCTTCTATGACCTCTTCCAAATGGATCAACTTTAATTATAATATGACCACTTTGCCGCCCGTCAATTACAAGTGGTAAATGGTGGAATTGGCAGCACTGGTATGCCTTTCTGGTTCACTAAAGAATAGGAAAATAGAGTCCTTACTTTTGGCTAGATTTGTTGGTCATTACTTCTTTACTCGCTTCCTTTTCTCCTAATAAGCTTCTTGCTTGTTCCCGTCTTTTCTATAGCCAATTCTTTTAACTCTTGTGCACTATTCGGATCGGAACTAAGAAGTTCTTGTTGGTCATCACTGTCAGAGGACAGTTTCCTGTTCCTCCATTGATTTCCTCTAGTGTTTTGAGCGCTCTGGGTTGCCAAAAAACGGGTTTTGTTGGCCTCGTTAAGGCCATATGACTTTTAAACGCGGTCGGAATTGGCATCTCCTCCATGTCCTTTAGATTTTTTCTCTATAATTTCTTCAAGGTCTTCCTCTTCCAAGCAAACTTAATTCAATAACATACTCCTCTTTTTCATTTTTGACCCAAGTGGATATCTGTACAAAACTAAGTACACCAAGCCCATGGAAAAAAAAAGTTATTAAAAAGAAAGTTGTTTCCAGGCGGCAAAAATTCATAAGTGATATAACCACGTTTTATCAAAAATATTGGTCAAAATCATCGACGAACGGTTAGGTTACCACCTTAAATTTGAAATAGTTTTTAACTATCGATTGCAG
>Ga0163217_1002304_pt1 | contig 14244 bp, 12 predicted proteins | sample SynspAceP_FD_185933 | JGI IMG/M metagenome (GOLD analysis project Ga0163217, IMG submission 185933) | Saline lake microbial communities from Ace Lake in Antarctica - Synechococcus sp. Ace-P (PacBio error correction) | ecosystem: Environmental > Aquatic > Non-marine Saline and Alkaline > Saline ... | reverse complement strand
CCGCTCCATGTCAGTCGCCCCGCCCGCGGTGAACCTGCACGCTTAAAAACAATCGGCATAGCGCGTCGACATCAAACCCTCAAGCGATCTGATCCGCTGAAAATCTATAATCGTTTACCGACCGAATAACATGCGATCCGCTCGAACGCGTGTTTGACACTGCGGTCCTGCCCGCCTTCTATCGATGGGTGAGGTGCCATGGTGAGGCGTTGGCCATCAAAACGGCGCGAGCGACGGCCTCGGCGATCCGGCTGCGTACTATCGCGTCGTCCGATCAGCTCGTCTTGCCGAAAACTGTACAAACACGAGCCGTGCAATTCGCGCTCGACGGGTTGAACAGCCCCGGGCGATCCACATTGCCATCATTGATCGAGTGCAATAAAATTCGACGCTTCTCGCCGGGCGCCAGGGCTGGCGGTGCGGACCCCTGCTCCACCTAAATTCTCTCGCAAACCGCTCTGCTTCTGACCGGTCCTGGTCCGGTGAGGCGTCGGTCTAGCGCCGTCGCCAGTTACCCAGGGATGATCGCTTGAGAGGAAAGAATCAGTTGGTCGGTTCGGCTTCGTCCGCTAACGTGATCGCGCAGTCGTTTCGGTTTTGCAGGGGCGGCGGGTTCACAGGGGGCGGCGTTCGATGGTCCGACAGTGCAATGTACACGGTGCGTTTTCGTGTCTGAAAATAATAGGTGGGCTGAAATGAGACGGTCAGGGAAATCCATGGTGCGAATTGAAAACGCGAGATTTCTGTCGTTAGCCCGGTTTTGTCGCGAAAAACTTCCTAAGTCAAATAGGCAAAATTAGAACTAGTCATGTCGGCGGCGGTTCCTCGTTCGTTTGTGGGGTTCGTTCAAGTGGTTTTTCTCGCGAATGTTCGCCACCCGCCATCAAAACCGATACTCGACGTGCGGTTCGTCCATGGCTCACCCGACCACAAGACGTATTTTTCAAAAAATTCCAAAGGTTTAAAAGGATATGCACATCGTCGCCGAAACCCTGCTCGGGATGCCAAATACACCCGATTGCGTCGTCGTTTGTCCCGTGGAAGTGGTTTCTTACGATGGTGAACAAAATGCGTTTATATCCACCCGAAAGAGTTTGTAATCGACCTGCCGAGAGCCTGCCGTGTCGGCGAGTGTCCCGTCGAAAGCGATTTTCCACAGTAAGATTAAATCTTCCCGACAAGAATGGGAAGAAGCTACATCGAGATCAACGCGAAGGTTCCGAGAACAGCGAAAATGTGATTACCGTATACTAGAAGAGCCGTTGGCCCCGGATCAGTGAAGCGCGTTGGCATTGGATGAAACTTCCATCCAAGAAGAAACTGATTCGGCCGGTTCAAGTCTCGCGGTCTTGCTTTGTTCGTCTCTGGTTCGCGTTTGTTCCGTGCCCGTCTTTAGTTCTAGGCGATCACGAGCCCGTGTGGGACGTTACGAGGACGTTCCGCTCTCTCGGTCCAGAGATTTGTTCGATTATTACGCGGCTTGCCCGCTAGCAGATACGTGTATCCCGTTTTACGGCTGAGGGCTCTCTTTGCGGTCGAAGCGAGCCGGTGCGGTTTGGCGAGCGGGCTGCCGTCCTTCGGCAACGTTCGTTGGGGACCGCGTCGGCTGCGCCCGGGTCTGTCTTCTTACGACCGCTATTCTGTACTGAATTGCCGGCCCGGTGCTGTGCTGTGCCACCGCCTGCCCGGGTGTCGTCGCCGTTTTCAAAGAAATTTCCTTGTTCACGGCGGCGGTCGATCGCGGCCCAATTGCCTCGGTCAGCAACGGTCCGATCAATACATTTTCCCGGCCAAGGGCCGTTTCTGTTGTGCTGGCGGTCGTGCGAATTTTGCCCCGCTCGAACGTCGAGGCGCGAGGCTGCCGAATATCGATATATCGATGCCGAAGGCTTCGTACGCCTTTCTATCCGGCTGTGCGACGACCTGCGTTTCTTTGAGGACGCTGTTGACTGCATGGGACGTCGGTTGGTCTAACTTTCTCGTCGCCGCGTTGTCCTGCTGTTGTGACTCGCCTCGAGTCTGACCAGGTCGTGGAGTGCTCTCGCTCCTGCATCTGCGCTTCTTTGTGTCTTGCGATGCTAGCAAGACGCGTGGTCGGTGGATCCCCGGTTCCCGCCCGTCCTCCGCCGCTGTGTTGAATTCGAGTGGTGCGATCCGCTTGCCCGTCTGGCAGTGTGAACGCGTAAAACCGATTGGCACCTCGTAGTCATCGTCCTGAAGCCTACGTCGCCCGATGACGTTGGCGGTTGTTGGGGTTTGGTCCGCGGCTATCTCGTTGTCGTTGCGTTTCCTGGATCCTGCATCGGGTTATCGTTTTGCGGTTTTTGGTCACCCGGCGCTATTCCCTCGTATAGAAAATCCACCCCGCCGTGCTGCCGCAACTCGTCCCTGATCGCGACTGCGTGCTTGATCGCGTTGGGCATGGTGTTTGGGTTCGTCCTCCTGCTGCCCGGCGGCGCGGGCTGTTGCGTGGAATAACGTGACTGCTGTGGGTGCTCGTGCCGTGATCGGTTCAAACGCACGCCCCTGCTCGCCCGTTGATTCGCAGCCCGGTTGCTGTTTCTATTCGTCTGTAGGCAGCGCCATTCTGCGCGGCGTTGGCCTTCCCTTTTCTCCTCCGTCTGACTTGGCTTCGTTCCCTATAGGTTCATGAACTCACCGCCCCAGCGACACGCATTACGAGTTTTTTGCCGTACATCAAAAACCTCACTTGCGAATAGACCTCGCGGGAACTCGCTCCAAAGCGCGGTCCAGCGCTCGGTTGCCGTCGGGAGGAGAATCGATCGTATTCTTGGCAAGGTTCGGTCCACAGGCACGCCTCGACCCGCTTCGCTCGGATCGGTTTTTTTGGTGTCGTTTGATCGGCTCGTTCTTGGTGCTCGCGCTCGGTTGGACGCCGTGGATGTTGCAGCACGCGAAACGCCTATTCCGCCACGTTCCGGTTCCGGCGAATCGAGCGTCTTTCTGTGCTATTTGAGGAACCCTGTTCACACCCACTCGCCGCACGCCTCTCGATCGAGCCCGCCGATAGTCCAAACCGCGTGTGAATCGCTGCTACGCTGTTGGACGATTCAGACGCTCGCCCATCGCCACTCGGCCGATTTGGGTCGACGTGGGGACAACGGGCTCATCGAGCGGATTCGCCTCGTGCGGGAAGACCGTCGACATGCCGACCGCGTTTCTAGGTGTGGATCGAATTTCAATCGACGTGTCGAGTTACGACTACCCCAACCTCAACGTTCGACGTTCGTCTGCGGGTCGGGAATCCTTACCTACGAACACCCATCGGAATTGGAACATCGCGACCGCGTGTCAAAAACCCGTGGCTCTCGTGTCTATGACCCTGTTATTGACTCGCCACTGGAAGTCGGTGGCCCGTTTGCATCTCGTGTGAAACCGCCGGTCGCAGCCGATCCCATCCGCACGCAACCCGCCGGCCCACCGACCCCGGCCCACCGAGACGTCGGTCCTGACGCCGATGCCGGCTCGCCAATCTCTGTTATGCAGGCGCCACAACCTTCACGCCATGCGACAAACGTTGGGTGTGGACCCGCATCGAATCGCCGCGTGATGGCCTCGTCTCACCTGTCCGTTCTTTTCGTGCTCTTCTCCGTATGAAAGTATCACCGTTTCCGCGTCCGCAAGGCGGCATTGGATCCGACGGTTGATCCCGATATCCACCGAGCGAAGCCGCCCTCGCGATCACCTCCAAACCGCGCTCCTCGCCTCCCGTACAAACCCTACGGCGAGTGCACTTGTCAAACCTAACCCCCACCGGGCCGAGTGCCTCGCCATCCATCCCGAAGGAAAGAACTCGCGGCATCCTCCAGGAGGTCAGTATAACAGGGCCACTTGGGCACCCCTACCGCGTGTTTTGCCAAGTCCAAATAGAGGTAAAATCCGCCCCATCTAAACCACCGGTCCCTCCCTTTGCCCACCATCTATGCCCAAAAACGCCCCACCTCTTTTTCCCTCCTTCGTTTCACTGTCCTCTTTCTCTCTTTTTGCTTCCTTCCTCGCCGGTGCTCTGCCGCCGTAACGGCCTGAAGATTGGACATCTCCTTGCCGAGCAATGCAAGGACGTTTCTGCGCGTCGCTTATCCGACACGCTTCGAAGGACGCCCAGCGACTCCAAACGATGCAAGACTTGCGATTCGCCCTCGCGCAGTCGGCTTGGCATTTCATTTCCCGTCATGCGACAAACGAAAAGGTTTGATGCTCTGGCGACTTTATTGAACGACGCCCATACGGCTCCACCGCCGCGCTGCTGTATTGCTGCGTGCCGCCGCTCAGCGAAGCGGTTTTGCTATACGGCAAAGCCACCGGTATTCATGTTGCTCGAAGAAGTGCTCAACGAAAATGGTGAGGAACAGCAAATGGGCCGATTGGATACGCCTTAGATCCCCATACCGCTACTTCGTCACCCGCTGTTTGGAAATCCCGGGCCACCGAGAATCCTCTTTTGGTACGTGAGGAAACCCTTGGCACCGAGAAATCCCGGCACCGAAGAAACCCTTTTTTTTTGTGTACCGAGAGTAAACCGGGTCCGCCCGACAGCACCCCGACAACCGCATGGGGGATTGAGTTTCGAAGGCCATCACCTGTCACTGATACTTTGCTTTGCCGGTTTAAGGTGATCAAGTCCTTCGTATTAGCTACGCCGCAGTTCCTGCGTCGAAACCCGCCACGATCTTATGAACCGAAACCACCGTGACCCCTCGCAATAGGGATACCGCCGTGCTCAGCGTGAGGAGCAGGTCGCGTTTCAAAACAACTCGTTTCATCACCGCTACAAATCGACGAAACAGCAAGGCGTCGCGATCCATCTCCGTACGAGGGCCCCGTCTGGAAATTCGGATTCCGCCGCGCCGAAGCGACAACCCCATCTCGCTCCTGTGGTGTCGTGGCCGAATTGGGACGAGTATTCGAAACTCGACGAAAACCCAGCAAGGGGATCTTTCGTGAACCTACGTCCGCACGTTTTTTTTACACCGGACGTCACCGCCGGCCCGATCGCGAAGCCCGGTTTCGATCAAATCCAAAACGCGACGGTTGGGGACAAACGTAGCGATTCGCATTGCTGGCCGGGCGCGTTGAAACCCTGCATCGGTCAACTTACTACCGAATCATCTCGTGCAATATGATTCTTGATCGAATCGTCATACACGTCAATCAGCCCGCTGCAACCCCGCCTAATCACATTTCTCATCTGCGTCTACCGCGACTCTCACTCGTGCGATTTCGATCTGCCGATCACCGGAGTGATCCGTTTCATCGAAACAAGTGGATTGTCGCTTTCGGTTCTCCGAACCTCACGTAGGACGTATTCTCTCTGAGACTCGCGAATTCCAGCGTCTCGGAGAGACGCTCTACGTGATTCCACGAAATGCCACTTCGTGACGCATGTCCTTCGATAAGATGCGTTTGAATCGTAGCGGTACGAGGCTACGAGTCGATTTGATTATGGGACTCTTGCCTCATCTAATGACGGCTCTAGATTGATTTCGCTGTCTTAGTCTATCTATTCGTATCGTCAAGCAAAAATGTCAATCCATTATCAAGTAGTATGGTGCCCTTATGGACAACTCTTTATAGCATACCACCAAATCGTTGTCCGCGGCTAATCGTCACATCAACTGTGGCCAAAGCAACCCGCGCACTCCACGTGTAAAGCCGATACTGTTGTTTGCATCTTGGTCGTATCCAACATGGATAAGGAATCCACCCGATCTCCCTTGTGGATGTGGAGCACATTCTCCTGCAGCGATCGTCCTGGCTGTTCGCACAGGACAGGTTGCCCAACACGCCGCGTTCGTCCTGTATGGATCCATGTGTCTTGCCCGAAGTGCTGCTTTGGCTCATGTTGAAAACCGTCTTCAAACAATTCGGTGGCCAAGTTCTGGCTAGCATATGCAACGTGACAGATGATGCCGGCTCACATCAGGATTCAGCAACTGGGGTGGTACTGTCGTAGGGATCTGCGTTGCCGCACCGCGGCTCCCTCTATAATCGCAGCTCGCTCGTTTCCGCGTGTCCAACGCCGGTGATTATCCCTTTTTGTCATCTTTCCCTGCTCCGTAGGCGAAAACCTGAACGTGCAGGATCGTCAGTTCTGATGATCGAAAAATCCCCACATCGAAATGTCGCCAAATATTCGCCAATCGCCGGGACATACGATCCTGCCAAATTCAATTCTCGCCCGTAAATACTTCATCCAGGGCGAGTAGCGCGCCCTTTTGGCACCCATTTCGCTGTTTTCTCGTTTATCATTTCACTATCAGCAAATCTCTCTGTGGCAGACCAGCATGTTTCGAATAACCCCAGATATAGTAAGCCGACAGTCCGCTCACGCACTCATTTGCACGGCTAAGCCCGTCAAACTTTATCCAATTACAAACATGACTTGTGAGCCGAAATCAGCGCGGTATGACCGAACGCCGCAGAAGAAATCCAGATATTGCTGGGGGGCCGTCGGCGATCAATTTGGTTCATTCCGGTTTGGAAGCCCTGTCCGCCGGAGGTTTTTTCAAGGGCATGACGCAGTGCTTCCATACGAGATTGGTGCATTGAGATAGGGATGCTGGTGGACTACGTAAGCCGGACGAAACGCTAGTCGAAGCTCTGCAGATGGTGCCACTCGATCAAGGATATCTCGTTCGCCATGCTGTCTTCCCTGCAAAGCGGCTTTTGCGACAATGGTGCCGACGGTCCCGGTCTGTGATTTCGGTTCGCTCGCATGGACTGGATTTTTTTATCAAACAGGGACACTGCAACATTTGCCTGGGAAAAACCTCGGATCCCGGTGGTCCGGCGCGCACAGCTTTCCGTCAATGAAAACCTCAATTTTGGCCAAGTTGCGAAGCAAAACCCTCATCGGCAGTATGCACTCGGTAGCGTTCACCAGTGGTTTGCCCAAACACGACCACACCTGCATCCGCAAATTTACACAGCAAGCGAGTTATCGAAATGTTCCGTGATATGAGAGTATGACCAGTGCCGCAATGCACTCAGTGCGGTGCGGTAAATGTAAACTAGCTCGTTATTCGTGTTGTCTTTGCATCGATTTCTCTGTGTATTCTCTCATAAAGCTGATCGAGCTCGAGCGACCGAATCCCCCTTGATCACGTCAGCAATCGCGAGCGCGAAATCGCTGGATTTCGGGTCATGAGCTTGCGCGTGAAGGGATGAGTATTCGCGCAGAAACTCACGTAGTGTGACTGGTCTCCCCGAAAAATTCGCAAAATCCCAGTTGTCTCGGAGAGACTGTGCGACGTTGGTTGTCACCGAGATGACTGATGACTGATGTACCTAAGAACCTGATCCGGGTAACCGGGTACGAGAAATTACCCCTCTGTTTTGCGGACGGCGCTAATGCTCGATTTGCTTTCTTTTTCGGCAACACCGAAACATTCACTGTCGTCATCATAGTTGTTCTCGCTTAGTCTGTCGCAGTTCCTTGCTGCATATCCGAAATTTGTATTGGCGGTATTCGGGTTTATTCATTATTCATTGGTGAGGTTCATCCTGGATCTTCTCCAGATCATTAGAAACTCTCTCATTTCCTCTAAAACTGGTAAAAAAGAAACAAGCTGTACCGATGATTTGCGTACGCCGTATTGTCGGCGGTTCACCATGTGAACGCTTGGGGTATTCGTAGTTTAATATGCGTAGTAGATTGCTGTTTCGCCATACTCCTCGGGTTTGTTCTCCTTTCAACAAGGAACCAACGAAGGCTCCCTGCATGTTCCGGTTTTGGGGTACCTCCGCACTCGGCCATTTCAAGAAACGTTTTCGGGCGTAGTTCGGGTTCTGGACTAAGTGTTCGTCTTGGGAACCGTGGTCGCAGTCACACCCGGCCATTTCTACAATCAAAGGCATTCCTTCCAACGACTCTTTTCGTACATCCAGTCGTTGTGTCTATACCATCGTGGTCACCGAGATAAGAAACCCTGATCCGATGAATAGATGACGGTCTCTGGCTATTTCGGCGATTCCCAGCTCGTCGAGTGTTCCCAGTTTCAGTTTGTGCCGACACTTCGTCAAATCGCCCTTTTAACGCAAGCGCAGAGTAGTTTTTGACGTAACGCTATTTTTGGTATTTCCATCGCACCAAGGCGTCCGCAGAAAAGTTCGCCTTTCGTGGAAACGCGATGTCGCGCGGACTGTATGCCGCGTTACCATGCATTCTAACTGATCCGGAGTCATGCGTTGCTATGTTATTCCACGCCGATTTGTCGTAGCGCTCCCTCTTGATCGCCGCTCTCGTCCAAAAAGCGTTGGTGTCCAATTAGTCAACGAACTATGATCAAAATTGCAAATGCATGTGTCCGATCGATTTCCAAGCTCCTGGTGTCCGATGCGGGCGGTTTGCATTGTCGTGCCATTTGTCGATACAGCGTGTTCGGTTCCGGAAGATCGGATGTCTGGCATAGAGGTCCTATATGTGTCTCGGCGCAGCTTGGCATCCAGTGCGGTGTCGTGTCGCTTTGTGCTGCGACCATACTCTATGAACGGTTGGTCGTTCGTCCCGTCCGTCCTTGAAGCCATCTCGACGCCAAATCGAAGTCACGATATCGTGCATGCCCTTTGGATCTTCTTGGCGACTCCTCCGGCGTGATCATGTCCGGTGTAATATAAGGCCTTGACCGTGGCAGGACTTTCCAGGTCGTCGATATTCCTTGCGGCTCACCTCTGAGGTGCGACGTTGCTCATAGATCGCTGTTGTATAGCAGCCCTTCTCGCAAAACAGTTTTTGGGAAACGTTTTGCTTGTTCCAATCGGAAAAACTGTTCCCGTTGTTCATGTAATCCCGTTCTTGTGGCTTGTGCTGCCCGTTTGAATCACAGCATTCGACTGGGGGCCACCAAATTCGTAATTGGGTCTTTGCAAGGAAGCTTGTTTCGATAACAGCTTCCCCTGTTTCGCCGAGTTCCGATCGATATTTCGTGCGTCGGGTTGACACTCTTTTAGCCAACCGTCGTAGGCGCCTGATCGCTTGTGCGTGAGCATTGACGCGCCTAAACACCAAACAGAAATGTTTGGTACGGTCGGCAGCCGATAAACCAATGAACCATCCGGTAACAGGTTGGCTGTGAGGACAACCCCAACAGGGACCGACAAGGGGCAATAAATTCGATTTTTTTGCGATGAGCAGTGAGGAAGAACAAAGGTGAACGAGACATCGGGTGAGGGAGTACAATGGTACGATTTAACCCATCCCAGATACGATTTATCATCCTCATTCCCATCGTCGTTCCAACGACCGCGTGACCGCCGGTGACGATCGCGATGGTTGGTTTCAGGCCGCTCTTGCATCACCGGACTCGACCGAATTTCTGGGTAAGCATAGCGCATGCATACTGTATTGTCGTCTTTCATTGCCACCATCCTCACCCGGAAATGAGATGGTCCCTTTAAGATGCCGAAATGGCTGTCTTCGACCACGTTGCACGACCATCTATCCGATTTTCATTGTCTCGCTGCCGCTTAAGCCGAAAGGGCTAACGTTCTTTTTCATTACACTGTCTCACAAATCCGCATCAAGATTCCGGAGTCTGATCGCTTCGGCGAGAATTTCTTCGCCGATTCCATCGGCCACCGGCTGATTTTGTCCGGCGATCGTGCGTGAGGACGCGACAGGAATTTTTATCGTGAAGTCCGCGGGTCGGACAGGCGAGTGATTCCACAACCGAACGCGAGCAATTGTTTTGCTCGCCGTTCGAGTTCGCAGTAATTTGCGATACCTGACGGCTGGTCATTCTGGGCCGTTGTAATCGAACCGTGCTGTCACGGAACCTTTCGCACTGGGCTTCCCGTCTGCGCCGCATCCACGTCACACGCATCATCTCGCTGCTCTCGGTTTCTGTTCGTTCGTTTTTCTGCACCGACCATTCATCAAACTGGAACAGCCGAAACTTCAACGATATGAATTATTCGATTGCGATCCAAACAAGTGGTCCCTATTTATTTGGCCCCATTTTACTTTTCGATTTGAGGCTGCGTGCAATTTTCAACTCGCGTCTTCGGGTGTCGCCGGCTTGGTATTTGCCACAGGGGCACGGGGTAGCGGCTGGCGTTAGTGGAGCATGAAATCGGTGTCTGGGGATACGTTGCTACGGAGGGCTCGCGAGATTCTGGGACCCACCGCCGTTCCTATCGAGTGCTGTTGCCGCATGGACCTCGAGCGTCTTGCGACTTGAAACTCGGGCTAAGCTGTCGAGAAACAGAATGCCTGTTGTGGGGTCTTGCTGATTTCACCGGTGCGAACGCGAGGACTGCCCGTCCGACCAGACCCGCGTCGCTGATCTATGGTGCGGGGCAGCGGAACGGCGCGTTGCGATCAAGGCTTGCATCCGACTGGCAGTTGCCCGACGCACTGTAAAAATCGAGTCGTCTCCAATGTATTCTGGCAGAATACGAGCTTGCTGCAGGATGGTGGGAGGCTCTGTTTGGCGATGCTATTCGTTGTTTGCCGGAACCGGTAGGCCCAATCGATCAGCTATAATTATGGGCGCCCGGCAGCGGCCAATCGTCATCGCTCGTGTGTGGCGCCTATTTCTTGGGCCGCGGACTGTTCGGCGAAATCGACGTCGTATTCGCTGAACTCTCAAAAAATCTGTGCGATCCGGCTGGGCACGCCGGTGATGTCGATTTCACCCCGCAATAGAAAAAGCCATCTGCACTGCTCGCCAAAAGAATCCACCGCGTATGACTTCGAGTCCTCCTACCACAGCCGCTTCAGGAGGCGTTTCGGCGATTGGGCACGTTCAACCTTGCAAGCGTGTGGATTCTTGGGCCGCTTCGATCGCGATCGAGAGCACGCCCTTGATCGGGCGTGTGATGCCTTCTGATGAGCCAGTTTCTACCCATCGCACGGAATAATTCCTCGATCCGCCGGGCAAATCCGAGTTGACCGTCTTTTGCCAGCGCAGCCACCCCCTATCTTGCGATCCCGGGCTAAATCGAACGAAGCGCAGCCGCCGTTCTGGCAGGTCGCCGGGGGCGAGTATGGATTCCACGACGCGTTCTTTGTGCGGCGGATGAAGCCGCTGTTTTGGGATCTGCTCGCTCGACACGGTGCGTGGATCCTTTGACGGCCCGTGTATCGCGGTCCAACCCCACGATGAATTCGTTTAGCATCGCCAGCCCGCGTGAAATGTCGACCTCCACATCGACGGCATCGCCCTTCTTGATCTCCGTAGTCCAACGTGAACCGGTTTTCCAGTCGTTTGCTAGCATAGCTCATCTTCTCGTCAAATAGGGGGAGTTTTCCCTGCCTAACTTATTGGTGACGCGTTGTTGAAGGATCAGCCGCAACTAGGGCGAACCGATCTCCGCTCGGGAGCGGGCCAGAACGGTGAAGTCCACTTTTTTGTGCATGGACCTGAAGCCTGACCCACCTCCGCCATTCACTCGTCATCTTTAGAGGGCATTTCAACCTTTCCAGGCTTGGTCCGATGGCCTCTATTCCACTAGCTCTATTCATCTGCTCTTTCTTATTTCATTTCTACCTGGGCGGTTCATTGGCAGATTCTTTTAGCGATCATAACGTACCGACTGCAAGGACTTCCATTTGCGACGAGCTGTGGAAAACATCGAGTTATGCAACAAAATTCTCACTCAATCTGTGAAAAGGCATATTCTCAATTCGGCGTGATTGCGCCGCGGTTCTCGTGATGGTTGTTTGAGCATTCGAAGTCGCCGAATTCGATTACTCGGGTTCGGGCTCGGTATAAGCGATATCTCTCGATTATGAACAGTCTGCAGCGGAAAGAATCGTCTGGGCGAAATTTCTTGGGGTACGAGCGAGAGACGAGCTAGTATATCGTGTATTCTCGTTGTTGGCATACCTGCGAAATCCTGCTGCAATCCAAAGCCGGCGACGTATCCGGAATGGATAGCGAGACTCAGGGAGAGTGTTTCGTGATCAGGTCATGCCGACGCTGGCGTAGTGCTTGCCAGGTTCCGGTAAGAACTTTGGACCAGTCTTACCATTCCAGTCTTGATCACATTATTGCGGAGAAGCCACCGATGGTCCATAATCTCCTTGAGCGAAACCTCGCTTGGTCGTTTACCATTGCAACTGCTACAAATTCCCTAGTATCGGTCGGCAAATCGGGGCGGAGCAAAAATTTAATCGTTTGACTCGATCTTGTTTCATCTCCCGAACTGACGATTGGTATGTCTCTACTTCGCTTGGAAGGCGGAGAACTTTGGCCCAAATACGGAAATCGTCATCGGCAACTATCCAGTCCTGCGGATCAATCTACTTCGTCGCTATTCAATTCTTCTGCAGGGACTGATTGCCGAAGCGTCTTCACACCGGTTTATAAGTTTATATTGAGAATGATGGAAACCCATTTCTGACTTGGTTCATCGCTTCTCTAATTTTAGAACCATCACCAAGAGTGATCTGCCTTTCTTAATCTCATCACCGGGGGAGGACTCTTGGGAATTCGCCGCACTGCGTCTCCATCTACCACGGCCGCATCCAAAACCCAACCTGGCCAGAACGGGCGGGATGTGTGTCGGTATGCTGTCCCCGCTCTTGACTGGAACTGCCTCTACCGCGGTCGTCCCCATTCCAGTTAGTTTCTCTGGTAATTTTTCCTCGATCGGCCCATCGCGGCCCGGAATCAGTAGTCTAAATCCACCTAGAACGCACCACGCTCCAACTGAAACTGTGGCTCAGTCGTTTTGCGTGTATCTTCGCCCTGGGCAAATCTGGGCACCCGGCAATCGAGTTGAACTCGGACTGGGTCTGGCGCTCCATCGCGATTCTATTCGGCTCGCGCCGTTGCGGGCACAGCATATTTTTCACCATCGGCTAGCCACCTTCACTGTTCTGTTCCCACTTGCCACGACATCCGGCCGGTAATCTCAAATATCAAGTATATAAGTGGCTGAGGAGAATTGCAAACCCGAGCAAATCCAGTTCCTATCGCTCCCGCGAGTTCACACAGTACTCCTCGATTCAATACTATCTGGTGTCAACGTTTGTCTTCCCCGAGATCAGGTTCCTCTCCCTATCATGAAAGCACCGCCGTTGGTGCGATTATAATAAAGTGACCGTATCGCCACCGGCATCAGATCAAAGACTTCCGCTGAGATGCCAAAACGGAACCATTCACACCACCGCCCCAGGAAAACAGATGCAGATTGCAACTGGCCAGAATCAAAGAAACTCAGGCCCACCCTCTCGCTGGAGTCAACACAACAACCGGATTAAAGTGCTCTGTCCCCAGGGTTCGTCTCCCAGGTTTCGCCCCCAGGTTTCGCCTTTGGATTCAGTCGAACGCTAACCTTTGTCCACGACTATTGTTCGCCGTTCGCCGTTTGGGCTGCGTTCTGAGCCTCAACTGGATTCGCTCGTGCCAACGAGGCGCTTCGACGACAAGCAAAACTCGATACGCTTCGCTGGGTCGATCCCGGTCTCGTGGCGCAGTCCTTTCGGGTTTCAAAGCGAATTGTTGGTGGAGTCGATTCGCCCGTCGACTGGACTCGAATCGACGCTACGAGCACCGGTACGCCCCGAAAAAAAGAAGCCCATTTCATACGGAACAAAAACCTGAAACCTAAGAGTCCTGACCCCCTGGTATGTCCCCTAGGATCATCAAAATCTAAGCAGAAGCGATCTCATTCGAGTGCTTTCTTATTGGAAGATACTCAACTTCTCTTTCCAATATTGGCAGACACTCGAATGGTCACAAAATCGATATAAATACAGAAACAAATCGTCAAATCGAGGGGGTAAACCCAACCGGCTTACGTTGGGCAAAGCCTGGTGAAGTCATATCCTAACAGCGGGTTCAGCAGGGCGGGCCCTGGAGAAGTTTCGGCATCGTCCCCATGTGGACCTGTGCCAAAGGAAGCGTTCCAGATTGGTTCCTGCTGCGACTACTACGGACGGTCATTATTGAACCCAACCACTCGTCGTAGCACATACGCCGGGTTCCCTCATACTAAGCGATTGACCCCCATGCATGATTCGAGAGACTTGCCAAGCTGAAGGGCATCACTCGACATCGATTCTCCGCAGTCGGAAATGACAGTATTCGTGATCATCGGCCCGTTTCAATCGGCTTCCTGCGTCCAAGGCCTTGGCTTTTTCGATACGCGATATCGGTTTCTATACCCGTTTGCATCGTCGCATTACCGAAAGCCGCTGCATCCCGATTTGAAGACCGTACGACAAATTGATCTCGGAAGCGATCTTTCATTCTGTCCATCAACGGTTATGGGTTA
>Ga0163217_1069863_pt1 | contig 14245 bp, 21 predicted proteins | sample SynspAceP_FD_185933 | JGI IMG/M metagenome (GOLD analysis project Ga0163217, IMG submission 185933) | Saline lake microbial communities from Ace Lake in Antarctica - Synechococcus sp. Ace-P (PacBio error correction) | ecosystem: Environmental > Aquatic > Non-marine Saline and Alkaline > Saline ... | reverse complement strand
CGGCATCCCCACATGGGCCACCTGTCGATCTGAAGCAGGTCCACGGCGCAACGGCATACCCAGATCCGCCGGCCGTCTCCACCACCAGGTGGGGGCCGTCATCCGATCGGCAACTCCAGGCGGTTGGGCTCGAGCAGTCGTGCTCCAGCTCGCCGGCCAGTGGGGGGGAGACCGGATGGCATGGAGCGGTAGGCCTCCGGCAGGCAGGATCCGCCCTTCCGCCTCGGCCTCACTGGGCCCAGCAGGCGCCTGACCCGCTTTTGACTGTCGCCGCCGTCTTCGAGGCCGCACATGCACCGGCTTCCAGTAGCGGGGCTTCAGGCCCTGAACCCAGCAGGGCGCTCACCCACACGGCTTTGCCCAATCGGTTCGGTTTGCCGCAGACGATCAGCCGCTGGGTCATGGCAGGAAAGAGGAGGTCATTGGCGCGGGTTTTCTGCCCCACAGCAGCAGCATTCTCCCATGCTCAAGGCGCTTGCCGCCACCCTCTGCCAGCGGGACGGCGGGCCAATGGGCCTCGATTCCGGCGCCACTCCCGGGCGCAACGGGCACAGGGCTGGTGCCGGCCCCAAGGCTTTCGGAATCTGGCGCAGAAAGGTCAGGGCGCTCGGCAGCCTGAGCGGCTTTGAGCGCAGGTAGGTCGACGCGTTCGATCCGGCAGGTGGCTCGGCTGGCCAAGGCTTCCACCAGGCGGGCTGCCACGGGCAAGGGCAAGCGCTATGCAGGGCAGGCCACCGCCTGGCGGCCTGGCGCGCCATTGGCCAAAACCTTTGCCGGCCGTTGGGGAAACCGCCAGGGCCAGCAGCCTGCCGGGCCCATAAGACTGGCACCAACCGCTCCAGGTGGCGCTCGGGCGCTCCAGCCAGTGGAGGGCAAAGCTGGACACAGCAGCGAGGCGCCCTGCATTGGCGGGCAAGCCCCAGGTTGAGAGGTCCCAGTGAGTCCGGTCGGGCGGCCTGATCCAAGCGAGCAGGGCGGCGCAGTTTGTCAGGTCGCAGCAGGGCCAGGCCGGGACGCTGCTGTTCGATCGCCCGAGCCAGGCCAGGGCCGCGTTCACACAATGCCCCCAGATCGACGCGGGGGCCTGCCGGAAGGGGCAGTCGCGGCGAGTGGTGGCCAGGCGTCCCATGCCACGGCCCGCTTGCAGCTCTGCTCCGGCGTTCATAGCGGCCCTGCCTGGCGCTCGAAGCCGGTCCCTCCCCCGCGTGGCGAAATTCGAAGCAGGCCGTAAGGGTAGGCTGGGCTGCTCCGGCGCTGCTCATCAGGGCCTCTCCAGCAATCGAAGACGCGGCTCCAACAGGTCGGCGCCAGCAGGACTGTGGCCTGCGCGTGCTCGATCAGCCAGCGCTTCGGCCAAGGGCAGCGCACTGGCGCAACAGCAGGCGGAGTGATACGGTGCCCACGACCCCATCCTGACGGCTTCGACGATCGGCAACCCGGGCCTTGCGGGGATATCGGTTTGGTAGGCCGCTGAGGGTTTTCCATGCGGCGGCAGGGTCATGGAGCAAGCCGCTGCGCGTTGATCGCTTCGCTGGAGTCGAGGCCCCGGGCCGAGCGGCCCAGCAGGGCAGCTGACTCCGGTGCCGCCGCCTTGGTGAGGAAATCGCGCAGCATTGGCTGGGCGTCACCCGGCTCCCAGCCGGGCGGCCATTGCCTGCAGGGCCGTGCGCCAACGTCCGCCACTCGGGACCCTTCCGCACAAAGCGCCCGAAGCTGGCCAGCGCACCACCGGCATCGGCTGCTGCAGCACCGCTCCGGACAACAAGGGCAGCTGAGCGTGCACATTCACGGCCCGCCCTACCAGCTCCTTCCTGCCGGGGAGCCACTTCAGGGAGCCCGTGGCGTCAGGGGCCAAACCGCGCTTCCCCGCTGCCCCAGGCCCAGCCGCGCCGTTCGGCAGCGCCTGCCAGGGTTGCCAGGCCCGGCTGTCGCCGGCCCAGGCCGTGCATGGCGATCGAGCTTGCCATGGCGCAGGTTCCTGGCATGGATCTTGAACCATGTTTCTCGGCAGCACCGGCACTCATGGCGCGCCTCGCTGTGGGGGTTGGTGCGCCAGGGCCAAGCGCAACCCGCTCAGGCTTCCGGAGGGAAAGATTGCGCGGCGCAGCACCAGCCGCAGCCTGGAGCTGCCCGTCGGCACGGTCGGGCGAGCCGGATGGCCACGCTCAACAGGCCGCCGCGCTTCGAGCTGCTGCTTGCAATGGCCAGGGCGCCCATGGGCTGGGTTCACCCACCGGGCAGGTGGCAGGATCGGGCCTCCCGGCTGGCCGGCCCCCAGCCGCCTGCTCCAGGGCCCGCCGCCAGTGGCGGGCGCCGCGCCTGAGCTGCGGCCCACGAGGTGCTCCTGCCTCCAGGCAGTTTCCGGGCCGCCAGGGCGGCGGCGGCCAGGGGCGGGGCCAGGCGCCGTTGAGTAGCGGAAGGCGAGGCCGGAGGTCTGCGCAACACTCACGATCGGACCATCGGCCGGCCAGGAAAGCGCCGCCACTTCCGAAAGGCCTTGCCGAAGGTGCCGCTGATCAGGCTGACCCCCGCCAGGCCATGGGCCAGGCCGCGCCCCACCGGATCCGAGCACCCCAAGGGCGTGAGGCCTCATTCAACCAGCAGGCCAGAGCCCCCCGTAGTTCTGGCAGAGGCCGGCGATGACGCGGGCCAGCTCAGAAACTCGTCCCCATCCATGCTGAACAGGCTTTCTGTGAGCACGAGGGTAGCCGGCCGCTGCGGATCCTCACGGCCGCTTGCTGTTGCAGCAGGGCCTCCAGCGCGGCGCTGTCGTTGTGGGCGAAACGCGCACCTGGCGCCGTGGCCGCACCCAACCAAGTAGCGTATTTATGGGATCAGCCGGTCGGCCAGCACCAGGCCTGGCGATCAGCCAGGGCGATTCACTGCCAGCCAGATTGGCCTGAAAAGCCGCTGTGGGAACAGCAAAAACCCGCTCCGAACCGAGCCAGGCCGCCACGCCGCTCTTCCAGGGCGGCGTGGACGGGCGAGCTTGCCGCTGATGCAGGCGTGGATACGCTCCGGTCCCGATGCCTTGAGCATCGATGGCGGCGTGGGCCGCGTCCCGTAGTCGCGGATGGGCGCTGAGGCCCAGGTAGTCGTTACTGGCCAGTCCAGCAGCAGGGGAGCCTGGGGCTGGATCGGCCTGAAGCAGGCCAGCTCCAGCGGGCTGAAAAGCTTCGCAACATGGCGGCCGCTGATCGGCTGGGGAAGCTCTCCAGGGCTTCGCTCAGAAGGGAGAGAGGGGGTCGACAACCACGCGGCGAGCGGCCAGAACCGGGCATCGGCAGGGCCTTTGCAGTCTGCTCCAATCGGCCCGCTGCCCATAGAGTTGTCAGCTTCACGTGTGGCTCCGGAGCCCACGCCCCGAGGCGAGGGCGCGATTCACCTGCCCCTTGCGCCTGGGATTTCCCTCGGCTGAGGGGGCCGCCCTTGAGCAGTCTTTCCGTTTCCGCTCGATCCCATTCAGCATCGAGGCGATCGATGCCCTCAACCAGGGGCATTCGGTGTGTCAGCGCTCCCACGGGGTCCGGGGCAAAAAACCCTTGTGGGCGAATTTACGCCATCCACCGGCCCTGGCCCACGGCCAGAAGGTGTTCTACACCACGCGCTGAGGCCCCTCTCCAAACATGGAAACCTGCGGCGATTTCCGCGAGCAGTTCGGGCCGATCAAGTCGGCCATTGATGGACCGGTGATCTGAGCACGACGGAGGCTCGATCAGTTTGGTGATGACCACCGAGATCTTCCGCCAACATTGCTTTACGCGGGTGAAGGGGATCGCGGCGGACGCCCCCTCGCCAGATGTGGAGGCGGTGGTGCTCGATGAGTGCCACTACAATGAACGACTCCCAGCGCGGCACAGTCTGGGAAGAATCGATCATTCATTGCCCACGGGCGGTGCAGACTGGTGGGCGCTCTCGGCACGTGGCCTTAAGCGCCGGCCAGCTCACCGACTTGGATCGAGCGGCGTGCTTGGCCCCACCACCCTGGTGATGAGTGATCACCGGTTCCGGTGCCCCTGGCCTTCAGCCTGCAGTGCCAAGGCTGGCTCCCCCTGCTCACGACGAGAGCGGGCCTGCATCCCAACGCAAGGTGTGGCGCGCTTCCAAAAGGCGGCGTCGCCAAGGGCAGAGTTCGGAGACCACCCCAGCCGGAGGCCGCCCCCCTTGCCCTTCGTGGTGGGCCCCAGATGCCGAGCGCGACATGCTGCCGGCCATCTAATGTTCAATCTTCGCCGCCGCGCCTGCGACAAGCGGTGCGCGACCTCGGCCGGATCTGGCCTGGTCAGGCGAGGCGGAGGGGGGCAGGGCGGCGGGTTTTGATCGACCGCCGCCTTGACGCCTTCGTGGCGGCCACGCCTGGGAGGCGGTGGGGAGGGCGGCCACGCCGACGCGCTCAGCGCCGCCGGGATTGCCCACACCACGCCCGGTGGGTGCTGCCGAGCCTGGAAGGAACTGATCGAGGAAACTTTCCAGCAGGGGTTGGTCAAGGTTGGTGTTTGCCAACCGAAACCCTGGCGGCCGACATCAACATGCCGGCGCGCACCACGGTGATCTCGGCCCTCTCGAAGCGAACCGAGCGGGGCCACCGGCCGCTGATGGGCAGTGGAGTTCCTGCAGATGGCGGGCCGGGCCGGGCGGCGTGCCTAGGACGTGCAGGGGCTATGTCCGTCACGGTGCGGAGCCGGTTTCGAAGGGGTGCGTGAAGCCGGAACGCTTGGCCACCAGCCGGCTTGATTCCGCTCTGTGAGCCAGTTCCACGCCCAGCTATCTCTCGGCATGGTGCTCAACTTGCTGCAGGCGCTATGAGGCTGGCCAAGGCCAAGGCAAACTGGTGAACGGCAGCTTCGGCCGGCAACCTGGCCACCCTCGATACTTGCGTAAGAAGACGAAGCCCGGCATCCTGGTAAAACTGCGCCAGCAACTCGACACGCTCAGTGGCCCGGTCAGCGATTGGGCCCTGGAAGCTCGAGGTTTATTGAGAAACAGCGCGAGGGCTTGAGGGAGGGAGGCGGCGGCCTGCCTGCGGCATCTGCAGCAGCAGGCCGAGAGACCCTGGCGCCATACGAACATCCACTTTGGCCCTGCAGTTCGCCAGCGAAGGAAACCCTTGGTGAGCCTCAAGCCACCCCAGCTCAAGGGCCGGGTCACCCCGGCGGTTGATCGTGGTGAAGAAGCTGCGGGTCCGGGCCAATTCCCCCTGTTGCCTCTGCCTCACCGACAGAGAACGTCTGGGATCCTGGTGCCCTTGCCAGGGCGTGGTGAGCCTGCATGCCGGAGCTGAGTTGCCTGCAGTTGGGCCAGCTGCGGCGCCCGAGCTTGCGCGCATGGCGCGGTGAGGTTGCCGCCACGGCGATTCCAGGCCAGTTGGGGCCTGGCCCTTGGCGGTGGGGCTCGATGGCCAGCCCGCCACCGACATGGTCCACCCCCCAGTACGACTGTGCTGGGTGAGGCTGCGCAGCCAGGCCGAGCTGGATGCGGAAACAGGAGAGGGAACTCGAGCTGCACCCGCCCACCGCTGGGCGAGACCGCCGCCAGCTCAAAGAGCAACGGCGGCGCATGGAAGGAGCTGGATCTGGAGATCGAGGAACGCCAGCGCCTGCTTGGCACCATCGCTTCCAATCGCCATTGGGACACGTTTCTCTCTTGATCGAGAATCCTGCGCTTCTTCGGTTGGAGCTCGGATGGCCCGATGGCTCCGAGGCCCACCGAAGTGGGCCGCACCGTGGCGCCCTGCGTGGTTGATAACAGCTCTGGTGGGCCTGGCCCTATGAGCGGCCACCTCGATTGCCCTCAACCCGCCGATGCTGGCCGCGGTGTTCGAGGCGATCAGGCACCGAAGTGAAACCGGCCGCGGATCTCTGGAGCGGCTTTCCTCTCACCGCCCCCATGCGGAAGAGGCCCTGCACGAATCTCGGCGGGCTGCGCCGCGAGCTTGCTTGCGCCAGCAGGAGGAAGGCCCGGGTGGTCGGCTGCCGGCTGGTGGGAACCGGATGTTGATGGGTCTGGTCCATGCCTGGCACCGGCACAAGTGAGCGACCTGATCGACCACTACCTCCTTGGATGAGGGCGATGTGGTGCGCATCCTGCGCCGCACGTTCGACCTGGCTGGCCCAGGTTCCCTATGCCGAAGCGATCAGGCGCCAGCGCGCACCACAGCTTCTCTCTGAATCAACGCTTCCCGGTCTGCGAACTGCAGGATTCAAGCGCCCGCCTCCTCCCCTTACCATGAACCCCCCCATTGTTTATCTTGGTAGTTGAGCTGGGACCATTTTGCAAGCTGCTTGGAATCGGTTGATTTGCCTGCAAACAGTCCGTCCGATTCTTTATTTGAGTGGAGCGTCACTCAAAAGTTAAAATTAGGAAAAATAAGGTTGAAACTGGCGGGGACTATCAAGCTAGCGAACAAGTCAATGATCGCTTCTTTCTGATGACTCTCTCTCTAATCTTCTTGCAAATCTTTTCAGCGATAGCTGCAGGCTGGATATGGCAAGATCAACAGTCTCGAAGTCAGTCTGAAAGGTCTGGTCTGCATTAATTGGCTTGTATTGATCTTGGCGAAACCGATCAATTCCAATAGTAATCTTGCTTGCTGCCTCCGATTCAGGGCCGGCATTAGTTGCTCTTAGTTAACCATAATAATTAGGCTTAGATGCCTCTTTTCCGTGGTTGATGGTCTGTTGGAAGGCCAAATATCTCTTATGGATCTGTGGGGCTAGACGCGTATGTTAAGGGCAGTACAATGAATGGGTACAGCGCCAGAACGGTTTCTCCGTTGACTCACTCTCTACTTTGGCTTCTCGCTCCACACGGCGACTGGCAGCTGGCAAGCCCTATGCCCGCGTCAGCGATGCTGACAAAGGCTGTGGCCCGTCTCAGCAGGAGCGGCTGGACTGCCATTACCCCGGGCCTGGGTCCTGTGCGCGCGCCAGCAGGGGCGGCCTTTATTGTCTGGGTCTTCGATCTCCCCAGCCACTCTTCTAAACGTTGGTCGGCGGCCTGCAGTGCCATTGAGCCTGAAACTTTCCGGTTCTTGTTGATCCCTGGCAACACGACCATGGCAGGTGCCGGCAGTTCTGTGGCGTGGAGGCCTATTTCAAGGAGGGCGAGCCAGCTGGCTTCCAACCTTGCAGTTACTGCTGGACCGCCAGCCCTTGCATTGGGCCAACGATTTGGGCTTGGCAGGTGGCGTAGTGCTGCCCTGTCCGCGTGCTGCTTCTTCTCTCGCAAAGCCGAGCCCTGGATTTCCCAACTGCCTGGTTTGCGACATCTCGGACTTTTCGCCCTGGGTCGATCAACCACGCATTCGCCATGCGCCCATGGGTTCGATCCAGGGCTTTGGGCACTCGAGAGCTCCCGACACCGACGACGAGAACTCTCTCCTCTCGTGTGTCCACCAACCGCCATCGATCTGTCCTCCTTCCGTCGTCTGCTCTTTGAGATCGACTAACATCGCCTCGGCATTGGCATGGGCTCAAGCAGGTGGGGCCGCGGGCTTGTACGCAGGCTGTCACGAGCTGGACCGCTTCCCCCCTCCGCCGATTGTTGCTCTCGGTCACGGTGTCTTATTTGGTGGGTGAGCGTTGGCCTCGTGGCGGCCCTCGCTCTGACTGTTTGTTCGCTCGCTGTTCCCGCCACGGGGCGGTGCCTGTGCGCAGTCTAGTGTCACCATCTCCACCATCGCTTCATATCAGGACGACAGATTTCATCGGGCTCGTCTGGTAGCAAGTGCTTGACGCATGAGGGCACGGTTTCGTCGCTTGAGCCACATGTATTAGACTCTACTGCTGCTCGGATACTCGACTCGGCTAGCCTCAGCCTGGCGGATCCCGAGCAAAACGCCGGTTGCAGGATCTGCTGGAAGCGCCTGGAGGCCCGGCTGCTGTCGGTCTCAAACTCGGCGTGTAGTGCCACCAGCGTTGGCCCGCCCACCGCAGATTCCTGGCCCCGAGTTGCGCCAGACTCATCCCAGAGCCGCGGCGGTGATTCCACTGGTTCGCCGGGTGGCCCAGCGGCGCAGCAACTGATTAAGCGGCGAGGGCCCTAAATGGGTGGCGTTTCGCGCTGCGTGCTTGTGTAGGCTGGCCCGCATGGGTCTTGGCCGTGAGTTGCACCGCGGCTTGCCTAAGTGGCCATTTGCCGAAACGGTGGCTCCCCTTAGACCCGCCAGCCGATCACACAACATCGCCTCATAAAGCAAACTCAGACCGCGGGAGGTGTACCCAACCCCATTGCGGCCTGCTCTCTCTAACAAACTGCCGCTTCGAATGTGCCGGAGCGAATCTAGGCGCGCGCCCTCCACCGTGTGTGGCGTCGTTGGCGTTCGATCAACGATTCACTTTTGGTGTGATGGCTGGCCCGGAACCATTCCGCAGAGCCATCGCCGAAGCGTCCTCCAACACCGCCGCCCTGTTTCTTCGCCCAGGTCATAGGACCGGCCATACCCCGGTCCGCGTGCATTGTTGCGTCATGAAGATGCGACCCTGTCTTGATGACCGCTCCGAGGGTGGGACATTTGGCCTTCCAGCTTTGCCACGTCCTTATTGTGTGGGACAGACTGTGGTGTCCTTGCGCACAACGGCTTTTGCCGGCACCCGGTGGTGCAGAGCGCTTTCGCTGTCAGGATTCCGGATGGCCGGGACCTGCAGGGAGAGGGCGGCAGAGGAACGGCTGGGCCCAGTTTCTGCATTGATGTACTGGCAGCTGTGGCCGCACCCGTGCCGGCGGACTGAGGCAGCTCAAAGGAACGTTGGGGGCATTTGTGGGCTGTGGCAGGGATCCTCCAGCGACAACCCTTTTCTCGGGGCCTGCCCAGTTCCAGTCTACGGACCATGACCGCTTGGTCGAGCGGTGCAGGCCGGTGGCCGACTGGGGGGCAATCGCCTCCTTTGATTCTGCCGTGCTCGACGACATCCAGAGGCGCCCGTGCTGAGGTGGTGTTCACAGCCGGATTGAGCAGCAACCCGACACCCCAGGTGGCGGACAGGGGATCTGGCCTGTCCCAACGAGCCGCCCGCCTCGCCGCCCGCTGCATGCGCCGCAGGAGGTGATCTACAAGGACCCCGATCGAGGGAAGCTGGCAGCTTAGCGCATGTGTAGGTTATTCCAGCAGGCGTTTGATCAGGGCTGTTCGAGCATTCAGGTACGCATTGCGGTGAATTTGATGCTGGCCCCGCGTGCAGCGAAAGAGCGCCAGGCTTTGTAAGCCGGCCTGCGCCGAGACCGGGAACTGATCACCCTGTGACCAGGAGCGCCCTGTTGCTTAATCGGGGTCTGCGCCAAGAGCTTGACGATCGCGTGGCCGACAGGACCAGCTGGACCACCAGCGCAGAAGCAGGCCGCACGCGCTCGAAGCTGCTCTGGCTCCGAAGACACGGAGGCAGCAGGGTATGATTCTCAAGAACAGCCGGCACCGAGGTTGAGCAGCAAGGTCAGTTGGCCCGCTGGCTCATAGTCGTCGAAGCCTGCGCGGCAGGCCAGCTTGCAATACGGCTGTGTTCGGTGGCAGAGGGGATCGAGCAACGGGCTGCGCGTTCCGGTCCCGCCTGAGCAGCGCGCGGGGAGCAACTTTGCCTCTAGCCGTCTCCCGCGGGCTGGCAGAAGCAGCTGTGGGCGAATTGGCTCGCGTGGAGAAGGATCTCAGCGCTCTGCCTTCCGGGGATTCTCGTTGCACAGTGCGGTGCCCGATCGTTCTGCGCAGCGGGCAGCAGGCGCTGCAGGCTGCCCGGTTCAGGGCCGAGGGCGATGCGCCTCGCATCGAGGTGGATTCCGCGCCGGCCAACCGGTGCGGATTTCATTGGGACCTGTTGGCGTAGGTGGGGCAATGTGGACGAGGACGCTTCTCTGCCACCGCCGTTCTCTTTGAAGAAGTGGAGCGGCAACGTCCTCGAGTCTGCGCGTTAAGGTCCGGGGAGATAGCGGCCAACAAACGGCCGCCGAGGCCCAGCAGGCAGCTGGAGGCGATGAGGGGCCGCCCTCAGCAGGAGCTTGGCGCGGCTGGCAGCTCGACTCCGTGGATTGCCGCCGCCACAGCGGAGCGGCGTCGCAAGCGACCTGCTGGGTGAGCGGTGACGGCTGCTGGCAGCAGCGCGGTGCAGAGGGATCCCGGTCCGTCCATTCGTCAACAACTGGATGAGTTGCTGAGAGGGGCAGATGGCTGTCGCATCGCTCGCTGACATTCGCCCTACCAACGCCAAACGCCAACTCCAACTACAAACGGCTCCAACGCAGACTCCAACTGCCGATTCGCGACCAGGCCTCGATCAGGACCCTGCAGACTCTGGAATGGCCCGGATGGATTTCCGACCTGCGGATCGCCCGGGATCGGGCCAGGACGCAGGCCTCGATTGCGAGCAGCGGCAGCTGCATTTGTCCAGGGGGTGAAAGGCCGAGAGCGCGCTCGATTCGGCTTCTGAACGCCGCTCAAGGTCCGCCGACTTGGCCCTCAACTCGAGAGTCGGAACCAGCGGCTTTGAGGCCAGGACCCGAATCGTGCCGTGTTCAAGCGCGCGGCTTCTAGCGAAGCCCCTGGCGGCTGAAATCCGCTGGCCTGGATTGAACGCCGCCAGCGTGGAAACAGAGAAGCCATGCTAGTGAGCTTGAGGCGGGAATTGATCCGCTGCTGGGCTCCGCGTGAAGGACTTGCTCGCGCAGGCCACAGGCTCTGGAGTCGAACCATCCGCTCGCTGCTAGCAGCAGGGAACGGGAGGCGAGCGAGGGCCCGCATCCGCGCCGAGGGAAAGCTGCAGTGGCGATGGGCAGCGGTGGATCGCCAGGCTGAAGCTGGAGCAAAAGCAAGGCGGCATCTGGGGGTCGGGCTTTCCGAGCTCGAGGCCCCAGAAGAGAGGGCCGGACATTCTCTCGCTGCTGCGGGCGTTTGCTGGAGGAAATGAACAGAAACGATCCTATGGCAGCCAGAGTACGCTCCGCGCCTTCTGGGACCTTAAGCGGCTATTGGCGCCTTACCTGGCCCATTTCCTCTCTTCCGGAGGGCTCTCGCGCGCGGAGCCTGGCTAGCCGACCGCATGCCAGAAGAACAAGTGGGCTCGCAGGCAGCTCCTTGCGGTGGCGCGTGGCAACGAGGCGGCCTTGCCTTCTGAAGCTGTGTGCTCAGGCGACCCGTGGTTTGGCCCTGTTGAGCGCGAGTTCGCTGCGCCCTGGCGGGTGCCATATGCCGAGGTGCTGGCGGAGGCCTACGACGGCAGGACCTGCCCCTGGTGTTGGACGGACGCTTTCGCCCATTCCGAATCCAGAGCGGCCAGGCCGGCGTCAGCACATGCTGCAAGAGGCGCCGTCATACCGGCGGTGCTGACACGGTGATTCTGTTGACGTATCCCGGCCTCAACACATGGCGATTGAACCGGCGAGAGCCGGTGTGGTTGGGGCCGCGGAGACTGGGCTTCCCTCAAGATGCCGGCCAGGCCTGCATGCCGGCTGTCACAGATGGCCGGAAGCGCAACCCGGAATGCACATGCCCCTGGTTCGTGAAGCTCGAAGAAGGCCGTTGGTCGGATCCGCCGCTCCCGGCTTCGATTCGTTTTCTCCCCGACCATCTACCTGGGTCAGGGAGCTTTGAGCGGCTTGGGCCATCACTCCCGGTACGAGGGTCGCGTTACTTCGCGCGCGAGTCACTCGTGCATTGGATATGGACAGGCCGGTGTCTGGGGCATAAGCTTCGCCTGTTCCAGCCCTAATTGCCATTTTGCAGAAGCTCCTCGTAAGCGATCGTGCAGTCGCGCGGCCTCGACCCGTTCATCGCTCTGGCTTGCGTGAGCATGAGATCTTGCGTTTTCCCCAGCCCCTCACCTAATCCGCCAATGTCGAGCGGTCGTCCGTGCGGGGAGAACTGGGCCGTGGACTAGAAACGCCTAATGCTCGCAGCCAAGAGTCAAAGTTCCAGACTCGCAAAGCTAGAGCAGAGCGCAGAGGCAGAAGTCCTTGAGTGCTGATCAGCTTGCTCTTGCGCTGCGGCTCCTGCCGGATGCTCCGTCGTCTGTCCTGCTGCCGAAGAAGCTGGCAGGCTGTGATCCCGCGTCGGTGGGCCGCCACGGTGACCTGCAGTTTTTCTTGGTCCTCATCAAGTTCCATCCCAGAGGGCGTGGAAAGAAGTGGATCGAGCGGAGGACCGTTGCCGGCCCCACATGTGGCGCCCAGTATCTTTGGATGAAAAAAGGGGTAAGGCCAAAGCGCAGAATTGGATAAGCCCAGCCACATGCGACCTACGGTAAATAGCCCGCTAACGACGGCAACGCGGGATAGTTTGGCTGAGTGTAAATGCCAGGCTGGTGGCTGGGAATCGTTTCAACTTGGGCCTTCCAAGGTGAGTGCTGCGTGCCTCAAGAATCTCACCTCGCTGCGCAGCGTGGCGTGCGGTGGCGCGGGGCGGTCGAGCAGGGGCCTCGGTAGATCGCATTTATGCGTGAAGCACTCCCTCGACTCCGTGGACCTCTGTGCAGATGATAACTCACCACCAGCGATAAGCTGGCGAGCCGCCGTTGGTGCGTTGAGATCGACGCTGGCAAAGCCCGCCAGAGGAACCACCTCCCCAGCCGGCGCGTGAATACTGAAAAGGACTCCTGTTCGCGGGGACATTGCGTGGAGCTGCTAAGACCGTAGTCTGCGTTCACAATCCTGGCCGATTTGGGCTGGCAACCGAACACCGGACTGGTGCTGCAGAACCTCGTCGGAAGGTGAGGTGCTGGATTTTTGAAATCTCGCCCGTGCGATTTGGATTGCTTTGCATGGATGGCAGCACATGGGAACTAGAGGTTGGACACCCCTGCTGAAGATGGCTTCCCACAGACGGCCTTTGTGAGCTCAGTAAAAGCAACTTGTCAGGTGATTTAAAACTAGGGCTTTTGGGCCTGTACCACAGGATGTGTTTTGCTTTAAAATCTTGTGTCGTGAAAACTTAGGTTGCCCCATGAAAGTACAATACCTTGGAAGTTTTGACAGGAAAGTTATGATTATGGATAAAATGTAAATTATTCTTCGCGATTAATTCCATACCTATCTCCAAAACGCTAGCCGTCTCAGCAATTTTAGCTGAGATTCCTGTGCAAGACGTGTGCCGCCGCGACTCTCAGCTCAATCTAGGTGAGTCGTTCATCCGACTCTCGGAGTGGCGTGACGCGCGTGTGTTGGGACGGTCTATGGATAGCTCGTGCCATGTTGACTCTTCCTGAGACATAGAAGATAGGACAGTAGAGGTCATCTAGCGTCCCGAGGGTGGATTGTAATGGCTGAAGTGTGGTGTGTGTCGCTAGTAGTGTAATTACCAGCGGGTTCTTTGCTGCGGACCGTTCGGCTCGGTTCAATGTGCCTCGTCTCATCGAACTGGATGGTGTAGTTCAGCACGCTCGCCCGCCGCACAAGGGTCGGTGGCGTTGAGCTTCTCTATTCGGTTAGAGTGTGATTTCGCGCTGTGATCGTTGGGTGTGCGAGCCGGTAGAGTCCAGCTAGAGTGCTCCGCTGGAAACACGTGAACCAGAGGATGCGCGTAGTATTGCCGACGGGGTCGAGATGGGCAGGCTGCTGGCTCCCCTCTTGGTCGTATGTTCTGCTCTCGCCCTCGAGTGCAGCGTCGGGTGTTGCTCGCTCCAAGCCGCGCAGGACCCTTAGCACCCCCGAGCGCCGCGTGTTTACGCCTTACGAGCTTAACGGAACACGCGCGAATCCTGTGTGTGAAGTCACCTTCTCCTGATTTCCTCTCGCGATGCCAACCCTGTGAGAGCCTTGGGCTGTGGTTAAGCATCTTGCTCTCCCTCGAATAAATCATAGGATCTTTTTCTCGTTTCTATTCTTCGCGAGCCTGGTGGATAATCGCGGCGTGCACCTTTTGATTGCGCTTGCTCCAGCTGCTGGACCTTTTCCCCCGAGCGTGTGGTCAACAGCCGGTGGGACCACCACTTCAACAGATTCTCTCGATGTTCGAAACGGTTCTCAAGGGGCATGGTGGGGAAATTGCCGAGCCCCAAACTCCGCGCCTCCATCCGAACTCAAGAAACATTCTACCTGGCTTCAAAGACCCATTTGGTTCTTTGCCGGGCTAGGGAATCATCGAAGGTTCTTGCGTCCCCACTTCGGCATGGTGGCCCCCGATTGGCCGGTCCAGGCCTTTTATTTAGGGGGCCCAGAATTATTTAAGGCCAAGGGCTTTAAAGCCCAACGGCCCTTTTTTTCAAGGATTTAGATTTTTTTTTTTTTTTTTTTTTTAAAAAATTCTTTCCCTCTCCCTTTTTTCTGTTAG
>Ga0163217_1049201_pt1 | contig 14245 bp, 15 predicted proteins | sample SynspAceP_FD_185933 | JGI IMG/M metagenome (GOLD analysis project Ga0163217, IMG submission 185933) | Saline lake microbial communities from Ace Lake in Antarctica - Synechococcus sp. Ace-P (PacBio error correction) | ecosystem: Environmental > Aquatic > Non-marine Saline and Alkaline > Saline ... | reverse complement strand
TATCGGCCCGGTCTCTGGGCCCGCTTCTCGCTGTGCCTGAGCAGACAGAGAACGGCCACTCGCTTCACCAGCCGGAACCTATGCCGCATGACCGAGACATCTACGCCATCGCATCGCAGCCGGCGACACCAAGCGACCCGATGGCCTCTTCACAGATTCGTCGGTGGCGTTCACGTTGACCCGAATCCGAATGGCGCAGGTGAAAGAAACCTTGGCACCTACTTGCACTCGTAAGTTAGGACAGATCGATGGCATTGCTCCAAGGAAAGCAAATGCTAGAGCTCCGGCCGTTCCTTTTGGAACGCCGGATGCCTAACCTTTCCATTGAAGGGTCAGCAAAGTCTATTAATCCAAGTCACGCGCGCCGCACCCGCGATCTCCCCGACGAATGTAAAAATCGTAGCCGGAAGTCGTTCCCTGCTGGGCGAGCGGTTGCGGAAGAGCACGCTTCTGATGATGACAGCGGGCTTGAGAACATTACCGAGGCCAATATTTCGACGCGGGACGCACGAATGACCGGCCGCGCGAAGACATCGGAATCATGTTTCCAGGACCCAACGCTTGTTTGCCCGGAAGAGCACCACTAGAGAAAACGTGGATGTTCCCCTATCGCGGTTCCAAGCGTCCGATATAGTGCGCACGCGCGCCCAGTCCCGCTCACCAGGTCGGACTGCACGCTTCTACGATCACAACCAGGACAGCTGTCCGGCGGCATGCGTCAGTGCGCGTTGCGATCTGCCGCGCACTCATCCTTTAACCCGAGCTCTGCTCAGGACGACGTCAGCGCGCTGGATGCCATCACGCGTGACGAGATTGAACCAGTCCTGAGACAAATGTGGAGAGCTATCACAAGACCCGGCTCTTCGTGACCCACTCCATCCGGGAAGCCGTGTCCTGCCGACCGCGTTCTGGCTCTATGAGCAGCCGCCCGGGCACGCATCATCGAAACAATCAAAATTCGTTCCCGCGCCCCCGTACTCTGGAGATCGGTTGAAACCACCGATTTAACGAGATCTGCCGTATCTGCCAGCCGCGATCGAACATCAGAGTTGCCTGGAAACCGCGACGACCTGATCCAATCTTCTTGACGAACGAGCGAAAACATGACTGATGCAAACAAGGGCGTTCGCAAAGTCTGCAGCCTCTCAGCCGCCTGGACATGGCCCGGAATCATAGGCCACCAGTTCGGACCTTACCTATCGACGATCTCGCAGCCGAATTCTGCTCCTCTGGAATTTCTGTCACCTAATTCGAATACCCGTCCGTATCCTGCCCGCACCCCAGCCTCTGTCTGGATTGCGCTGGATAGACCGGTTCGACCTGTCTGTTCCCACACACCGTCGACGTATGCGACTCCATCGGCCGCTTTTATGCTTGCCGTGCACTGGCTCGGGCGTCGCCGCCGCAATCACCGTCAACAAGATGTCTGATGCTCAATCCTTATCCGCTTCCGTTACGATCCAGTTGTACCAAGATCGCCGACGCCGCTGTTCATTGTCTGGCGGCATCGCTGGAATCGCGCAATGACGATTCGCCACTTTATCCCTTCTTCCCGATCCTCATCCTCCATGGTCGCGGGCCTGCAGAGCACGGACAAGCCCTCGTCCGGCTGTGCACCTCCTCAGGCGTCCAAGCTGCCAAACCTTCGGGATGTCCGCCTGCCGGCCTCCGTCCCCTATTTCTTCCCGGTGGCAGATCGCCATCACCCTGCTGATCGGCGCATTGTCGCCGATTTACTCATCAGCAGAGAGGCCTCGGTTCCTCATTCCTGGGCGCCTCGAACTTCGAAACCGATTCTATCCTTCCAAATTCACGGCCTCTGCTTGAGGGCCTGCCTTCAGCTTGTGCAAGCTGCAACGTACTCACAACCGCATGGATGTTCCGAGACCGTTGCGCTGACCAACGAAAAGCCTCCCTGGCTTACGCTTCAGGAGGCTTCGCGGCAAATCGTAAACTGGGCTGAAGCTTGCGCAGCCCCTTGGCTTCGGCACAGCCATTCTTTATTGGCTCTTGGAGCTGCGTTCAGCCTGCGGGTTCAGCTCGGTTATCCTGCCAGAAAACCGAGCCTTGTCGCCCGAAAACATCCTTCAAATCTTTCCGCTATACTTAACAGGCCCAGCCCAACCTTTTCTGGCAGCCGTGGCGAATCCCCTCAGCGTTTCTCGCATTTTCCTTGGAACTCTCGTATTCCTACTCAAGACCGTTATGACACGATTCGACCCCTACCCGTTGGTCTTCCAGTTGATCCGAAAGTTCGCTTTGCCACCGGATTTGCCTTTTGGTTGCGGCAAGAAATCGAGAGCAAACGATCCTGTTTTCCGATTTCATTGCCTTCTTCCCCGGTTTTCTGGTTCGCAAACATTCGGCCTCAACCCACCAACAAGACCTTATTGAGCGGATGGCTTACTCCTCATGCAACCGGATACAGTCTTCCTGCGCATCAAGGTTCCCATTTGCATTGCCTTTCATCTGCGCGGGCCAGCCGCCTGGCGCACCTGTTGGCTCATTGCGTTATGAGCCTGGGCGGAAAGGCGGCTCGGCCCGAAACGCGGGCCGTGGGGCTAACCTCCATGCAGTTTGTCGCCGGCCGAAAAAGAAAAAAAAGGTGCGGGAGACCAGCCCGTGTGGGCCACCACTGGTCTGGGGCTGGGCAGTTCCGATTGGGCATGCTGTGCGCGTCAGCAGGCTCTCGTGGATGTCCCGGCCGACAAGACAGTGAGAAAGCAACCCGGATCAGGAGCTCGGAACCGGAGCATTCAGGGCGCACCGCGCCACAGTCCGCGGGCTGGAGCGTGGGCGATGTCGGAATGCCGCGGCCAAAAAGCGGCGCACGTGCGCCGAAAACGGAAGGGCGGCCCGGACCAGCACGCAGCGGAACGTTCTGGGCGTGGCCCGCGGCATGACGAGGCCCAGTGCAGCTGGACCAAACCAAGCCGAGGGGCGGCCCGGGCGGGGCGTCAGGGCGAGGGGGTGTCGAAGCCGGGCGTGCCCGAGCACAGCCCGGCGCACAACCACCATTGCCATGTGTGGCCCATGCCGTGCAAGCACCGCGACCAAGCAAACTGCGGGCCGTGCGCGACTACCCACAAGCGGCGCCGACAATCCAGTAGCGACGAGCGTGCAATCGGGCAGCGCCGACCCGACCAAGCGGGTACTCGACAGGAGCGGCCCGCCGCCGGGCCGCCGAACACACATCCAGCAAGGGCGTAGTAGACCGATGTGAGCAGGCCTGCAGAACCGGCAAAGGCGACGGGCGGCCAGGCACGAGAGCTGTCGAGCCCGCGGAGGAGCCACGCAAAAACTGCGAAGGCCGGACCTGGCGACGAAAAGACGAGGCCCAGGCAAGACCGAACCGAAAGATCGACGCCACAGCGCGGCCCGTGCGAGAGAGCGGGAGCCACACACCGCCCAGGCGCGCCGAGAGTGCGAGACGATCCGTGAGCGTGCATGGGGCAGCGAAGACGCCGCAAACGAAAATTACGCGTTGCGGCCAAGGGGCGTCAATAGCGGGCCGAAAACCGGCCCGCAAGACCTGTGATGCGACCGCCGGACCGATGCGCACCGTGGGCCCCGAGGCCGAGGCCGCAAAGAAAAGCCGAGGGGCGCGCCGCCTGCCCGTGACCAAAGCCAGCCAGGCAGGCGCGGCAGGCCTTCAAGGACGCCGGGAGTGATATTCCTGGCTGCGGAGCACGCCCCCAGCGTGCGATTGACGGGAAAAAAAAAGCGCGGCGAACCGAGGCCCTGCCGAAGGGGGGGCCCAACGGATGCCGGACGGGGAAAACCGGGCACCCAGCCGGTGCAGAATGGGGGCGCCGGCCGGGGCAGCCCGCAACGCTTGGGGCGAACTTGCAATTGCACCAACGCCCACGGAGGTCTATGCCGGAGCCGCGAAAGGGCACCGATCGCGGAGCGGAGCCGACGTAGCGCGAGGGGACCCGGATAAACGGGCGTGAGCACGAATGACACGCCACCACAAGTGGAACTACACCCCGATGTCGAAGCAGTGACGGGCCAGGGGGGGCCTAGTCACCGGGCGCGCGCGAAAGGCACGGCGACAACGGCGAGCGGCTCGGGCACCGAGCACCGGAACCGGTTGCGCAAGCGGCACGCCGAACTCGGCAAAGCCATGGCAACAAAAGCACAGACCAACCGCGCGGGAGGAGCAGGGACCGCAACAGGCTGCACCACATGGAACTGCGGCAGGCAGCCACGCACGTGGGCGACCGGGACGACACCGCCAGTGTTACCCGGCGGGTACAGCAAGGCCTGGCCATGTGCGTGCCGGCCCCACAGGCGGCCGGAGGGCAGCGAAGTGCGGGCAGCCTGGAACTGAGCCGCGGCGTCGGCCGGGTCCTGCCTGACCGAACCCGGCGACCGGCGAGGCCGGGCATTGTGTGGGCAGCGAGATGCGAGGTGGCGAACCAGCCCCCGCCTAGTTGTGGGCGACGGGAGGGCGATAAGGTCGGGATCCACGCATGATGAGAGCCGACCGCGGGGAAAAACACCAGTGGCCGTGGCTATGGAAGGCGTGTCCGGAAGAGAAGCCGGCGGAGGCCGGGGTGCGGCTTCCGCCCCAGCTGGAATGCACCAGGGAGCCGTGTCGAACCAACGGATACGAGCCCGGTCGGCGGGGCGGCGATGGTGGCCGTGCCAGCGCCTGCGCAGGAGACGAGGACCCACTGGGGGCGACTGCACCGGTTCGGTGGAAAAAGGGCCACGGGCCCCACCATAGCGGGGATCCCGCGAGAGCCTCTCGCAGCGCGATTTATTCAGCCGCGCCGATAGTGGAGCGAAGGCCTTGGTCCCGACGGCAGACGAACCCGAGCGACGGGCTGCGACGACGCGACGGCCCGAACAGGCAAAACGCCCAAGGGCAGCACCCAGCGGCCGTGCCAGGGATGAGGACCGCAGAACAGCGACGCGCAACCGGACACGGATTAACCGCGTAGCCGACAGGCGGCAGCGTAATCTGGCGCGCAGAGAGTGTCAGCAGGAAGGAGAAGGAAAGCCAAAACAGCGAAGGGCCTGCAACATCGCCGCAACCCGCGGCGACAGGGGCGGAGGACCGGGGTGGCATGCGCCAGTCTTGCGCGCATGGGTGCCGGGACAGCAGGGGCCGACGGACCAGGCCGTGCAATTCCCGCAACACGCGGGGCAGGGCGAGTCATTGCGTCAGCGCGCGCCGGGCACGGGGGAGCCAGCGGAAGCACGGGAGGACGCCGCACCCAGCGCAAGCGCTCCACCGAAAGGCCGCGGGCAAAGCGCACAGAGGGGGGCCGCGGGCCGGCGAACGAAGTGAAAGGCGGAAGCTGCGAGCCAAGGCCGCGTGCGAAACCGACCGAGACGAGGGCTGCGCACAGGGGGGAGGGCGAGAGCATCAACGCTGCTTGCCGCAACGCGAAATCGCAGCCCCCAAGGACCGCGGAAGGCAGAATGGCGGCACCCGCCACCCGGCGGACAAACCGACCAGCCGGGCACCCGCAGGTCAACAGCACGCGCCCGGACCGGCACGGCGCCAGCTCGGGCGAAGCGGGCTCGGCGCCGGGGCAGACGAAGACAGGACCGGTCACGGAACCAGCCGCACCGAGGGAGGCGCACGGCGGGACGAAAACCGGGACCAGCCACGCGCGGCCCGGGCGAGAGCTGGGCGCCGAAACAAGCACAGCCTGCGGCTGGCCAAAGCCCAGGACGGTTGTTTGCTGATCACGGGAGGGATGATCCGACGATCACGGGAGCAGGCCCTGTGGACGACCGCGCGGGGTGGAGTAAGGCAACGAGGAAAAAAAGGCGGCATGCCAGGAGCGCGCGCGCTGCGGTCGGCAGAGGACGAGCGGCCAGGGAGCATCGCGGGATCGGGAGAGAAAACAGCGAGGCCTGGCACGTCCGGATGACTGCATCCCCACGCGCCAAGCGAAGCGCAGCAAGCGGGACAAGTGCCACGGCCAGAGAGCGGGCGCCGGGCGAAACGCCCGCGGTGGCGCATCCGCCGGGGTCACCGAAAACCAGTAGGGGGGAGACGAAGTGCCAGCGCCCCAACATCCGCGCGAGGTGTCCGGGAACCTGACGCTATTGGAAGCGAGAAACTCGTGCGCGGGCAGAAACCCCCAGCACGCGCCGACCCCGGCCGCGGGTGACCAGAACGGCAAAGAGAACGAGTGCACCAGCCGCGCAAAGGGCGATGATAGCGCGAAAAACCCACGGTGTCCAAACGTCGAGGTCGCTGCGCCGAGGAGCCACACCCGCGCACCGCGGCGGAGTAAGAGCTCCAGGAAGCGCGGATCGGGCCGCCCGCCGGCGGCCGCACGTCCCCAAACAGGAGCATACCGTTCACCGGAGTCCGGGAACCCAATGCGGCACGTGGAGGAGCCACCGGCAAGGCCCCCGCGGGGCCGCGGAAAACGAACCGGCGCATTACGCGCGGATGTGAGGGCCAGGTGCAACACACGGAAGGAACGCGGCGCATGCGCATGTCGCGAGGTGAGCGGGAGCACCACCCACGGCCTCAACGTGGCCAGCTGCCGCAGTTCAAAGCCGGCGCGCGCCACCCTGACGGGGCCGAGAAGGCGCGGCGACCGGGGCCGGCGCGGGGTGAGTTCGGCGCGCGGAGACCGATGGGCGCAAGGCGGGGGCGGTGGCCGTGGCCCAACGCGCCGCCCAGCAGTGCAATCCAACACACGACGTCGCGCCGGGTCGGCCGAAATGAGCAGTGTGATGGGCAATGCAACGCCCGGCAAGATTCAGGACCACAGCGAGCCAGACGGGCTTCCGGCGCCCCGCCGAGGGGCGGAACGGACAGGGGTGGGCCCCGGCGGAAGCGAAAGTCCCATGACCCACAGTGCAGCGATGCGTGGCCACCGTCGAGGAAACGCACATCGATGGCCCGTGGGGGGGACCGGATGGGCCACAAAGCCATCGCAACCAGGCGAAGCGCCAAGAGCCCGGCGGCTGAATGCGAGCAAGGCCGGGAAAGCCGGCCCTGACAGCAGCGGGGCGACGAGGGCCGAAGAACAACAGCGCGGCGGCCAGCGGGCGCGAACCTCGACACAAAAACCGGCGGCGCCCGTAGAGGTTGTCCAGATGTTTCAAGAAGAGACCGTAAAAGCTGGGCTGGGCACCAGCCGCAACTGCGGGGCCGCTGCGAGGCTGGCGAGGGGCGCCAGCGCCATCGCTGGGTGGGCCGCGGCAGCAGTTGCCCCACCAAGACAAAGCGGCCCAGAACCAGCGCGCGAGGTTGGCGAACCAACCGCTGCTGGGCATGGGGTGCAAGGAACAGCACCAGGAACGGCAGCGGAACAGCGGATGCCCAACGACGGAAAGAAGCGGAACGGTAGAACGCCGCCGAAAACGAAGCCACCACAAACAGTGGCGGCCATAGGAGGTGAAAGGCAGCCAGCAGCCCCTGGCCAGAGCCAAGGGTGCAGAACAGCCAGGTTCACCTGGAACGAAAGGCCTGCCGCGCCCCAGAGCCCAGGTAAAAACAACGCGCAGCCAACCCGCCCACGGGAGGAACAGGCAACGCGCGTGAAGTGCGGGACGCAGATGAGACAGCGGGCGACGACACCGAGCAGAACGGCGAGAGCACGGAGCATCCCCGGCCAGAAAACCGAAAGCACCCCCGCCCAAGCAACAGGCGGAGATCCCGGCGACCAACCGGCGCAGGGGGTGTGCGCACCGAGCAGTCCGTGGGGGGAGGGGTCAGCGTTTATGTGGCCAAACGCGCAGAGGCAGGAAAAAGCGAAACGCCCCGGATAAGCAGGCGGATGGCGGGAGCCAAAGCGACGCGGCGCACCCGCGCCACGCTGCAGGGGTGGAACGGAAACCGGAATGCAGGAGAAACCAGCGAGGGAAGGATGGCGGGCTGTGGCGTGTGCCGGCAGGCAAAGATGGCGTGAACCAACAAAAGAGTAACGGCGAAACGCATTCAGGGCGCGCCCCGCGAGCGGTCGGGACCGAATGAGGCACCAGTCCAGGATGTGTAGAGACATTAGGCCACGATCCAAAAGGGTCGAGGCGTAGGACCCAGTGCCCTGACGGCAACAAGATGGGGGCGGCGGTCAAGGACGACAGAGTGGCGCAACAGAAAGGCCAGCGATACGAACGTAACGCGCTCCTTCCCGTGAGCGCGGAGAATCAGAGACAGTGCAAAGAAGGTGGCCACAGCAGAAAACCGGACGACATATGACAGCCAGGCCGGCTCAGCAGCGTGGGCGCAAGAGGAATGGCCACCGTGCCAAGAAGCGCGAGCAAGAGAGGACCAGACCCCCCCCAAACCTAGCGAGCAAGCCACCGAAGGCCGAGTACCGGGGGCGCACTACAACGCCTGCAAGATCCGCGCGCCGGACGCAGCCAAACCTGAAGCCAGCACGACACATGGGAAGCCGATGAGAGAGCTAAGCAACCTTCCGCGACAAACCGTCAACCGGGGGCAGCGCAGCAAAAGCCCAAATTGCAAAAGTCGTGAGAGCAAAAACCGGGGCCCAGCGGCGACCGTCCCGCGCCTGGCGGAAGAAGGGAAAAGACCGAAAGTGGAGCGGGACGCGGCGAACAGGCCCGCGGCATGGAGTGATCAAAGTCTATAGGTTAGTGCGGCGCGCAAGGATGCGGGTGTGGTCAGGCGCCGCCGACCGCAAAGGCGGGGCAAGCAGAGCGGGGACGAGGGCAGCGCCTGCCGAAAAGGACCGATGGCAAACGCCGCCCCGCGCTAGGTGGCGGTAACGGTGTATGACCCAGGAAACCGGCAAGTGGCAGCGGCAGCGAGTCACCAGCAGCCCGAGGGCAGCAAGGAACTAGGTGTCGGCCCGGAAAAGGCGGCAGGGAGGTCCCCGGGGTCTAGAATTTACGGAAACGCGCCAGGGTGGTCACATAACGAGCGAGCACGTTCCGCCGCCGGAGGCGCGCAGGAGATGGGGGCGAGCTGTCATGCGAACCGGCCGTCCGAGGGGGGGTTCGCCGCGAGTGACGGCATCGCCGGCCAGCGCGGTCCAGCGGCGCGAAGAGCGACGCGGTGAGAGGGCCGGTTCAGAGGGAATGGGTAGAAAGGAGCAGGAGACGGCGCGAAGTTGGCGCAGAAGGGGTAATGCGCGAAGTGGCCGACAGCCGCCGTCCGCGGCGAAAACGGTGAGATAAAAGCGCGCGTGGGCAACCACCGACCGCACGTCCGAGCTCAGCAGTGACATGCACATCAGCGCTGTGGCGCCGACGAAGACCGAGCAGACCGGCGGCTGCGCCTTAAGCCTCAAGCGGCGCTGCCCAGCCCGTCGGCACCTGAACGCGAAAACGGGTGGAGCACGGCGATGGCCACGATTTGGAGCCAAAAGAGGGCAAGTCAGCTTCGACCAGCGTGCCCTGCGCCAAAACATGCAGATGGCCCGCAGAGACACCGCACGACCTGCCGGGGGGCGATATAGCGCACGCAGTCAAGCGGAGACCAGGGCCTGTGCAGCGCTTCGCGCAAAGCGATGCCGCGGGCGGCCGCGAGTTGCAGCGAAGGCGCGGTGCACCCGGCCGCCAACGCGCGACCTGCGTCGGGGACACCAGGCAAGGTGGCGCGACCAAGTGGGCGCGGCGGGCAGCAACAATAAACCAGGTTTCGGAGAGCTCCGGCGCGGGGCGTCGAACCGGCGCGCAGAGTCACCGGCGCAAAAGCCGCTGCAGAGAGGGGCGGCATCCACGTCAGGCAGTTGCCCAGTATCGTGCCCGGGGGCTGTCCCAGGCAGACCGCAACCAGCGCCGCGTGCGGCGGCCATTACGGCGCGGCAGCAGCAGCGGCCGGCCAGGCTGCATCGGATGGATGGCATGCCGGCAGGCCCCGGCAATGCCGTGCGGGGCGGCAGTCGAAGCGCTCGATCGCAGGTCGCGTACGGACGGAATAGGCGGATAGCGGACACACTCGGCGAGCGCGTCGTGAGCGGGGCCACCAAAGTTGTCGCACCGTCTCGAGGGCAAAGATCGACGCCGCGCGCGTGAATCAAGATGTGCTGCGGACCGACGAACGACAGTCGGATAGCGAGCACAGCAGTCACTGTCAGGCGAAGTCAGCGCGGGGGTGCGACGAAGTGTGATTAAGTGAGGGTGTGAAGGACGGGGGGTGTGCATCAACGATACTGCGTGATGGGCCCGAACCTCCCCGCGCGAAGAACGAGGGCTCGGAGAGGCCAGGTAAAGCCGGCCGCCCCACCCACCATCGCGGCAGCAAGCCACAGCGCGCTAGGAACCAGTAGGCGCAACCAGAGCGAGGATCAGCGACCAGAGGCGAAATGACAGGCGAGACCAGCGCGCCGAAACCAGAAACCTACGAGGGCGAAGGCGCAGGCGATGACCGCAAGCGACCCAACTCAACAACCCCCGGGAGGATGGAAAAAAGATTGCGAGTGAGGGCTTGCAACAAAGCCGATGGTAGGCCGAAGCCCGAACGCGGTGAGGACGCGGGCAAACCCAAGTCCCAGGCAAGCAATTCCAAAGAGAACACGACAATCGCCGCCATGTCGGCGCAAACCCCGAGGAAAAGGTGCCACAGCAACAAAGACGAGGGAGCCGCCAAGTTAGGGGGCCGCAACGAGTCGCGGGCGGCACGGAAACAAGACCGTGGTACCCCTTTGCCGCAAGGTGGATGCGGGGGCAAGGGGAAAAGCCGGACCGGCCAAAGCCAAAGACGAAGGGGAGGAGAGAGGGAAAAATGAGGCCAGACGGAACAGGAGGGGGGCGAGCCCCTGGGAAGAAAGGAGCGAAGGCCGACGCAATTGTAGCCAGTAAACGCGCCCAGCCGCCACCTGACCCCACCCGCGAGAAACAAGCCGCGGGGCCCCCCTCGAGGACGCCGCATAGGTCGACAGGCAGGACGAAGACAAGCCGCCAAAGGCCCAGCCCACCAAGACGACACGTGGACCACCGACGGGGCAAAAACCGCAGACCGAATGAGGCCGGGGCAGGGAGTGGGCCAACGGCCGGGACGGATACAGGGGTTAAGCGCCGGCGATTACCGGGCACCGTTCCGCAGAAACGAAAACGGGGGGCCATCGAAGGCCAGAAGAACCTGAAGGGAGCTCGAGCGCCGCCCCGTCGACGCCCGAAGACAGCAAGGGCGCAGCTTCGGCTCAGGGGTAGCTGAACCTAGCAGAAAGTCAAGGCGCTGCCAGAAGTCCGGCCAGGACCAGTGCAAGGCCAGTCACCAAGGCCAGTCGAGGGGACAGAGCGGCCACGAAGGCGATACCGCAGGCGCGGCACGGGCCGGATCAGCCAGAACAGACGGCAGGCCTGGACAGCGGCCCCCAACCAAAAGCTCGAAAGACCCAGGCGCAGCGGCAGGGGCTGGGGGTTCCGTGCGGGGCAGCCCCCCGGGCCCACACGGGGAAAACCGCAAGTACAGAGGCAAGCTTGGACAAGAGGTCGTGGAAAGCAAAAAACGGCGAGATGGTGCGAGGAGCTTCAACTCGCATGACCGCGCGACGGCGAACATGGGGATCTGGGCGCAAACCAAAGCCGGGGGAGTAGGCCGAGTTGTGTGCGACCGACCGCAAGGAGGCAAAGCTGCACGGGGGCAGGGTAAACATCAGGGGGACGAAGCGTAAACACAACAGGCAGTACAGGGTAGAAGGGCAAAGATTGCCGATCAACCAGGGCGTGGATGACAGCAGCCCAAAGACGCAGGGCGCGCGCCGGCGGCCCGGCAGAGGACCAGTGAGTACCGGGGAGGCAAAAGGCCGGGCAGGGCGAAGCACCAGGGCCGACCGCCGGAGGCGGGAGCCGAGCGGGTCGCCCTATAAAACCTGTGTTCTGAGTGCCTGTATGTGAGGTCGCCGGAATGCGGGGGACAGGGCGGCAGATCTGTCTCCACGTCCGAATCGCAGAGCGAAATGAGCCCAAGGCCGTCGTGGGCGGCAACTAAGGCAGCGTGTCAGATGACCAACGCCATGCAGCGCACCGTGCCAAGCGCGTGGCGCCGCATAGAGGGAAGCGGTGAGGGGCGACAGGCCGGCATGGAAGCGCCAGAGAGACACAAGCCGGGTGGGGAAACGCGGGGCAAAGTGAACTCTGGCCGGCCCGAGGAGCGTACGGATGCCGAGCAAACCCGCCGCGGAAGGTGCCCGCCGAACGCACGCCACCGGGGCCCGGCAGAATCAGAGCAATGCAGGGAAAATGTGCGAGGCTGCAGACCCAAGGCGAACAGGTGCCAGAGTCGCCGGCAGCCGTGCGCCAGGCCAGCCAAGGAGACCACGCGGCAAGACGCGGCGAGAAAGCGTGCGGCTGAAGGGTCCGCGCGGGGGAGTGACGGCGAGTGAGTGGATGGGAGCGAAGCTAGAACGGCGGCGAAGGCGGCAGGGGACGTTCCCTGGAAGTGCGACATTCGCACCGCGTGGGCTCCGTGAGCGCGTTGGGGGGAATGTGCGGCCCGGTAGTGCAGCACGGCGACCCCGGCGCACCAGCCCGATGTCACGGCAGCGCCGCCCGATGAGGGAGCCGGGCCGGCACGATCACCGTGCGGCCAACGTGCAGCGCTGGTGGGCAAAACAAGGACCGACCAGCCGGGCGATGGCGCGACGGGCGTCGAGTAAACGCGAGCACGCGCGCCTGGAGTCCACGCGCGGCCACATGATTGAATGCGTGCCGCCGAGAGCGTGCACGGAAAACCGCGGCCAGGGGCCAGCGCTGCAGGGCGAAGACGAATAGACGTGGGAACCCGGCGCGGGCGGAGCTCGTGGCAGCAAACAGCGGGCCGAACCGGTGCTCCACCTAACCTGTGACCGGCCCGGGCAATGGCGATGCCGGTTGCTAAGCAGAGATTCTCGACCTGTGCCGAGAACGAGAACGGGGGACCGGACAGACGAGCAGTCACGTTCAGCGTTGAGAACGGGCATGAGTGAAAGAACTAAAGGGATTCATGCCAATCGACGCTACGCGAACGAACTCACCTGCGCCTGCAAGCCATGGGGCTTTAACAGGGCCAACCGGTGCTGTCGGACCGAGGGCACCGACGCGGCCCACCCCGACGGGGGCGCGCGCGCCTACACGCCGGAGTGGGAGCCAGACGCGAGGAGCCAGTTGCCAGAGCGCGAGCCGCGCAACGGCGGATGTGGTCCGCCGAGCGGCGAGAAGCCAGGGACATTAAGCGGCGGAGCAGAGCACTGAGCGCCGCGCGGCCGGGGTCACGGCCGGCGCTTCCACACGTCGAAAGGGAAGCCTGCCAAATATGCAGCGCCGCACGGGAAAGTAGCTGGCGCGTGCAATCACCGCCACCAGAACCGTCCCACCGCCCACACTAAGGAGACCGGCCCTTCCGGTGGCCATGGCCCGGGCCGAGAGGCGCGCAGCGAGCGCGACCGCGGGAGCGAAGAAACGGACCCGCGCCGCGAGCCGAGGGGCCAGGGCAGGGTCGACCCGGTTGGACCGGGGCACACGAGCAGGACGGGGAAGCCAGACGAACCGCGGCGTCGACCGGGCAGCCGCCCCCGGGGGCGAAACTGGTCCCGGACGAGGAAAGGCGGGATTCGCGCCCACAAAACGCGGAGGGCACCGGGCGCGCAGAGCCGCCGCCAGCCGCGAGCAAAAAGACCCGTGCAGAAGCAGGACCGGAGTGGGGAACGCAAGCGGGGAGACCAGGAGAGCCACGAAGACCTCGGCGCCCCCGGCCTCGCGGTGTGTGACGACCTTTTCACAGGCGGTGGCGACCTCACGCACAGCAGGAAAAGGCCGAGATGCATGGGCTGACCAGGGGTCGGAACAGTCCCGCACACAGTCAGCGAGATACTAGGCGAGGCGCACTGCGGGAAGCGACGGAAACAGCGGGGAGGCGCGCCCGAAGGCCGCCACGAGGCGAGTAGTGCAACTGTCTGCGGCGCGGGTCGCGACCGGTCGAACCCGAGAGAAGGAAGCGACGATGCCCGCTGCCGCAAGGAGCCCACGAGCAGGCTGGAGCAGCCCGCCCGACACAGGACCCAACCGGGACACCCGACAGCCGGCGCCGCAAACGACTCGCGCAGGCCACCCGCACACGTCGCGCCGAACCGCGGGACGCACGGGAGCGGTGCGCGAACGGTCGCAGGCATGTATGCCCTAGATTTGTGGGCTCTCTTCGCGTGGGGGGGAGTGTGTCGGAGGGCGAAAGAGCGGAAAGGCCAGGGCGGCCAAAAGAGCGGCCGGGGCGGCAGGTGGCTAGGTGTCAGTGCCGGCGTGCAACGGGGACGCCCGACGTCGCGCCAGGCGCGGGCGGATGTCGGGGTGCGTGGGCGGAGAGGAGGAAGGCGCGGAG
>Ga0163217_1023583_pt1 | contig 14246 bp, 23 predicted proteins | sample SynspAceP_FD_185933 | JGI IMG/M metagenome (GOLD analysis project Ga0163217, IMG submission 185933) | Saline lake microbial communities from Ace Lake in Antarctica - Synechococcus sp. Ace-P (PacBio error correction) | ecosystem: Environmental > Aquatic > Non-marine Saline and Alkaline > Saline ... | reverse complement strand
CGGACGCTCCGAACGGAGGTTGCTCATGGTGGTCTTACCTTTCCCTGTCCCAAGTCTGTACGTCGCTCTGGCGGCACCGATTAGGCAAAAAAATAGAATGAGGCCTGTGTGACAAACCACTGAGGAATAAAAAAAGGTACTGAATCTAGGTCGGTGCTGTAGCCCGTAAGCACCCTAGCTTTGTCGACATTTGGTTGAATTTTTATCAACGCACTAGCCAGACTGTCCCAATCTTTAAAGCTGCGGACCCGAGATTTTACTGGTTGGATCTCGAAAAGGGGGCAGGCCGAGAAGTCAGTAAAAGACGGGACGTGCGCTGTAAACAGGGTTGTCAATGCGCTCAGCGATGCCGAGGTCCCCATCGTGTGGTTAATGGGGCAGAGCCGCATGGGCGTGTTTGGCCACGGGTGGCGTATAATTGATCCCCTCGACCCCGCGGGTAATCGGGTAATGTAGAAGGAACGCCGTATCTGACGCAGGCCGGAAGGGGAAGCGAAAGGTGTGCGCGCCCCATTGTAGCGCAGGCCGGTGCGCCACTTCACCAATGGTCTTTGTTTTGTTTGGTTCATGGGCGGCGTTGCGCCGTGCGGGGGTGAAAGTTTCTTGGCTGAGCCGCTGCAAGAGGAGGCAGTCGGGGCAGGTGGCCGCGGTTGCTAAGCGCATCGCGTTGAGCCAGCGCGGCCAGCGGGCCGGCGGTGTAACTCCCAAAAAGGCGCTCGCTCATGCCCGCCCATCAGCATCGTATTGGCAGGGGGGAAAATTTTTCGCGGAAACGTCGCGGCATCAGGCCGGCTGTATGCAAAGGGATCTTTCCGTGGTCGTCTAGTGGTCAAAGGTTTCCCCAAGCGGGCGGGGGCCCGCCAATGTTCGGCGATCGGTGCGGTCAGCTACATGTCGAGCATTGCTTGGCAATTAAGGCCTGCGCGCCTTTGCGATCCATGTCGTCGATGGAGCGTCGCAAGAGAGCGCTGCGGGTAGCCGCCGCCAGAACCAGTCGTTCACACCATCAATGCTCAGGCCACCATCTTCCCTCTGAGAAGCCCATCAGAAGGTCCCGCGCCAGGCGCGCTTATCCTTTTGCATTAGGTGGAAACCCTCTTGGGGGCGCCAAAGAACGGTGGACATCGGGTTTCGCGCGCCAAGGATATCTGGGGTTCGTCGGCGTTGAAACGGTCGTCCACTTACGAACGAACTGCATGTCCCCCATGGCGCGATAGTTGCGCGAAGAGGATCGGGGAGCAGAGGCCTCGTTATGGATTAGAAAACAGGCAGAGAATGCGTTTATCGAAGAATAGAGGGCCGCTGACATGTTTCTTAGGTATTTCGCCACGGAGCTGTTCATATCGTGTTCTCTTCCAAAAAAAGCACCCAAGTATAACATTTTCAAGAAATAGCTACTGCACAATAAAACTTAGGCACCAACAGCTGACTTCGTAAACTGGTTTCGATATCCAATGGAACCACCTTCGCATCGCCAAAGCAGGTCCTCTGCATCTGTTGCTGTCGGAAGTCCAAACTATGTGGCCTTAGGCTGACCGTCGGAAAGGTAACATCGTTGTTGAAAAACTTGCCGGCAGGATAATTGGAGCTGCGAAAATGCGCGATGCAGGGTTGGTGGAATAGCGGACAGGGTAATTGCGCCCTCTGCTGCGCGGGCTGTTCAACCCAAAGTCACCCCTTGCAAGAGGCGTATGATTACCGGCCTGACAGGTCGGTTTGCTGTGACGCTGCACCTCAACGGACACGTAGGGACCCTTGCATCGGTGTGGTTACATATAGCAGTGTTGCTTGAATATCTTGACGGCAAGCCGCTGCTGCACGATTCAAATTATTTGTGGGCCACAGCGTCGATAATATTTGCGTCGCGTCGACGGTGATGATGATGATTGGAGCACAGAAATGATTGATATGACTAAGGCCGCAGATCAGGCGATTTGGTTTGTGGATAGTCGCGCCGCGCATTGCACCGATGCGGCACGCTTCACTAGACCTTTTCCAGTCAAGCGGGAACGCAGATGGTGCCGTCCTTATGTGATTACCTTTGCTGACAACACCGCCCGTCTTTTGACGCGGTCACTAAAATTATGACGCACAGCAAACGCATTGCCTTCGAGGCGGGTCGAAGGCTGTGAACGGCTGGGCCTTGACCGAGGCCGAGATTGCCCGGAACCTTACGACGGCATTTGCGCAATGCCAAGCAGGGCCGTCATCCGTTGGTGCCGGCTGAAATCGGGTGTTACCTGTCGCATATAGCGCGTGGCAGCGCATTGCCAGTCGGTGACGCCGCAGGGCGGATTTATCTTGAAGATGATTTCGACGCAAACATCGCAGCTCGGGCCCGTTTTAAGGGCGGCTGAGCGCCGACCACAGCTGGCGGACTGGGGACAGACTAAACTGTTACGCTGGGAAAGATTGTGCGACCTTTGTGGCGCACGTCATTGCTTGATGAATGTCTTTGATCGGCACGCACCTACCGTGGTGCCAACCTGTCTGATAGGTTATGCGCTCACAAAAGCGCGGGCTGCGCGTTGGTTGCCCAAGCCTTGCGTTTTTCCGTCCCGTAGATGAAGAACCAAAAATTCGTCTGGGAAACCGGGGCTGCGGGTTGCTTTGGTTTTGCCGCCGCCTTGTGTTCTTGGGGATTCAGCAGGAAACCGTTACCGGAAACAGTCGCGGGCGCGGCGCACAGCGCGCGCGGCGGTTTTCGTTCAATTTCTGCCCGCGCACGGTTACGCGCTGAGGTATCGCCTTGCTTGGCCGCGGCATAGACGGCGCGAAGAGATGGGCGCACGTGACCGCGGGCCCAAGACCAGGGGAGCCACGGGTTCTCCACATTCACTTTGTAAAGAATGGTGGCGCCGAACGGTTCTTTGTGACCTAGCCCATTGCCTTGCCGAGCGCTGTGCGTCGAGCAGCGTTTTATTATCCGCCTAACCGCAGTGGGAGCCAGAGATATCCCCGCTTTGGTCCGTGATCGCCAATAATTTCAGCCGCATCTCGCCGATGTTCGCTTGTCGCGCATTATTCAAAGCTGACCGTTGGGTGAAAAGTTGGAAGCCAGGGGGGAAAAACCCCCCGGGGGGGCAGGTAATGGCATGATGCCACGGGCGGGCGGCTTTTTGCACAGGCTGGCCTGATACTGTAAAGCTCGCCGGATGGGTGACTTTCGCCAAAACCCTTTTTTTCAAAAGCATTTTTGGCAAAATGCGACCTGCTTGTCGTAATCTGCCCGCATTGGCAAGCGGTGTCGCGGATCTTGGCTGACCAAAGCCTGCTGCTGACAATCTCAAACTTTGCACGGGACATTTACGCCGGTTCGCGATGACCGCGCCAGCCTGAACACGCCCGGAGGACGCTTTTGTCGTGGCTGCAAGCGGACGCTTTGTGCCGCGCAGGAGGCGCTTTGATGTGCTGCATACGGGCTGTGGCCAAGCTGCCTGCGGGAACTCATCTATGGTTGCTGGGCGACGTCTGGGAACGCGGCCAAACCTGGGGCGTTTAGCGCGGCGAGCTTGGCATGGCAGAGAGGGTTCATTTACCGGCTGGGTAATCCGAGCCATTCCACTCGTGGCTGCCGCCGATTTGCTTCGTTATGCCCTCGCGCCATGAACCGCTTGGCAACACTCTTTTGGAGGCCGGAAGTCGGCGGTGCCAACCGTTGCACCCGGTCCGAAGGGCCGGATTGGTATATGCGGGATGGCCATTGACGGTAATCGTAAAACCGAAATCCGATGATCACGACGCGAGTTTGCGGCAGGTTTGGCGCGCATCCGCGATGATAAAAACGCTCGCTGCGACTTTTGTTGCTTGGCGCCCGGTAGAGCGTCTGGGACCAGTATTTTAGCAAACCGCATTGTGGACGCCTATCTAAGTCTTCTCTGGCGCCTTCAGGCGGTTAGCTTTGATTGCGCGCGCTTGTCATCAATCTTGCCCGTGGAAACGCAAAACGGTTTGCAATTTTCAAGCGCGCCCAGGCTGAACGGCTGGGTTTTAGGGCTTGATGTGGATGCCCGCGATTAGGCGTGGCGCAGCTGCCCAAGCCTGCGAATTGATCTGGATTGGAGCCGGACTGGCAAAGACCTTTACGAGATGTCGAAAAATGGCGTGCCTTTTTGGTCGCATCGGTCTGCGTGGCAGCGGGTTGTCCGCAGGCGAGCGAGCCGGTCCTCATTCCTGGAGGATGACGCGTGGCTTATGCCTTTCTGTCGCCCCGTTTCTTGCCCAAGCCAGCCTGATTTTCTCGGCATTAGAACACTTTGAGTCTTGAAACACGCGGGCCGTAAAAAGCTGTTGGGGCCGCGCACCCGCAAGATGCCAGACTTGGGGCGGCTGTTGGTCGACCGAAAGCGGGGCCGCCGCTTATGTCCTTTGGCCCGAAGGGGCGCTCGTAAGCTTCTGAGCGGTCGGCGAAAGTGCCGGCCGCTCCAGACGCCGTGATCGTAGGACCCCCCAGTCAAGCGCTGGGCAGTCAGCCCCCGCACAAGCCAATTCAAATCGATATGGCGTCACGCGTATGGGCTCACGCCTCCTATTCCGGTGAGCAGCGCAATTTCTAGCGTTGGCGAGACCGTTGCCAGGGGTCGGAACCCGTCATCGTTTCAGGGCGGATATATGCGGCAGTTGGTGATGGGGGCTGTCATGCTGCGCCCGGAGGCACTGAACGCATTGAGTTTGGCCGCAGGTAGATGGTTAGACGCTGCCAAGCTGCCGTTAAAGGCCGGTTGCGAAGCCATGATGCGGCCACAAGTCGAGCGCACGATGCGCATAAACCCCTACGCGTCATCGGCACATCGAACTCACAGCACTATCGATGAAGTGCTCAGCCTTGCAATGCCAGCGGCCCGCCAAAGATTTGGTGCCTTTGATCCTGAGCGCGGAAAAATCTGCATTTTTTATACAGTTCCGCGAGGAGCTCTTTGGTCACGGCCGATGCGATCATATACCGTCTGGCGCGATCTGCATCGTACCAACCGAACTTTTGTTGCTGGTCTACGATGAGGAGACATCGATGTATGGCCTGGAAGCGCTGCGAACTGAGAAAACGGATCTATTTTTCTGTTTCAAACGCCGCGTTTGCCTCCAGAAGTCGGACCGATTTATCCGCTGTAAACGGCCAGAAATTCGTCGGCGACAAGGAAGACAGCATCCTCCATCCAATTCTTGCGGGCCGTAATCCTCCCCAGTCGAACCATTTATGATCCTACCGTCATTTCTAAAACGCTGCGTTTCCTGGCGGGCGTCCCATTTCACAAATTCTACGGGCAAGCCAGAATGCTATGTGCGAGCGCGTTTCATCAATTTCGGGGCGGGGCATCTTAGGGCTTGGCCAAGACGCCGCGGTCCGATGCCAAAGCGCATTCGCCCACGCAGGATTGTCGCAATCGAGGGTCTCGCGCAAGAAGTCCTTTTGAATAGTCCTTTATACGGGCATCAGGACTTTCGATGCCGCAACAGCAAGGTCATCATGTCAGCGCCCGACCGTGCGCAACAATGCACTGTTCAGACCGTCTGCTGCCCACATCGCTTTGAAATGTCCAGCGTCGTGTACACAGAGCAAGCTGGAACGTCCGCCTCGGGCCTCGTAAAAGATTCATTCTAGAATACGAATTTCTCTTAGCCGGGCATTCTGCGTTTGGGCAGCGCGCCATGACGCGATGATCTTGTTGCGTCGTGAAAATGTATCGGCACGCTCGCCCTTCCCGCCCTCCGGGGCGGTTATTTTTTCTATGGGTTTGCCAAAAAAAGCTTCTGCTGCTGTGCGCATGATCTGCCGACGGCGCTTTGGTTTGGGTTTTGTTTGGATTGGTCTGGCGTATTCACGTGATATTCAACCTGTACGGTGGCGCGTGTAATGAAATCAAGCTAGGAAACGAAAAGGATACCTGCCGGATCTACCCTTTTTGATTACAGCGGGATGTTTCATTGCTATTGTGTATTGAAATAGAAACGTTTCTTCTTTTGCCGTTAAAGTACACAATTCTATGATGGGCATTATTTCAGTTTAAAATCCAAACGTATTAGAGAGAAAGTCCCTTTTGCGCATCGTTTGCTTGGCCGCTGATTTCATGGCCTCTGCGCGCCTCTTTCCTGCACGCATAGATTAGTTTAGTCTCTACACCCCAGTTTTTCAATCGCCAGGTCATGACTGCAAAAGTTCACACCTAGTATTTTAGGTTCAAAGGGATGCTCATCAAATTGACCGATATTCGAGGTAATGATCAAGACAAACTATCACGGCACTTCTAATGGTGACACCATCAACGCCAAAGAACGGGTGATGATACCGTCTTCGCTATGGCGGGAAATGACGATATCGATGGTTGATGATGGGCAATGGACGTTATTTACGGCGGGATGGCGATGACACCATCGACGGCGGCAAGGGGCAAGACACTGTTTACGCGGCGGCCGGCAACGATAAGATAACCGGGAGGTTCCGGCAGCGGCTCCTGGCAGCGGATCTGGCATTCAGTGCTGGTGGATAAGCTCTATGGCGGAAGCGGGCGATGAATACCAAAATTTTACGGGCAGCAAGGGTGATGACCGTCTAGCAGGCGGTGATGGTGACGATACATCAAGGGGCCGGTTCCGGGAGATGACGTTGTTCTGGGGGGTAACGGGAACGACACCCTCTACGAGTCAAAAAGGGTACGACAGCCATTTTCCGGCTGGTAAGGCGCAATGACCTGATCTACGGCGATCGGGCGATTGATGTCATCCGCGGAAACGATGGCGATGACACCATTAGCGGTGGATTCCAGGCGGACGACAATATTTGCCGGCGGATTGGACGGTGACGATGTTATCTTTCGGCGGCTCTGGCAAACGACAGCTGTACGCGGCGCCGGGAGAAGGAGCTCATGTTTGGCGGAAAGGGCGGCTTCTGGTTCCGGTTTATGGCTCCGGCTCCGGTGGCGGGGGCGACTCCTTTACTCGGGTCGGCCAAGGCGGGGGTACCGACACCGTCTATGGTGGTTCTCCTGGAAGCAAGTATTTAAGCGGTGGTCAGGTTAGCAGCGGCGGAAAGCAAGAACCCCGTACGGTCTGCGAGCGGACAAGACATAAAACGACATTCCTTTATTCGAGGGTCCCGTTTGGACAGGTCACGCTCCCAAAGCGGAGAGACCTTCACTTTGACGCCCGGTTCAAATGCGCCAGATCGTAAACAAAGCATGACGACATCGACGATGATCTTCAGAGGATTGTGCGTTGTTCTCTGGATGATGGCACGCGCGTAGTTATTTGACGACATCCGGTAAAATTGCTTCCTGTGAGGATGCCAGCCCGCCCCCTAAAGTCATCTTGCTTACCCCCGCACGTTGAGCGCAACGGACCGTGGCAGGTGCGCGTAGAAAGACATTCGCGAAGTGTGATCGCCTGATTACCGTTGACAGCGGCTTGCCAACACCGTTTGTTGGGTTAGGATCGCAAAGCCTTCTGCGCAGCACCCTGCAAGGCCACCCCGAAGCTTGCGACCTGTTCTGATTCAGCCGGTTCAATCGCGCCCTACATCCAGAAGTGATATGCCTGGTGTCGCCGAAAACCACAGAATGCTCATGACCCGGCAGTTCCGTACAGATGATCATGTCGGAAAACCGAGGAAGTTCTAATCGCTGCGAAACATATGATGACTGGCAAAGCCGGCATCACGACGGTCGAGGGTATTACTGGCGTGCATTACATTCACATCATGTGCGAACAAACACCAAGTGATTCCTGGCCCAATGGGCGCGTGGACTGAAAGCATTCCAGCCCGGAGGAATATCATTAGAAGGGCGTGTACGACGCCCAGAGAATGAGATTCTTTACCCTATTCCCCGAACTGCCACTCTGTGAAGGGTTGCAAAATTCCAATCAGCGCGGACGGTTGCCCAAAAGGTTTGAAGGCCCAACTTCTCATGTAAGAAAACGGGGCGGGCCACTCTGACGGCGGTGACTTATCCGTCCGTCGTCAGAGCGGGTGCAATGGGTCTATCCCGCGCGGGGTGCCAGAAGGATTAATCCTGCAACCAAGAACGCACAAGCCCGCGGACCAGCAACGTCCCAAAGATTCCGGCCGTTGCTCCTCACAACCCACATCCACAAACAAGCGATGCCGCGATATAGATTTGCCGCCATAGGCAGCAAACGCCGACCGCGAAACCGGGCCTCTACCATCGCTAGGCAAGCCGCAAAATACCAACCGACATTAGCAGCCCCGCACCAGCCACAGCGCGACGCACCACGCCACCACGCCCAGACCGCAAAACACCCCGCGATCTCGGCCAAGGCCGCAAGGCGGTAGAGCAGAGGCGGCGGGCCATCATGCAGCGGCCCGTGGTCAGCAAGGCATTCCTCGTGAATCCCGCGCAGCACCTCGAGAATGCGACAGTCTAGGCCACCCGATCCGCATTGCACCACCAATCATTTCGCTGCAATTCAACGCGGAGCGCCTCGAGCCGCACAAGCCGCGCCTCGACTTCGCGGAAGGCTGCCTTTGGCGATAGCATCGACTTTCAGCGCAAGAAACGATCGGCGAGTCTGACAGGTCCCAGGAGCTCTCGGATCCGCTTCAAGCGAAAAAGCCAAAGCTGCCCGGGAATGCGCGGTATGAGGCGAGGGCGGTCCAACTGGGTATTTTCGTACCCGCCGCTGCCCGCTTCGGTGCGATCGGGGTTCAGGCATAAGGCCCATCTGTCGTAGTAGCGGATCGTTTTGCACCCTGGTGCCGGTAGCGCTTTGCCAATGTTCCGATGGCGAGCATTGTATTGATCTCCTTTATCCTACAGTCTTTGTTAGGTTTTGGGAGGCGTTCGCGCAGCTGTAGCGTCAGAATGCCCGGTCAGCTTGCGCACAAGGTGGGCGTTCGTTGAATGCGCGTTATGTCCAGTGCTCTAATGCCGGGGCCTGATAGGAAAGTTTCAAATAACGCTTGAAGCTTACAGTTGTTGTAGGTCGTATGTCTGCCTCTGACGGTGAACCAGATTGGAAGATAGATGGCGGACGGCAAGGCGGCTAAACAACGGAATGGCGGGTTACGGAATGGACTGCGGGGCCTGCGCGGCCAAGGTGCGCGGCGTCCCCCCCCCCACCCCCCCCCCCCCCCCCCCCCCCCCTGGTGCGAACGTTTGCGGGGGTTGCGGAGGTCGACGTTTGCGCTGATGTCCGACGCTGCGTCTGACGCTCGACGAAAATGAAACCTCGCCGAGCGGATCGGAGAAATCGGTGCGCCGGCATTGGATTTTGCATCTCTTGCGAAGGGGCGAAGGCAGAAAGCGAAGGTTGGTTTCATTTTCTGCCTGACGACGCGATGCCTGACGTGACGGGGCGCAGGGCCTGAGCCACGCAGCGCCCCTCATGCCACCGCCAGAACCTAAATTTGGTATCAGACTGCGAAGCGCGTTTGGTTGCTTGGCGCGGTGCCTGTTGCTACGGCATGGGCCTCGCGGTTAGATCCTGCAGCCGAGGTTTCACACTTGGGTGTTCGTTTGGCCACATTGATTGGGCTTATTCCCGTGGCCCGCGTGCGGTCGCAATGGCGCGAACAAGGAAGGTGGGGATGCCGTTTACCATCGAAATGCTGATGACCATCGCCGCGAGTGGTGCGCTTGTGACGGAGAAGCCGGAAGGCCGCGTGGTGGTCTTTCTCTTTGCCGTGGGCGAATTGCTGGAAGGTGCTTCTGCCGGCGAAGGCCAACGTAACAGCATCCGTGCGCTGGAACCAAGCTGGTGCCGACAGCGGCGCGGCTTGAAGTTGGACAGTAAGACACGCTGAGTGGCGGCAGAAGGACGCTTCAGCGTCGGGCAGATCGTGCAGGTTGCGCCCGGCTGACCGGGTGCCTTGATGCAGGGCGTCAGCGGCATTTCGGGCGTCGATGGAAAGCCCCGTTACCGGCGAAAGCGATGCCGCGCCTCCAAAGAGCCGGACGCGGAGGTGTTTGCCGGATCGATCAATAACGAAGCCCTACTGCGCACGTGCGCGTTCACCAAAGCGCGGCAGACAACACCATCGCCCGCAATTGTGCGGCTTGGTCGGAAGAGCAAAAGCGACCGCGCGCCGGACCGAGCGGTTTCATCGAGCCGGTTTCAGCCGATCTATATTGCCCGCCGTGGTGGGCTTGGCTGTATTGGTCGCCGTTCGTGCCCCCGCTTGCCTTCGGAGGGCGCGTGGGACGGAATGGTTATCGTGCACTTGGCCTTGCTGCTTGATCGGCTTGCCCCTGTGCACTGGTGATTTCGGTGCCCGCGTCGATCACCTCGGCCCTGTCCACCGCGGCGCGCAACGGGTTGTTGATGAAGGGCGGCGCTCCCAGTGATTTTGAAGCGGCGCGGTGCGTGGTGGGTCACGCATGTGGCCTTTGACAAGACCGGAACGTGACCCACGGAAACCGCAAGTGACCGATGTGCAAACATCGTCGGAGACGAAACCGGTCTTTTGGCCCTTGCCGCCTGAGTTAGAGAGCGGCGCGGAGCCACCCGCTGCGGCCAAGCCATTTTGCAGCGCGGCTGAAGCGCACGGGATCGACCCCGCACTGCGACACAGTCACGCGCTTGCCCGGCAAAGGGCCGAGGCGGTGATTGCAGGGGTACCATTTGCGTGGGCCACTCCGTTTGGCGCAGGACGCGGGCGCTGTCAGAGCTTTGCGCGCCGATGTCGAAACACTCGAGGCGCAGGGCAAAACCGTGGTGATCGTACTGCGCGATGACGTTGCTCAAAGGCATCATTTGCCTGCGTGATGAACCGCGCGCCGATGCGCAGCCGCGGTGGCGCAGTTGGAACGCCTGGGAATTTCATCGGTCAATGCTTACGGGGGACAACAGTCCCGCACAGCCTTTTCTAAAAATCCCCCCGGCAAGGGGAAAGGGGGGCTTGGCATCGGACCATAGGTCAGAGCTGATGCCCGAGGATAAGGTGCGGCCATGTCAAAGCCTCGCGGCTGAAGGCCAAAGGTTCGATGATGATCGGCGAACGAATCACGACGCGCCTGCATGGGCCGCACGCATGTGGGCGTTGGCGATGGGGTCCGGCACCGATGTGGCGCCCTCGAGACAGCTGATGCAGCGATTTTGCGCGACCGGGTGACAGATGTACCCTCCCAAAATCCGGCTTGCCCGCGCGGACGATGGGCAATATCGGCAAACCATTGCCATAGCTCTTGGACTAAAGGGCATTATTCCTTGTTACGCGATGCTTACGGCGGTGACGGGCCTGGGAATCGCGATCCTGGCTGATACTGGGCAACCGTCTTGGTGACGTTGAACGCGATTGCGGTCTTGCTGTTCTTCGGCCAACCGTTGTCTGATGGGCTGGCCGAACGCCAGCCGCCTACAACCTATAATAACCCATTTTGAAAACCCTCGAAGGAACACGATATGACCCTCACACGACGCAGCTTGGTTGGCCTGTACTGCGAGGCTTGCGCCGCCGCACCCTTTTGCGGCATGGGCAAAGAGAAACCTGCGATCCACGTGATGAAGACCCCCCCAATGCGGGTGTGCTTCAGTTGGATCGATATTCCTGGAAAAAAGAGGGCTTTGCTGTCACGACTGAACGCAGCCTAGGAACGCTCTTTGATCGCTACAGCAAGACAACGGCCATTCCGCCAGAACAGGCGTCTTGTCATTTACGGAAAGATCGACGGCTATATGATTGAAGCGGCCATGTGCCGCCGCTGACATCCGCAAACTACTGGGCCGAGCGTCCAGACGCCATTTGGCCTCGACCGTACGGGGATGCCTATGTTCGCCGGGAATCGGCCAGGGAGACCAAGCGCGAAGCGTATGACGTGTTTTTTGATCGCCCGCGATGGCAGCACCGAAAGGTTCTCGAGCTACGAAGGCCGCGTAAAACGCGCAGCGATTCTCTCCGAAAAAAAAGGTAGCCCCATGTCCCCAAGGGTCCACGCCCATATTGACCCGCAAAGCGGTGATTGCAGAGTGTCGGTTCGCGATTTGGGCGAATTTTGCGCTGCTCACGGGTCGCGCAGATTGTGGGCGGGTGTTATCGGGGTCGCTTGCGCTTGTCGGCCGATGCGCTTCACAACTTTTTCTGATATGCCTCTTTGGTCATTGCTTTGTTCGCCGCAAAATTGCGCGGCGGCGGCGGATGCGCGCATGAACATTCGGCTATGGCCGGATCGAATCTGGCGCCCCTTATCAACTATACCCACGCTGATTCTGGTCGGCTTTTACCTAATATACGAGGCGGAATGCCGCCTTGATCGACCCGCCTCAAGTGGCGGGCTTGGACCGTGGTACATTCTGGGCTGTGGTTTTGCGTTGGATTATACCCTGACAGCGCTGCTGACCTTTCTATTTGCAAAAGACAGTGTGAAACATCAGGGCGCTGTTTTTTGCATAAACTTGTCAGATTGCGCTGGCCTCCCGGTCGCAGTGATTTTCTGGCGGTATACGCCTCATTATTCTGTTTATGGACCTTGCTTGGTCGATCCTGCGATCACAAATCGGTTATCGTGTGTATATCCTCTTATCTATTATTGCGCTGACCGAATCGGCGGACCGATTTCCCGCATTGCTTAGGCTAGGGCAGCCCACCGATAATGGATGCCACCGCAGTCGTTCGAGGGCGATGACCCAAAGTGGACGGGGTGCGTATGACGTGCATCACGTTGCACCTATGGCAGATTGCAAGAACATGAGGTGGCGCTTGATTGTCATGTCGTTTGGTTGGGGCAGGACTGGACCCGAACTTTGACGCCGTGAAGCGCGAGCTTAAACGAACGCTCGCGGAGGATTTCGGTATTTTCCCCATTTCGAGCCTTGAATGGTTGAAACCTCTGCCAGCGCGCACGACGGCGCATCGTTGTTTGCGTCACGAGCAACGCACCAAGGCGGGTGGCACAACAGCCGGAGCACAGCTGGACCTAGTCAAAGACCTGACCATTGTCCGCATTCCCCGCGACGGCGTTGTCACATGTGGCAATGGATTCAACCCCAACGCCCCGGATTGTCGAAGGACGCAGATTACATCCCTGCTTTCGCCTGCGGCAACCAATGATTTGTATCGCGCAGGTCACCGAGGGCTACCATCAGGCGGCAACCTCGTAGAAATGGTGGCCGTGGCAGGTGAATGCCGTGCGGGATGCGGTATCGTTTCGCGAAGGTGATCCGCGCCGCTCGCCGCGCTCAAACGCACCAAACGCGGTTCGTCGTTGGCAAGGTCAGAGATATCGTTGAAGGACCAGATATTAGCCCCCCGTGTCGCCCGCCCATAGCGCCGCCCATCATGGTTGAGCGTCAGATGCTGGCTGGGGGTCGCCCGGCGTGGCAGGTTCGGCACTGGTAGCAAGCGGGGGCAATCGGTTTGGGCAATCGTCCGTGTTTGTACACAGGAGATTGCCAAACTCAGCCCCAGACGGGTAGGACCCCTGCCCGCCGACTGCATGTCAAGCCCACGGGACCGGTGATTATCCAACGATTTCAGATTCAGCCCGCTGCGCGGGGGGCCAAGCACGAGGTCAGTCAAGTTGCGCGGCGTTTCAAGTGGCCATGGCCGGTCTTAGTGCAACGACGATCCGGTGACGGGCCGGTAACCGCCAAACGAAAGATTGCGGTTTGTGGGCCGCGTGATAATACGGAGCCTGGGACACGGTCAGCTTTTCACCGGCATCCTGCGAGAGGAAGCCCCGCGCGAAATTGCCCATATTAAGCCTGCGTGGGCGACGCTGTGGCATATCCGAAGGAAATTTCGTCGACGAGGCTGCCATCTTCGGGCGATGTATCCAATTCAGGACAAAAGTACCCGTGATGTTCATGGTCCACATTCTCGGGGGCAAGATCCATCTCGAGGATTTCAATGGCCCCATCATGCCGCGTGCCGACCTGCTCTTGCGAGATGTAAGTGCGAATGATTTACCAATAGGTCCCCGCGTGCTGGTGGCACCAAAAGCTTATAGGTCTTGTTGTACGCCGGGGTTGGATTTCAGATTCCTGTGTCCATTCAATCGGTACCCGTCCATCGGTTTTCCCAGCCGAATGCCATGCCAATGGACAGCCGGTGCCTTCGTCCAGACCGTTCATTCGACCTCCACCGTCATGCGTTTTCGCCCGGTTTTCACCCTGATTCTTCTGGGCCCCAGGCATCGGGACCCGTTGAAGCCCAGGCAATTTTGCGGTCTGCCTTTCGGCCTTCCGGCCCAGGGGGAATCTTTTTGTGGCGCGTTGACGGGGTTTTCGGGCCCTAAAAGCGTGAAAGGGGAAGCCCCCAAGCTTTTTGGCCGCAATCCCGAGGGAAGATTCATCTCTCT
>Ga0163217_1059705_pt1 | contig 14247 bp, 15 predicted proteins | sample SynspAceP_FD_185933 | JGI IMG/M metagenome (GOLD analysis project Ga0163217, IMG submission 185933) | Saline lake microbial communities from Ace Lake in Antarctica - Synechococcus sp. Ace-P (PacBio error correction) | ecosystem: Environmental > Aquatic > Non-marine Saline and Alkaline > Saline ... | reverse complement strand
TTGGGGATGCGTCTGGAAAATCGCGAGCTGCACAAAGCGGCTGGCAAAGACGATGTCTACGTCACCCACGATCAGGGTTCGAAGCGATGGACATGGCCGCAAGATCGTCGTGCTGCGCGCAGGCTATATCGAACAGGTCGCGCCGCTTGAGCTTTATATAAGCGCGCAGATGAATTCGTCGCGGGCTTTCAATCGGATTCGCCTAAATGAAGCCTCATCAAAGTGCCCGAAGCCGAAGCGCGCGGCGCGCCCACCATGGCATCCGGCCCGAACATCTTGACGTATCCACCACCGCAGGTGCTTGGGAAGGCACCAGCGCGTGGCACGAGAATTTGGGCCTCTGGACACTTCTGCAAGTCCACGGGGCCGCGGGCTCTGAGCGGGATGACTGTGCGCGTCGACGTGGCGGAGTTGCCAGTCAAAACACGGGGACGGATTTTCTGAACACCAACAGGCTGACAAGCTGCACGTTTTTCGATGCGAGGGCTAAGGGTCGAGTGATTGCATTCAGCAGGAATGACAGGATGGACCCGCGCCGTGTTTTGGCGCGCCGATCCGACAAGACTAGAGCATGGAATAGTTGGTTGAACCTCTTCAAATGCCGGACGCTCAGCATTCTTGTAATGTCGGCCCACTATGGATAGCAGCGGTGACCTGGCATTGTCCATATCGGCGTCGGCAACTTCACCGTGACCATCAGGCGTCGGTATCTACACGTTGATGCAGATCGGTCAGCGCATGATTGGGCGTCCTTGTGCGGGCGTGGTCCTATGATGCGGCCTGCGTGAAAAGCTTTGGCGCAGGATTGCTGACAACGCCTGATTGAACTCGACCCTGCGCAAACCTTCGGCAGAAGGTTTGTAGGATCGATGATCGAATTACTCCGATCGAAGGACGGCAAACGGTGCGTTTTCCGGGCTTATGGCGATCGGTATTCGTTTGTTCGGGTGCTGACGGGTGTGTGACCGAAGCGGCTATGTAAATTGATTCGGTCAGCAAGGGTTTTGGACGCGTCCATGCGATATTGTTCTTGGGACCGGACCCACCTTGAAACCCGCGCACGGCTTTGGTTGCCATTGCGCGGCATTGCTTCTGCCGCGCGATGCGGGGCGGGCCTTTCACGGGGCTGAGTTGCGACAACCTGGCAAGGCAAACGGCGATATCCTACGGAACAAACCGTCGTGGTGTCCCTTGCGCGGATGTCGAGACCGTCGGCTGGCTGATTGGATTTGACGGGAACGGAGCTCCCAAATCCTATGGGTCGATTTTGCATTGCCCGTGGACGGGTCAGCGAGACGCGCAGGCTGCGGAATTGGCGTGAACTCGAGCGCCGCCCTGTGACCCCCACGAAGCCTTTCGCCAATGGGTGATCGAGACGAGTTTGCGCGGACGGCCAGACTGGAACAAGGTGGCGCACCTTTTCGGACGACGTGCATGCTTATGAGAAAATGAAGATCCGATTCTCAACGCGGGCATCAGGGTTTTTGGCGGAATTTGGTGAAATACTGGGGGATCGAGCAATCTCGGACTGTATGACGCATCGGCGATCCGCGCGATGTTCCACCGTGTGCAGGCGACGGATCACCCAGACGGTTGCCCTGTGCGGCATGAGCCGCTGAATATTCTGGGTGATTGAGCAGCGCTTCTCTAACCAGCGCATTGTCGACACCACCGCCGCGCGCTTTTGACGGCTCGGCGCGGCACGCAGGTTTCGTTCTGCGATCCTGCGCGATCAATGTGGCCGCAGGTCGGTCGGTGCGCGGTCGGCCTTGGTCGAAGCGTTTGGGCCGATGTGCGCAGGACGCGGGAAGACGGCAGCGAGATCGTGTGGCCAAACGATCGATCTGGGACGAATTTGCGCACTGTTGCGAAAGCTGCGCGCACGCGCCTGCCAGCGTGGGCTGGGACACGAGCGCCTTACGGTGATCTGGCGCTGGCCGAGGACTTTTAGGACTTGGGCGTTTTCCCATTGGCTTACGTGATCTTGGGCAGAGGGGAGCCTCGTCCGCGCAATTGAACCATTGGCGCTGGCGCAAACCAGGGTGGGCGGGTTAAAAGGCGGTTGAGGCAGCCTTCTGGCCGTGCCCTGTTCGGCGTGCAAAATGCCCCCCGCTTGCCTGTTTCTGTCTATTTAAGAGACAAGTAGAGTTGCAGGGGGCAACGGCCGGGATTTCTGTCCGGGCTTGATTAGAAGTCGGCTAAAATGGATTTGGCTCGGTACAGTTGGATAGACTTTCAGAGTCGACGGTCGACCAGGACCGGCACGTGATCTGGGACGGTTTTTCACGCCCGCCCGCACGTCCTTGTCGAATCTTTGGGCAATCGTCGCAGGGACTGTCGGCGATGGCGGGGGTCAGCAGGAAGTGATTCGTGGGATTGCCGTTTGTTGCGGTTCCACGCGCCCCGCTTGATAATCCCAAAAGCTGTAGTGCCCGCCCTTGGGTGCGCGCCACGAAAGCCCTCTGTTCAGGCAAGCGCCAGCAAGGCGTCGCCCATTGCGGCACGGGAATTCCGGGCTTAAACAACGCATCTTCGCGCCATTGCGTCCCGGCGTGGCACGCTCTTCGCACTGCGGAAAAATGTTGAAATCGCAGGTCAGCAAAAAGGGGGTTTTCTTCGGCCAGCAGCGCGACGGAGCGGTCTTCTAGGCACTGCATCCAGGCCAGTTTATATCGTATTCGGGCCGGCGCAGGTTGCCATTGGGCAGATACAGCCCGCACAGCCGGGACGAGCGAATGATCCCCGCACAACGGTCGCCTCGATATAGCGGGCCTGTTTCGTCGCATGTCGTCACCGGGGCAGGCCAGGGTTCACATCCTCAAGCGGCGCTGACAGGATTGGCGACGCCGTAAACGATTCTGGCCGTGGGTTTCGACGTTATGCGCCGGTCCTCAAAAAGTCGCGCCCGGGAAACCTCGTCGACGGATTTTTATTTCTTGCAGATTGCGACATCAGGCTGCGCTTCGTCCAGCATTTGGAGGCAGGCATCGATCGCCGATTTTGATCGTTTGATGGTTGAACGTGGGCGATTTTCCATGACAGCGCCCCCCCTTATATTGGTCTCGCGCAGCTATCGGCATACCGCGATATGGGGCAAGGCGGGGCTGCGCCGGCTTGGGCGGTTTTCGCACGCGATTCGGCGTGTGGCAGGCCGTTTATCTAATTGGAGCATCGGCCGACAGGGGTGTGAGGATAGGTTGTAAGTTGTCTTAATGTTGGAGAACACGTCGTCGTCTTGCAGTTTTCCAATGGGATCAACTACGTGGCAGATTGTGGATGAATTGCATTCATTAAAATTCGATCTTTTTGTACGGCTAGGTTCACCGCTGGCCTGTGGTGATTGATGAAAGGACGTGCAGCCTCAGGTTTTCGCTGGCGATTTCAAAAACCCAACCTAAAAAGAAGAAATATGACCGGCAATTGCCTACGCGGAACACCCTTCCTTCGTTCGTGCCGCTGATGGACGTGCAAGCTGGGTTCAGGGCACCGCCTTATATACACGGACCTAATCCTACCGGACGCGACCCGCTTTGCGGTCACGGGACCGGGATTGTTTCACACGGATTGGCAGTCAGAAGCCACAGCAGGCTGGCGAACCGCGGGGATTAGCGGTCTGGTTTACCGCTGGCTTGATATTCCCGTGTCACCCTGCGCAAAACGGCGCAGGGGTAACAACGAAGAGGGAGTTCTATGTCTAACGTTGTGACACTTTCGTCCGTTCGCGCCCGCGGTATTGCTGCGAAAACGCGATTTTAGCAGCGATCAGCCGATGTTTGACGAAGCGTCGCCGTGCGGGATTGTGTTCTGGTTGAAGAAAACGCAGAAGGCTGGGGTGTTGGCAAGCTTCGAAGTATGCAGTGTCGTCGAGGTGCTTTTGGATGCCCTACGATCTTTCTGTGACCAAAACTGGAGGAACATCCGTTTTTTCCGCGTATTCCGTTTCTTCTGTCACTAGCCCTTGATCTTGAGGTATTGGCATGCCCGGAGAGACCGGCTGCGACTGGTTGCACTGGATCTCGGTTATGGTTGGTCGGATTGGGGACTTTCGACCTTACAACGCGCGACGGCAGAGCGGTTGATGGCACGGCGGATTGCCGGTCACCCGGACGAAACCTTGCACGCGCGATTTGCGCGGGTTTTTCTTGAAGATCAGAAAAACTTGTGCTGCCGATAAAAGCATCTTACGAGCTCGCGCATCATATTGTTTTCTACCTGTCCGACTATGAGTCACGTGATCCGCACTGCCCTCAGCGGCAATTGAAAGGCCTTGACCTTTGCCGGCGTCTGCTTATCTGCGATCAGGATATGGATTTGCTGGCAGAGCAATCTGCGCTTGCTTTTGAGGGTTGGCCGGTCGCCTGCGGCCGCCCTTGTGGAGGTGCCGTTCGACGGCACTGGCGCAAACGCTTGCCGAGATGATGCCGCACCACGGGAGGGCGCGGGCGACGGGTATCTATTCTATTTGGTGGCGGTTGGTGTGCGCAGATGGCGGGGGCTTCCGGCATGCAGCCAAGCGGTGCCCACAGGCCGGTCTCCATCCCGCTACGCGCACCAGAGGGGTGCGCCCTATTGGGCTGTGCCGAAACCTTTCAAGTGGAAGACAGCGGCATTCTGATTTGGCGCGCGTATGGTCGTGGGAGATAATGGCGTCGCTTGCCCCCCTCTGGCACAAAACATCTTGCGCAGGCAGAGGCGTCTGCCGCGAGTCGAATGCGTTTTTTGCCCGCTTCGCCCGTGCGCCGGCCAAAACGGGGGAGGGTTCGGCGGCAGGGTGCAAGCTTGAAGGCGGGCCTCATGCTTGGCATGAGGACCAGCCTCCGGCGGGGTTTCTTGAGGCAGATGAAAACAGGGCTGAGTTGCTACATCGAGAAGGATGTGCCGCACCGGCAGCGCTTGTCGCGTTAGCGGTTTTCAACCACGAAACGCGCGCGATCAGTTCTTTCGGAGGGACAGTCGATGACAGCATTTGGCAAGGAAGGGCGGCGAGATGCTGTCGCACCACGACTTTCTGGCCGGCACCTTCAATGATGAGATCGTCGTCTTTGAGGGCATCCAGCGCGATTATCGTACTGAAAGCCGAGCAACCGCCGGGCCTTCCACTGCGCGCGCAGACGGGCTTGCCCTCGGCTTTGCGCGCACGATTTCGGCAGGCGGTCAAAGGCGCGCCGGGGTAGACTTGGGGGGAGCAGAGTTCAATTTTTCGGCTCCGGGGTGGATCGGTTTTCATCTGTCTTGATATACAATATTAGAAACCTCAGGACAGGCCACAAGGACCACCGACTATGCGCGCTTCTTTTGGCCTTTGATCCGGCACTGACCCGGGACGGGTTGATTACCGGAGAGGAAAGTACCTTTCGTTCCTGCTTTCAGCGGGGATCTCGCGACCGGTTATTCACGCAGCAGCGCCTTTTCGGGCGTCAAGATAAAACCCAAGTTTGTTCTCGACTGAAGGGCGATTATTACCGCACGCGGCTAAACCATTCGATCGAGTGGCGCAGGTGGCGCGCACGATTGCGGTGACTTTGGGTTCTGAACGCAGAGTGACGGGAGGTCGGTCGCGCTGGACATGATCTGGGCATCGCCTTTTGGTCACACGGCGAGGATTGCGCTGGAGACGTGATGGCCCCTAAGCGGGTTTGATCACACGCGCAGGGCCATTGAATCGTTCACCCATCTTTTGGAACGGCACTATGGATTCGACCGGGTTGAACTGACGTGGGAAAAATTGGAGGGGCTGGCGAAGCATATGGCCGGTGACAGGAGACTGCCGTGGGCTTCTTGGCGGCACTGATGGGCGGCAGCATGATTCTTGAGCTGGATACATTCCGCCAGTGCACCGAAGGCGCAGGATGGCGGCGATTGCAGACGACGTGCCTATAACACACGATTCTGCATGACGGGCTGCGCAGCGGAGCTGTGTCGACGGATGAACTGGCGAGCTCCGGATCCTCAAGGGTAACTTTTGCCGAAGTAGGACGGTTTATCCGGTTTGAACTACTACCCGGGCGTTCGCCACGAGGACTACGCCGGTTCTTTGGTGTGCTGGTCGAGGATGTTATCACGAGTCCGCGGCGAAACCCGTTTGGCGAAATGAGCGAAACCGCCACTATATTCGAATGGCGGGGCGCACGCTATCCAGTTCTCCGATTCGGTGTTTCAAGGACCTCAAGGTGTCCGCCATTTCCTGTTTTGACCGATGACGCGCAGCGTCGTGGTGGTTCTTAATGCTGCAAGCGGTGACGCAGGTGGTCTGAGGATTGTTCCCCTATTTCTGCGCGCATTACGGAATCAATTGCCAAACAATGCGCCAAAGGATGTAGAGGACGCAGACGGCGTACGGCACTCGCGCGGATCGTCAGTGACTATATCTCGGGAGGACGATCGACTTTGCCCTGCAATAGCACGAGCGGTTGATCGCTAAAGGCTGAACCGCCCTTGGATTATGGGCGATATAGGTGATACACGGGGCCAGTCGAAGGAACCCTTATGAACCTACTTGGCGATATCCGCAAAGCCTTGTTGCTGTCCACCTTGATACGCTGGTCGTGACGGGTTTCTGCCGAGGGCCTTGGCTTTGACGCCATCACTTGTTGAGCCTCCTGCGCGATGCATACATGGGGGGACTATGGCAACCAATTGCCGCGTGGGTGCTGGCAAGCCTGCCCGTTGAAGCGGCGCGATTATCGCCGCAACACGTGCTGGGCAAGCTGGTGTGAGGATTGCGCGGATTACTGCGGCTGATTGTGGCTTGGGCCGGGCTTTTTGAACCTGCGGCTAAGCGCTGCGGTTATGGCAGGGCGTTGTGGGCGCGGTTCTGGGGCAAGGACTGATTTGGCCGCGGCGATTCTAGGTCAGGGCAGACGCGTAGTGAACGTTGAATATGTATCCGCCAACCGACCGGCCGCTGCATTGTTTGGCAACCCGCGGGGCGAGTTTGGGGAGCTGCTGGCGTATTGCTTTGATTTTGCGGGCTTGATGTCACGCTGGCGAATATTACATTCAACGATGGGGGGCCGGGGACAGGTTCGATGTATTGGCGCGCTCTGTCTATCTGCGGATATTTGAGGCACGGCAAGAGGTTGTTTCCGAGGCACACATAACCCGGCGCTATCTGGTCGACGTGGCGTGCGCTGAAAGACAAGGTGGCGACGCTTATATCGATAAGGATGAACATCCGTCTGGCTGGAAGATGTGCGCAATTTGCCACCGACAGAGATGATTGAAGCTGATTCTGCAGATCTGGCTCTCTCGGGGTGGAAATGGATGTGTTCTATTGGAAAATCGCTTATGGCACGGCCCGGATTGAAGCCGCGATTGAAGACTCAAGGGCAAGGGTTGATCTATGAAGGTGTGCTTGAGCGCAAAGGGCAAGCCGAAAACTGGGAACCGCGCGAGCAGACGTGTTCAAATCACTGCGCATGGCGATTGATGTGGACGCCGGTGATTTGAAGTCGGCGGCCGGCTGGACCTATTTGCGCCCGATATTGCGTACCACTACGACAAGGTGAGCGTGGCTCTGACTGTGATTTGACGGTGTTGGGGCGGATCATGGGGGGCTATGTCAACGGATGAGGCGCGGTTGTCGGCGTTGTCCGAGGGGCTGTGCCGCTCGAACATCAAGTGCGGCAGATGGTCAAGCTTTTCAAGGGACGGCAAGGAATCAACAATGTCCAGCGGGCAGGGAACATTCGTGACCTGCTCGTGTGTTGTTGATCAAGTGGGGCGGGATGTGACGCGTTTCGTTATGTTGACTCGTAAAAATGAAGCGATTTGCTTGGACTTCGACTTTGCCAAAAGTTGTTGAAGCAATCGCCCGCGAAAACCCCGTGTTCTATGTGCAATACGCAAACGCCGCGTATTCATTCCGTGTTGCGCAAAAGCGCAGAGGCCGGCGTCGCGAACGATTTTGAAACGTCTTTCAACGCGCCGATTCTGAAGCAAGCTGGCCAGTGAGGCAGAGCTGAAAACTGGACGAGAAGCTAGCAGAGTGGCGCGGATGGTCGAGCGCGGCTGCGAAGCAACGAACCACATCGGATCGCGTTCTACCTTTACGAGCTGGCGGAGGGCGATTTCCACGGCTTTGGAAACGTGGGAATGACGTGCCAGAGCTGCGTTTCTTGCAGAGGATGCTGGCGTCTCGCAGTCGAAAATCGCTCTTGCGCCAGGCCGCAGCGATTGTAATTGCGTCAGGTTCTTGGTATTCTTGGGTTCAAGCAGCGGAAGAGATGTCGATAACGCACCACGGCTGGGTCAGGCAGGTTCAAAAAAGACCGGCGCAGGCGATGCCGGGACGCGGTCAGTGAGCAGAAAATGGCAGATTAAACGTCTCATCCCAGGGTGGGGGGTATTCCTTTGAGATGACACGACTAGGCCCGCAGACACGGCTAAGCCTTTGACAAAGTTTTTATGCAACTTCGCAGGTGCTTGAGCTTTCTATCACCTTGTATCGTCTGGATGGAGGTGTGGGGTTACAAGCTGCTTTGTGCGCGTTGTGAACGGGTATTTCCGGATTGGTTCCCGTGCGCCAAGGCGATATGCGTGTGCGGTCCTGAAATCCGGGACGGCAACTGGCCGGATAATCGGGGCTTGTCGGTCAAAACGCCGTTTGCCTCTGAAAGGGACGGCGAACCAGTTCGCTGAACAGTTGATACTTGGCCCGAACATTGGATCTGGAGAAGAAGACCAGCCCTCCGGTCGCGATGGTTGCACCTGTGCAACAGGCCCTGCCTTCCACCTCGCGAAGCGGTAGACGTTGCAGCGCGTTTGACAAAAACGGGCGATGTAGACGGTTTGGTTGCCGCTCTCACGGATCGGATGGAGCCACTGGAAGATCAAGACGAGAACGGAACCACGTTGCCGAGCCTGGGGATGAACGCGAGCGCCACGCATGGATGTGGATCCGCTCGAAATGGCCGTGTCGACGCTGTAGCCGTGGCACATGGCGAGGAACCCGGCGCCGTTACGCGCAACCTTGCGGCCACAAATCGGCCCGGGTGCGAATGGTTGCAACCAAAGCATCCTTTGAACCGCCCCGTGGTGCGCAGAAGTCAAAGAGCTGTTCGCCCGACGCTGCCACGGCACCACGTCTGGCTGCAACTGGGACGCAATTCGATTTTCACCGCAGATTCGCGCTGGGCACAAATGGGTCCGTTGCTGAACGCACGTTCGCGCCTATTTGGACGGCAAAGACCCGTCATCCAAGCGAGGCCAAGCAGCGCGGTCGGAACGTTCTTATCGTCTGCGCGCGCATGGGTTTTTGGATATTGCAGACGGCACGGCGGCTTTTTTCGCGTGGTGCGCTTGAACACTTAGACTGCATTCCGTCGTTACACGCTGATGCGGTACGGGCGAAGTTATGGATGAGCGTCGGGGCTGCGGCTGACGGCGCAAGGAAAACGCGTTGTTTTCGCGCCGTAAACCCTTTTGGTTCTTCATGGTTTTTGCACGCAAATATCGAACGACCTGATCAGAGTTACGTTGCCCTTTTGCGCTGAAATGCGGACGCGGGGGGACATGACGCGGTGATTACCGATCGACAAGAAGGCGGACGGGTTGCAGCGTCTGGCGGTGCAGCCGAGTGCGCGACTGGTCGGCTTCCGCTTGATTTTGTACAGGCTGCTGGCAGAAATGCGGCAGAGGCGACTGATCTGCGGCTTTCGCTGATCGCAGACGAGCTTAACGCATCGCATAGGACAGCAATTGTGACCTATCGGTCGATGTTTTGGCTGGCACGGCAACGCATGAGTTTCTAGCAACGATGCCGTATGGCCACAACTCCGCGACGTGTCGCGAGCCTTGTAGCGCGCTGCGCAGGATGGGCCATGTTTGGCGGGCGGCCGTACTGCCCGGTGGTCCAAAACAACATACCCGGGCACGGCGCGCCGATGGAAGCCACTTGACTGCGATGTCAATTGCGCCGCCGCGCCGCGCGGATGCCCATTGATTTCGCGCCTTCAAGGCGCTGAGCGACTTGCCGATGGGGGATGAAGGCGCACATTTGTCTATTTGATGCGATTGATCCACGTCTGCCACGTTGTACAACCGGTGTGATGAACCTATTCGCGAGGGACATCTTGGCTGATTGACAATCTGATCATGGACCGATTGACATCTCGATGAACGCATTGGCGGGTGAGTAGACCAGTTTGCGGTGCTGCTTTGTTGCGGCGCTGTGATGTCGTCCTTATTGCAAACGCCACATGTTGGAAAGCACCGCGCCCGTTTGTGGCGACGGCAAGGCAGGCGAAATGACCGACGCTGCGCGAAAACCAGTTGCGACACGGGCGCTGGCGATGCCGCCGTGAGGGCCTTAGATGATGTCGACATTCCCATGCCCTAACAATGCACAACTCGACAGCTTTTGGGCGAGGCGTCAAGGCTGATACGGTCATAGACGATGGGCAGCAAAGTTTGCTGACGGCGCGCCGCCGAGGCGCTTGATTGTGGATCGTTCGACGAGGTTTCGGAGGGCCTGCTTGACCTGTTGCTGACGTTAGCCGGACCCAAAAGGTTGATCTTTCGCAACGGTTTCGGTGCTGCATTGGCGCGGGCAATATTCTGATGTTCGTGGACAGGCTAAGCGGCACTTGCGCTTGACTGGCGGCGGATTATCTGGTCATGGCGCGTTGGCTGGCGTTTTCTGAAATCCGTCTGCTTTTCTACCGCCTGACCCCAGACGAAGGTCCCTGGGCGAAGAGCTGGCCGCCGCATCTGGCCCTTTCAGCTGGAACGTCTGGGCAAGCAAATACGAGGACGTGCGCTTCGGGGCAGCTTTGGCACGTGATCAGTTGGGACGTGATTTTTTATTTGGCCCGCGGCCAGACCCAGGAAATGCGCAGACCGCGGGTGACATATAACGCCGACCTTGCTGACCTGATGCAAGGCTATGCCCGGCACACGCGACGCGCGACGGAGTTTCGCCGCCATTTGTGATGATCGTGAAGGTCTTTACATTTGGAGCAGGCGCGTTGAACGGATGCGCGGTCTCATTCGGGTTCGAGGGCGATTGGTTCGACCTGAACGCTATCTGCCGAAGGCTGGGACAAGGAACCGGCAATGCGCCGCTGCGGCGACGGGCATCAACGTTTGGCGGCGTCGCTTGAATTCGGTAAAAGAAGGGCATCTGGAAAATTCGCAAAGAGGGATGTTTGCCCCGATCCAGTGCGCAAGAAGAAGTGGACGTTTGGCCGACCCGCCCAAAATCGAAGAAATCCTGCTGTTTGACCGCGCCACCTCGGCCGAACCAGGGAACGCATTGGATCGAGGCGATCCTATTTGCCACCGCGGGATCCATGACCTGCGCGGATTACAGCGTTCTGCCCCACGGCTGTGATCTGCGGAAGCGCTGACAATCCTGCGGCAAAACCGCTATGCCGGGCGGGGGGGGCAAGCTTTGCCGGTCGGGGCATGCCCTATGCCCATGCGCCACGGCCGCGATTCTGGGATATTTTGAATGCGCATGAGCAGTCGAGACCCGCAAACTGTCCCGCGCCGCAATCGACGGACGCTGCGATCATTGCCTTCACCAGCCACCACCCGTTGCGAGATCGAAGAAACATCCGCGGGCAAGTGTCGGTATCGCGCGGGACTTTGAGACCAGCATTCATTGAACTTGCTGGATCCGCTGTTGGCCGCGCGTAAGAAAGATGACCGCCCGGCAGAGACGGTGACCTTTGTTTGTGACCCAGAGTTCTGGCGCATTTCCGGGCTGGAAAGCCCGGCGCGATCCTTTGCCAGGTCTACCAGGAACTCCGCTCTGCAGGGCTGCTCGACGGGCGCCGCTTCAGTGGCATTTCCAGGTGTCGCAGCGACGAAGAACCAGAGGGGCACCGCGGCCAGAGCGGCTAGTTCGGAGATAATTCCCCCAGCGGGGCTTGGAATCGCCGCAAGGATTGTCTATATTAAGCCCAGATAAGACCTATGCGGGAGTGAATCACGAAATGAACCAGATTGTGAACATGATCATGACGTCGCTTTATGGGGCGAATTGATCAATAAGGGTATCAATATCGGGATTTGACAAGCTCCTAAATTGGGAGGCCGAACATGTGGACGGTGGCGATAGCGAGGCCGTGCCGCCAAGCCTGACTTGAAAAGCGCAGGCGGAATAAGCCGGGTAACCAAACAGGGGAGAAACATAGCGCGCAAAAATGGTAGCGAAAGGGCGCAAGCTGGACGCGGTTTCCTAGCAACCGGCAGCGCGCCTGACGCTGGACCTTACCTCGGTGGTGAAATGCACTTGACTTAGCTTGAGGCCTTGCCCCTGATTAGTTCGAACGTCGATGCCTGCTCACGGTAGAGCGGGTTGGCACTTGGGTCATTTTCTCGTAGACTGTAGGCCGCCCGACGACAGCTTGACCGGTATGCTCAAGCACAAAGGGGGCTTCGGATGGAGGTACTTCTAAGCACGCCGCGTGACCTGCACCGCCTGCGGAACGCATGGCCAACCGGCGGGGTCGAAGAACGCCTGCCATAAATGCACCCGAAATTTCGACCTTACCATTCGCGAGGTAGGGGGCCATTTTCGGCGGCATATCGGGGGGGATCGTCACGGCTCGCGGTTCCAGAATTAATAGAAACGCCCGGAGATCAGAGAGTTAATCTGGCCATTGGTCGCTGTGGGACTTTCCAGTATTGGGCCGGTACTGTAAATAAGCCGAGTTGTCAGATCAATTCCCACCGGTCATGCGGCTGGGGGCGGATAGCCACACAAAGCGTCGTATCGGGCCGGCCGCAGATCGACGGAAAAGGCCAACATCGTCGATCACGGCCTCGCCATGCGACCAGCGGGGTATCCGCATAGTAGCGCAGCAGGGCGTCGTCGTCTAACGTCGCATTCCCGGTGAAGACCGGATTCTGGTTACAGCCGCTGACGGGCGTCACCAGGCACTGAAAACGAGCGCGGGCAATCTCGGAGTTACAGCGGGCGGTGTAGCCGGGCGCGATTTTGCGGTTCGAATTCCGTGCCACGTCCGGTATTGTCCGTGTGAGCAGATCCAACCGGCCCCGTAGGAGGCTTTTGGCATGGCGCCGCAGAGGTGCCTCTGCGGCAAGGGCGAAGGGTCTCAGCTCAGCGGAACGACGAGACATCAGCCTTTTCCAGCACAGCACCCGTCGGTCAGATTCCACGCGTGCATCTCGACTCAGTCGAAGGTCTGCCACATTGGCACCGTGTCCTGCAAGGACGGATGGCACGCCACTCGGAGGCACTGTACCCAACGGCAGATCAAGGCTGGACCGTATTGAATTCTGAGCGTCATCAAGGGCGGTGTGGCGATGAATATTGACCCGATGCTTTCATTGTCGGTGATATCGCTGTTGGAACGGACGCCGATCATATCCGGGCTTTCAAATGCAAACACCGCACACCATTCAGGGTACGGCGTTTGTTGGTATAGTACGGTGTCGGGCTAGAGGACGTCGAACTGCGGAACCTTTCCGTTTCCCGCAGACGACGCGGCTACCAGCTGCGCCATAGCCCGGACATTGAGGCGTTTACATACCTGTAAAACCGGTGCGCGAAGGGGGGAATTGTTGCCCAAATCGCACGGGCAGCTATAGAGCTTTTGTACGCGCAGCCGTCCACGCGCATGGAATTCACGCATTCGGCCAATGCGGCTTAAGCAATTGGGCGCAATATCTGAGCCGCGGATTCAGTGTGCGGATTGCGGTCACATCAACGCCGCAGACAGACAACATGAGGGTTATCGCCGGGAAACGGCATCTGTCTAGCAGCAGCGGGGCGTGCTCGATCAAACGCGCGCTTTGGGGCCGAGCTCGAGTGAGTTTCTTCTGGGTTCCTTCGCTTCTCAAGGATGTTGGGCGGCGCTATGATTCAATATTTGCTCTGGCGGTAGCCGCGAGGGGGCAGGGTTGTCTTGGCGCGTTTTTTCATCTTCGACTGGATGCGCCGGGGCTTGCGGTTGCAGCAGGCGCTTCGTCAGGCGTGTTGTCGCTTGGCGTCGTCCGGGTGCAGGAGGTCATCGGGATGGGCGGCAAGAAACTTGGCAAGGTTTCGTCGATGGCCTTTATCCAAGCGCGGAACTTGGGTGGCTCTTGCTTCAGGCGGTTGCTTTCCGGCTCTCGGATGGCGAGAGTTAGGGAAGGGGGATGGGTTTGGTCAAGCTTTCCGCCCGTCGTGGACTTTTCTGGCACCTCGGGGGGGAAAAACTGGGTTTTGTTGGTGGGGTCTTGGGGGAAACCTTTTTGAAAGCTTTGGAAAAAATCTTCCTTTTTCTTTCTTTTTAC
>Ga0163217_1051598_pt1 | contig 14252 bp, 22 predicted proteins | sample SynspAceP_FD_185933 | JGI IMG/M metagenome (GOLD analysis project Ga0163217, IMG submission 185933) | Saline lake microbial communities from Ace Lake in Antarctica - Synechococcus sp. Ace-P (PacBio error correction) | ecosystem: Environmental > Aquatic > Non-marine Saline and Alkaline > Saline ... | reverse complement strand
CGCGGCGATTTGAGGCCTGGCTCCTGCAGGATGGGGCTTCTCTCAGCCTGGCTCTGCCGTGACCGGCTCCCTCACCAGTTTCCAACCACCACGTGCCGCCCTTCCTGCGAACTCTGTGCGGCCAGTGGAGGGTCTGCGCAGGTCAGTTCTCGACCTCCCACCCCGGAGACTGCCCCGCCTGACTCAGCACGTTCTGGCCCTGGCGACATGACGGCCTGGACAGCAGTGAAAGGGGCGACGTGGTGGTTGCAGCTTCGAACCGTCCCGCTCTCCGCCACACTCGGCAGCCTGCTGGTGACGCTCCCACCGAACAAGCCAGCGGCGCGTGTCCAGGTCGATGGGCCGCCTAGCGAAGAAGACGGCAGCGCCGGAACACAGCCGCAAACGCCACTGCTGGGCCATTTATCGGCCATTGGCAGCTCTGACCGATTGGCGCCTGGAGCTCAAGCGGCGAACGGGGCGGCAGACAGTGGAAGGAGCGGATCTGTTCAACCAAAGGCCGAACCTTCGGTTGCGCAAGCAGAGTCGAGCACCAACGCGGATGACAGTTGCCGCTTGCTGCCTACTTCTGGTTTCGAGATCGCCGGGTGTCGCGCGTGAGTGGCTTGCGCTCGAGTGATCAGCCTGGCGCGGAGGCCTTCGCGCCGCTCCAGGGCCCTTGCGTGATTGGCCGGGCCTTTGGCGCTGGTCTGCGGAATTTCACACCCACAATCCTGGGACTTTTCGGCCACCGATCGCTACCACAAGGTGATGACGAGGCCCTACGCGGTGGTGGCCGGCGATGGTGCTCAAGCCCGAAGCCCGAAACCCGAGTGTTCGCGCCTTCGAGTCGATTTCCGCTGCTGCGCGGCCGGCGGGTGCTTGCTTGTATGAGCCGCAGGCCAGCCGTGTGCAGGCAGCAGGATCTGCGGCCGTTGGGCGGGCGATTACGGCCAGCTGTGTTTGGCTCTTTGCGGCCACTACGAGGGCTTCGACGACGCATTCGGCGCCTGGCTGATAGGAGGTTTTCGATCGGTGATTTCGTGCTCAACCCGGCGGTGAGCTGCCGCGATGACTGTGATCAATGGCGTTGTGCGACTGCTTCCTGCACCCTCGGTGCCGCGGGGCTTCCTGACGAGAAAGCCACACCTCCCTGTTGCTGAGCACGCCGCACTACACCCGCCCAGCCATCTTTCGCGGCCTGGACGTGCCCAGGTGGCTGCGCAGCGGCGACCACGGCGCCGTTTGCCGTGGCGCACGCCGAGCCAGACAGCAGCAACGCACCCGTCAGCGCAGCCCGATCTCTTATGCCCGCTGGCAGGCCCAGAAGCACGCCCTGGACCTGGGCAGCTTTGACCTGCGCAGCCAGCCGGATTCCGGGCTGGGAACTGGACGGATGCAAAACGGGCTTGAGGGGGATGCAGCTGCGCATTCGCAACGATACGACATCCATCGCCTGTGGCGGGTCGCCCTTGATTCCTGGGCGGTGATGCGCCTTGGATTCATCCGCTTCGGGGCTCGATGGGCCATAGTGATGCTGATGTGCTCGTGCATGCCCTGATCGCACGCCTGCTCGGTGCCCTCAGCCTCGGCACATCGGGCTCCATTTCCCCCCCGAGGACCCGCGCTGAAGGGGGCCGACAGCCTGCTGCTGCTCGAGCGTGAAGCGGCCTGGTGCGCCCAGCGCGGCTGCAGGTGGTCAATGTGGACACGGTTGGGGTGGCGGAGCGCCCGAAGCTTCAACCCACATCGAAGCGATGCGGGCCCGCCATCGCGCGCGTCTTGGGTGTAGCCCCTGAGCAGGTGGGGTGAAGGCCACCACCAACGAGGGGCTGGGGCCGACAGGTCGCCAGGGAGGCATCGCTTTGCCTGCCGTCGCCCTTTTTGCAGCAACCATGAGCCAGGGCCTGGTGATCGGCCTCGGCGGCCGCTGTTCCTGGTGGTCTGCTGGCTTCTGGGCTGGGCTTGGCCCTTCTGGGGACTGCCCGGGCCAGCAGCCCTGCGCTGCAGGTCGTGCGAGTGAAGTGGTGGAGGTGCTGGCGCCTTAAAGTTGCCCGCCGAGGCAAACGGCGGCTGTTGGCTGCAGGCCGAAGCGCTGAGCTGTTGGGACCCTGGCTGCGCCGCAAAACTGGTACCGGGGCGGCAGTGTTCGGGATTTGCCAAAACGCCAGGGAAGGCGTTGCTTGCTGATCGGCTGGGCTCGCGCGCCGGGACTGGCAGGCGATCACGCAGGCGGAAAATGTGGCGGTGGTTGCAGAGCCGCTTTGAAGCCGACGCTCGCCGTTGTCTGGGTTCTCCAAAGACGCCCGGCCGCCACAGGCCGAGGCCGCTCAAAAGGCCCCCAAGGGAAAGGGGGGGGGGGGAAACGGGGGGGCCCCTTTTGATTTCCCAGGCAACAATCCCCTTCCCCTGAATTCAGCAGCGAGGAATGGCTTGCCGGAGCTCACGGCGACCCGTTGGGATCCCCAGCGAATGACAGGCAACGCTCACGGCCCCCGGCGCCGCAGGATGGGCTGGATCGACGACTGCCACTGACCTGGAGCGGAGCGCCCGTTCTGGGCAGCCGGAAGCAATTCTGGGAGAAGGACAAGAGCCCCGCCCAGATCAGCGCCATCCTCGAGCGCGCTCGGCGCACTCGGTGCTGTGCCCTTGGTCACCCGTGTCGGCGGAGAAAGCCAGGCACCGTGCTGGAGCAGTTTTCCGCCAGGACACGGGGCCCAAGCCATGCCCATTTTTACCACCGTGAGGCTCGTTGCCTCAGCTTCTGGAACCTTTGCCGAGCTGGAGTCCGGCAGCTGGGCCTGCTCGTGTGGCGATCGTTCTGGGCGGCAGCAGCGAGCTTTGGTGGTGGGCCCACGAAGCGCCCTGGCTCTGCCTGGCAGGGCTTGGCGCCCGATTCTGCTGGTGATGTGGGGGTGGCCGGGCCTTGCAGCGGCTGGCTGGGCAAGCTGAGCAGTTCGCAGGCCGGGGTTGTATGATCGCCTGCAGCCGATGAAGGGGCCCCTGCCCAACGTTTGCTGGCCGGCTTGCTGCGCAGCCAGTGTCGGTGTGCCGTTGGTGCTACGGGGGCCGCCGGCGGCATGGCGGCCCTGAACGGGCATTGCTGGCGAGTCGCTCTCGGTCTGAGTGTCGTGAAACATCGACAACGGGCTACGGGGCCGCCATGGCGGGCCGTTCCGCATCCTCAGAGGTGCTGCAGCTGCGATAGGCGTATAAGGAAGGTATCTTCGGTACTGAGCACTCCCTTCGCCCTTCCGGCTGCCAGAGATCACTTCGAGCGCCAGGCAGATCGGTCGCCGAGACCGCACCGATCAACGCAGGACCGGTCGCGCAGGCTTTCGGCGTGTTGCGGTCTTGACGGGCAGCGGCTTGCGGCTTTGGGGGGGGCGACCAGCAGGGTGATGGGATTGAAAGTTCGCTTGGTGGCATTCGGCATTGCCCGCCGTTACAGCGAATCCTGCAGGGCGTTGGCCGCCCACGTTCAGGTCCACTTCGCTGCCGCCAACTTGTCGCTTCGGTTCATCGAGAGGGCGGTTGAAGGTGGACTCCGCGCTCACGAAAGGCACCTGGCCATCTTCGCCAGTTGGCATTAGACCCAGATCGGGCTGACGGCATCAGGGCTAGGCAGGGTTTTCTGCAGCACCTTCGCAGGCCGGCGCTGTTGGAGGTGTTGGCCGTTCGGCCAGCGCCAGATCTGCTGCAACTCGCGGGCATTGGCCAGCAAGGCCAACCGTGCAACTGGGCCACGCCACCGGGCCATCGGGGCTTGGTGACATAGCTGCGCCCATTGGCGACGGCCAGGGGACACCACCGCCGCCTGGCCCACGGCCGCGCAGGGCGTTGGACCAACACCCCGGCGATCGTTCATTCAGGATTCAGGAAGCCGAAACAGGGCCGCCGCGCCGAACCGAACATCGATAAGGAAAGGGAATCCGATCCCGCCACGCCGAATTCCACCGCCACCCGAAGCCCACCGCGAAAATTACCGGCGCCCGCCGCGGAAAGGAAGGAGCGAACGGGAGCGCCGCACCGATTGCGGCCCACGCGGCGGCGTTCACTGGTTGGGGATAGGCAAATAGAAACCAGGACCAGACGCAGGGCAGGGGCAACAGGCAGCCAGATGGAGAGTCGACGCAGCATCGCAAGACGGAAAGAAAGAACTGGGGATGAGGGCACGGGAGAGACCGGACGAATCGCCCCCATTAAAAAAACATGCATTTGATCTAGGAACCCCCTCCAACGATGGTGACCACCGTTCAAGCCAATCACGAGCCTTGTACCGCTTGGTTTGGCCAGTGCTTGCCTGCGCCAGGATTCGCCGTTGAAATCCACCACCCACCAGGCGTGGTTCGTAAGCCCAAACCAGCGCAGGGCCGCGTCGAGCGAGACCGGCAGGGGGCAGGGTCGCAACTCGCCGTTGAGCATGAACCATCCCACCGTTGGCTCCGTGGCTCATTGAGCTTGCGGCCTGCAGGGTGCAAGCAAGCTGGCGGCAGGGCCGCGCCAGGATTCCTCTGCGCCATCACCGCCCGCACCACGGCCACTGGCCTTGGCGCCTCAGCCACCACCGCTCCCAGGTTGCTGGCGTCGATGCCGCCGATCGAAAGAAGGGATCGACTGGTCGCCGCCGCCTGCGCGCCATTTAGGCCAACGCCCACCGGCTCACTCCCGGCTTGGTGGGCGTGGCATGCACCGGCCCCCACCCCGACGTGAAATCGCAGCCGTCGGCCACGGCGCCTTGAGCTGCTCCAGGCGTTGGTGCTGCGCCCCGATCAGGGTCCGGTCGCGGCCGAGCAGCGCCGGCGATGGCCGGGGGCAGGTCCCCCTGCCGAGGTGGACCCCATCGGCACTCACGGCCAGGCCAGATCGATCGTCTTGGAACGATTGAACAGGCCCCATTGGGCGGCGCAAGCTGGCGCAGGGCGCGGGCCTCGATCAGGCCCGCTGTTGGTCCTCTGCCTGCTGGCGCCGGTACCTGCACCAGGACCCGACCCCGCCTCCAGGCTGCGGGCCACCGTGGCTTCGAGCTGCCGCAGGCGCATCCGCTGGATCGGTGATCAGATAAGCTTGCCCTCGCTTGCGAGTTTGGCGGCGGCGCTGTCGCCGCTTGCCAGCGCTGGCAGCAGATCCGCTCCCAAAGTTCGTTAGAGGGCATGAGCGCAGGCTTTGGCGGCCTCGGCGGCCAGCACGGGTTCGCGTGCTGCGGGCCGAATTCCTCCAGCACCCGCAGGGCTTCCTGCACCGGCGCATTGGGCGCCACCACCTTCTCTGGGGCCTGGCGCTCCTGCTGGGCGGGGATGTGCCAGGCCGCGCGCCATCGCTGGCGCTTGTGGCGGAGCGTTTGGAGCTTGCGCGGTGGGCAGCGACCCAGCGCTGGCGCATGTTCCTTGCTGCGTCCCACCAAGCAGTTCCTGGCGATCCAGGCCGGAAAAACGGCACAGTCTTCGGATCACCGCAGGGCCCTCGGCGGGCGCGATACGAGGTTTGCGTCGATCAAGCGCCGCAACGGGGGCTGTCCGGTTCCGGGGAAGGGGTCGGATCGGGTGGGCATCAGGGCTGCATCAGGCTGGATTGGGTGGCGCTGGAGATGTGAGCGGCTTAAAACACAGCCAAGCATCGTGCGCGCTGTTCCTAAGTTGGATTCACTACGATCAGGTGCCCTTGGCCACGATTTGCCTAAGGGCAGCAGGCGAAAATCCGATTGCTGGATCCTGATTTTCAGGAATTCTGCTGCTCGTGAGGCCATCGGCGCGTTCATCAGCTGGGGCCTCACCCACGGCTTTACCACCGGCTGAAATTACCCGGCCGGCTCAAGCCTGAGCAGCTGGCCGGGCTTGCTGGGCGTCGCACTGATTCTGGCCACTGAGCTCCTCGAGATTGTCGAAACGCTGTTTGCTGGCGCAGAGGCCAGGCCCACCTCCAGCTCCCTGGCTTCGAGATTCCAAGCTCCGATTCCAGCAGGTGCAACCTCCACGGCCGAAGAGGCCGAGCGGGTCCACGGAGGGTTGGCGCCGAGATTCATCACCGCTGCCATTCACGTCCGGACAAGCGCTGCGGCCAACCCAGGCGCGCCCAGGGCGGCGTAGACCCCTTCAGAGGCAGGAATTTGCGGACCGTCCCACCTGCGAGGTTGGCGGTGGGCCAGGCCCAGGCCCGCCCCAGCCCCCGCCGCCGCACCACCGCGGCGCTGAAAGCGGTAGGGCGCTCCAGCAAGCGGGTGGCCTTCGCTGATTTGTCTGCCGGCCAGGCCGCGCCGGTATGCGGGCTGTTGCTGACCCGCTCCTCGCCATCCCAGAGCAGGGCAAACACGTGCACCCGCAGCCCATTGGCGGTGGCCGATGCCTTGCAATCGGCGCAGCCGCCGCTGCGCGCCGCACCGAAGCGGAAGTTTCTCGACCGACGGCCACAATGGCGGCGGCCTCAACTGCGCGCCACCAGCAGCTGCTAGAACCGAACGCCTCTGGCGTCGAGTGTGCAGCCAGCTCGGCTGGGTGAAGGGGAACCAGGCACCAGTTGCTGGATGCACAGGGGGCCCCAGCAGCGCCGCTTCTCGTTGGCAAAGTCAAGCTTAGCGGGCTCGCCGTTTGGAGCAGCTCGCGGGGTGGCCATAAACTTGACCCACCGTGCGGCCCACCAGGCCAGGCGCAGTCTTCGCGGCGATCGCCGGCAATCACGGGCGGTGCCCCTGGGGCAGGACCATCAAAAACTGTCGAGGCGCCAGGGCCGTGGGCGTAGCGCGTCCCGGGGGGATCGCAGGGAATTCAACGGTGCGTCAGGGCCCTGGTGGAATCCATCTTCCATGGGCCGTGGAAGTTTGGGGTCGCGCCCCAGCACGTTTTGCCCCGATGGCTGACAGATCGATCTTTCAGAGGTCTCGGCGGCCCTGCGGCCGCATCGGCTGGGGCGGTCTGGACCCAGCTGGCGCTGGGGGTGGTGGTGGTGGGGTGTTGCTGTTCAACAACATCAGCGGACGGCTGGCGGCCAACTCCAATCGGGCCCTGGGGCTCGGGCCGGGGCTGTCTCTCACCAACCCCTGTCCGATCGGTTTTGCTTTGCTGCTGTGGTTCGTTGGTGGCAGGCCTGGCAGGTGATTCCGCTGCGCCGCGCCCTGGGCCAGTCCGTTCGGCCAGCCGCGGGCGAAACCAAGCGCCTGATTCAAACGGCAGCCTGCTGATCGAACCTGGTCGGCTCAAGTCCCTGGCGGCTGTCGGCTACCAGGCCCTGGCTGGGCAGGCCTGTTTGTGCAGGCCTCGATGCAGGTGCGGGGTTCTTCGGGGCCCAGCTGGGGCGTGTGCCCCTGGACCCGCGCAGCTGATGGCTTTGCCGATCACCTCGATCAAATGCTCTCCGGTGCTGAGCAACACCCAGGTTTGGCTCTTGCTTTCACCTGATCGGTCTCTGCGTCAGGCCTCTGGCTGCGTGCAGGGGTGACCGTGCCCTCCTTGAGCTGTTCGCAGACTGTTGCAGGCAGGCCATTATTCAGATGCTTGCGCTTTTTCCGGCGGCCCTAATCCCCCCGCGCTGGGTGACAAGGACCTGGCGAGAGGGCATGGAAGGAAGCGAGGCAGCTCAGCCACGCTTCCCCGCGCAAACAGTTCGGGCTGCAAGGGGGTGAGGCGCACCACCGGCGATGGAATCTGGGCCACATTCGTTGGCCAGTTCAGCCGGGCCAAGCTGTGCCCGACTCCAGATCGAACACCACCTCTCGGCCAGCCAGTAGTAGTTGCGGCCGCGAGGTCGAGGGTTTTCGAATGTGGTCGATGTAGCGGACGCACCGCCGGCCGGGCACCAGCGGCAACGGGGCCGATCTCGCCGGCCGGGAGGGCCGGCACGTTGAGGTTCAGCAGCAGAGCCGGCGGGCCGCCGGCCGAAGCCACATGCGCTCGGGCCACATCCAGGGTCAGGTGCGGCGGCGCGAAATGGCTTGCATGGAACAGGCCGCTGCTCACCGCCAGGCCCGCAACCCCTCATAGGGTTGCTCCATCGCGCGCCCGAAACGGTCCTGAATAGAACACATTCGGTGCCCCAGGTTGGGGCCATGGTTGATTCCGGACAGCACCAGCTCCGGGGGTCTTCTCGAGCAGCCGGCCAAAGCGCCAACTTTGACGCAACGAAGGGGTGCCGTTGCAGCCCAGGCCGTCAACCCCAGGGCGGCAAAACGGGGATCGGCCCGCTCCCGCCGCGCAGTGGCGCCTGGCATTGGTCAGGCCGTGGCCAGTGCCGGGAACGTTCCTTGGATCAGGGGCAGACCACCGTATGACCTGGTGGCCCCTCGGAAACGGCCTCGGCGCCAGTGGCTCTGGAATTCCCTCAGCGAAGATCCATCGTCATTGCTGGATCAGATCCGCAGGAAGGGCATCGTTCAGGCGCACGCAGCAGTAGCAGCGAAAACTTAACGGCTTCGATTATGCCGCCTCGATCTGTAGCCGCTCAATCCGTACAGTCAGGCCCATTTTCCGGCCCCCATCCGTGAGCGCCACGATCAGCCTCCAGCAGCGCAGGCGAGGCAACTCGACAGCGGAAGCAGAGAAGCGGCGGCCGGCGCATCCAGGCCGCCGGCAGCGCTGCCGATCTCAGAGACCCTGCGGTTAGGGCTGCTCGGAAAAAAAGGGGCCGGCTTTCGGCGGTGCTTGCGCCATGGGGCGGGCTTTCAGCGAGGAACGTCCCTTGGTGGGTCAAACGCGCCAACCGGCTGAAGGAACAACTCCAGGAGCTGCTCGCAGAGCGTGGGTGGCTGAAACGGGCTGTGCTGGAGCAGAAGCTGGAGGGTGAACGCGCTTGATGTCACGGCACGAGCCGGTATGTGGCCGGCTGGTCACCGCCATCACTGATCGCCACGGTCGACGAAATCGTCGACATCTTTTCCGCCTTGGCTATCGGGTTTCGCCGAGGGGACCGGAGTGGGAGCGGACCACTACAAACTTCCACCCCCTCAACATCCCGCCCGATCACCGGCCCGGGACATGCAGGCACGGTTTTATCTGTTCTGAGTCGACCCTGCTGCGCAACGCACACCTTCACGGTTCAGATCCCCCTGAGAAGCACGCCCCGCCTGGTGCGGATTCGTGCTTTCCCGGCAGGGTTTCGGCGCCGATCGGGGATGAACCACCCACTCGCCGGTGTTCCACCAGGTGGAGTGTTGGCGATTGATGAAGGTCTGGATTTTCAGCCATCTGCGCGGCACCGTCACCACTTTTTTGCAGCCAGTCTTCGGGGATCTGCCGGTGCGCTTCAGGGCCAGCTACTTCCCCTTCACTGAACCGTCGGCTGAGGTGGATGTGCAGATGGCGCGCCGTTATGGCTCAAGTGATGGGTTGCGGCATGGTCGATCCAGCCGTGCTCGAAGGATGGGCTTGGATCCGGAACGCTGGGCGGTTTCGCCGCCGGCCTCGCCCTGGTCATGTCGAGCGGCTTCTTGCATGTCCGCCAACGGCATCGATGACATCCGGCCGTCTGTGACAGCACGATCTCCCGCTTCCTCGAGGCAGTTTCTGAAGCCGTTGCATCGGGGCGCCCCATAAAACTCGACAACTTCCTCGCCTGCATCGGTGCCCTGCGTCCGGACTGATCGTCAACGATGGCAAGGGACCTGGCGTGCAGACGGCCAACGCCATCGAAGCCCATTTCAGTGCGCCGGCACCAGCGTTGGCTGCGGGTGAAGCAGTCAGGCGGCGTGGTTGGTTTCGCCAAAGTCCCGACCAACATTCCGGGACCTTGGCTTACAGAGCCTTGCGTGGCCGCCGGAGTATCACAGCGAGATGATCTGGCGCTGGTGCTCGGTGGAGACGGGCCTCCTCTCCGCGGCGCGGCAGCCGCACCATCGTGTTGCGATCCTGGCGATCAACACCGCCAGCATGGCTTTCTTGCCGAAACCTTACCTTGCAATGAGCTCGAAGAGGCCCGACCCAGTTGCAGGCGGGCCGCTGGAGTGTCGAGCGAAGCGCACCCATGGCTGGTGGTGTGAGCGTTAATGCGCGGTGAGCAGCGCCGTTTGGGAGGTGCTTCTGCGCTTCAACGAGATGCCCTGCACCGGAAGCCGCTTCACCAGATGTGTCACTTTCGAAAATTGCCATCGGTGGGCCATCTGCCGGTGGGAACATCTCGCCGATTGGGTTGATCCTCTCGACGCCGACAGCTTCGACCGGCCTACGCGCTCAGTGGCCGGTGGGCGGTGATCACTCCCGGACTTGCCCGGTCCTGCAGTCCACCCCGATAGCCCCCCAACTCCTGGCCTCGCGTGCCCTGGTGTTCGTGAATCGCGAGCCCGTCACGGTGTTCCGCCACACCGAGGCGCTGATGACGGTGGTGGGATGGCAGCGCGGGCTGCTACGTTCTGGGCCGGAGGGATCGGGTGCTGATCCGCGCAAGCGAACACCCGGCCCGCTTCGTGCCCTTCAAGACCATGAGTTCTTCCCAGTGCTGCGCACAAGGCTGGGCTGGTCTGCCCCATGTGGCCAAACCGGCAAGCTCCGATCCCGGTCTTCAGCCAGCGGGGAGAGCCACGGCCGTGGCCGGACGCATGAAGGCCCCCTGATCCTTCTGGGTGGGGCTGCCGGAAGCCCGGGCGGCGAGGCTGAAGCCTCCGGTTACGCATCGCCCAAACTGGGTTTGCCCTGCCTGAAACCGGCCTTGCCCTGTGTTGCGTCTGTGGCAGCGAAGGGCTTGCGATGCTTTTCCCCACCTGCGCCGGACGCTGCCGGGAGTGCCCCTCTTGCTTGATATTGAAACCGGACAGCATCGAGGGCCGCTCCAGCTGCTCAGCGCCGGCCCGACACTTTTCTGGCTCGTCCTCGGCTGGATTCCAGCGACCTGCTTGCTTGCGGCTGAGCTTCGCACCTGCGCCTGCGCAGTCATCGCCCCTGCCGGCAGCAGCCAACTCCAGGTGGCCGATCTCAGGGTTGATACCGGTTCGTGGCCGATGTGAGGGCCGTTGCTGGCCGGCACTTGATCGCGCTCAACATGCAGGGAGTACCAATGTTGCTGGATGGTGCTGATTGCGCCATGTTGGACCTGTTGCTGCCGCGAGCCTGGGGGAACCTCCCAGCAGAACCGCCGGGCAGCAACAGTGTCGAGGTTCTATGTGGGGCTACCTGCGCCAAAAGCTCGAGGAGGCGGGCGAACGGCGCTTGATCCACACCTTGCGCGGGCGGGGCTATTGCCTCTGGAGCGCCCACTCCAGCGGCGCCATGACCACTGACTTGGCGGCCCGTCTCGCCCTGGCAGTCACGGGATTGGCGGCGTCTTGACTGGGCTTGTCGGTTCTGGGAGATGTCAGCGCTGTCAGTGTTCAGTTTGCTCCGAATTCCCGCAGCAAGCGGACGGGACCCCGGCGCAACCCCCCAGTTCCTGCGATCGAAGCCCAGTGTGCTTGGAAGCGAGCCCGGCCCTGTATCCAGCTGAAAGTGCCGGCGAACCCCCCCCAGTTCGCCTGGGGAACTGATTGCAACGCCCGGCCCTTGGCGCCGCTGCGGGGGATTGTGGTTCGCTTCGAGGCCCGAGGCGCCGCTGAGCTTTCTTGGATGCAACCGGCACCCTGGTTCGCTCGACCTGATCTTTCCTGCGGGCGGCCGGGTCATCGCCATCGAGGCGGCGGCACCTTCCCTGCCCGCGCTTGCCCTGCCCCAGCATCGCTCTCCGGGGCCCGCCGACGCGTTGTCGACTTATGGGGGTGAGCGGCGCTGGGACTCAGCCGGGAGCCGGTGCTGATCCGCTGAACGGCGCCCTTCAGCACCAGCACCGATTTGACGGCGACAGGCGGGTGCCTCGGCAGGGAGCCCGCGCCAGGCCTGTGTCTGGCTCACTGGCACCGTGCAGACCGGCCGCTCCAGCAGGGGGGGCAGGTTCGCCAGGGCTCCACCGTCGCCCAAGTGGCACCACCCACCCGCAGCGGGCCGGAGGCGCTCCAACACGGCCTGCAGCAACGGGGCCCGCTGCCGACCGCCATCCCACGATCAAACACACCGGGTCGGGTCGGGCAAGGGAGGGGGGTGTCATCAGCCCCGGCTCCCACCAGCTCCAGGGCCTCGCCCTCGAGGCACCCCTGGCGGTATGCACGCCCAGTCGTGGGCATTGGCGTGATCAGGGCGGCGGGAACCCGCCGCGCCGCCCACCGCCCAGAGCCCCAGGTTCGGGCGACCGACAAGGCCTCCAGACCGATCGAGAGCCCACCCCCGGCGCCCAGGTCCCAGAGCACGGCCGTCAGGGGCAACTCCAGGATCGGGCCAAACCAGCTGAACTCGCAACTCCCGTTTGGTCATCAGGGGCCAGGGCGATCGGGGTGCTTGCAGCCAAGAGGCCGTCGTCGAGGCCGAACAGCGGCAGCTCGCCCGGATTTCGGGCGGGCGGGGTCTCGGCGATCAAGGACCCACCAGATGCAGCGGGTCGAGATCGGCGGAAGCCGCCTCCGCCCCCAGCGCCAGGACCCTCTCGTCGGGATGCCGAGCCTTCGCAAAGCCAGACCGCATAGGCCGCTTCAAGCCGGAAAGGCCCGCAGAATTTCGGCGCACCGTCCTCGCACGCCCGGCCCGGATCGCGTGAGGCACCGCCGGGCGGCTGGCCGCGCTGGGCAGCCTGTTCAGGGCCAGGGTTCGGGCTCGCGGCCCGTGCAGGCTGATCCAGCTCGCACGTTTCCTTGCCAGGGCCTGCCGATTCGCGCGATAAACGCCAGCTGCAAGCTGGAAGGTGCAGGATGAAACCGAAGCTGCTCTGATGGGGATCTGCTGAACAGGCAGCCGACCGAATGCCGAACAGGAGCGGATCGCCGCTGGCCAGCAGCACAGCTGGGCCCGACCAGCAGCCGCAGGAGGGCTCGCCAGCACCGGGATCAGCTATCGGCCTGTCGCTGCTGTGGCAGCTCCCTGGCAAACTCCCCCAGGACCGCTCAGTAGGCGGGAGGGTGCCGGCCAACAGCTGGGCCCTGTGACCAGCCCCAGGCCTGGGCAGAAGAGGGACTCAGGGCCCCGGCATCGGTGCCGATCACAATCCAAGCACTGGCGTCGTTGGTTTCATGGATTCCAGGTCCCCTCGCCATGATTGCCCGGCAGATTGCTGCCGCCTGCGATGTCCTCCCTGCCGATCCCGACCGCCGCCAGCGCATCCATGACTGGTGGCTGGCCCTGGTGGGCCGTCGGGGAGCTGGAAGCTCCGTGGCCGGCGACGGGTTGGGGTGGCGGGGCGTCGAGGGTGACCCGGGCCTCTGGCTGGAGCGCACCGCCGCTGGTGCTGCGCTATCAGGCCCTGGTGCGTTTCGGCCATCAACCCTTGATGCCCTGATCGATCAGGACGTGAGCCGCAAACAGTTAAAAGACGGCCAAACCAATGCGGGCCGCTTGGGGGCCAACCTGTTCTGATCAGTTCTGGACAAAGCTACGCCAGCTTTCCCCTGGCTCAGGATGGCGCCTTTCGGTCTACCGCCTTTCTCGAAAACTTTGCGCGGGCCGCGGCTCCAAGCCAGCCCTATCAGGCCCCACCGGCCGGCCAGTTGGCAGCGGCCCGTTCGGCCTGGGCTGGGAGGCGCCTTAACCCGTCCCGTTTACGCCAGCAACCTGGATGACGGCCCCAAACCACGGCATTGGCCCTGGGTTAGGTTTCGCGCCGTGTTGCTTCGGCGTGCCCCCGATGCCAGGTCAAAAACCTCTGGCCATCTCGATGGCGGTGAAACACTTGGTTCGAGTTCTGCCGGATGCCAATTCGCCACTTGTTTCGGAAACGGGACGGGCACCACAGCCGCGCCCACGGCCCGTGCAACCGCCCCGCAGCCGTGACGATCCCGTCCGCTTGATTCCAAGCCAGGGAGCCAGGGCGAGCCACCCTGGGCGCCCTGCAGTGGTACCCGGCCAAGCACCCCCTGAGCAGAGCAACCGGGCAAACCTATTGCCCGCCGCTACCCCCCTGAGCTGGGTCCGAGGCCACAGCGGTGTGTTCAAAGGCGTCGGCGTGGGCTTGTTGAGGCGTTCCAGTCCGATCTGGCCGGGTGATTACCAAGCGCAGCAGCTTACCGGGGGCGGGTGTTTCCGTTTTGGCGCGTTGAGCCAATCCCACGACGGCGCCCCTTGGACCTGTCGGCTGCTTGGCTGAAGGCTGGCCGCAACCCGCTGGGGGGCTGGGTTTCCACCAACAAACCGATCCCTTCCGCCTCGTCCAACTTCGCGATGGGGGGGACGGGGCAAGGGGGGGCCCCGGAGCACCAAACCCTACCTGCCGGCATCGGCCGGCCGGCTGAAAAGGGGGGGGGGGGGCCCCAAAAATCTCTTTTTGTTGTCCTTTTTTTCTGG
>Ga0163217_1074907_pt1 | contig 14253 bp, 11 predicted proteins | sample SynspAceP_FD_185933 | JGI IMG/M metagenome (GOLD analysis project Ga0163217, IMG submission 185933) | Saline lake microbial communities from Ace Lake in Antarctica - Synechococcus sp. Ace-P (PacBio error correction) | ecosystem: Environmental > Aquatic > Non-marine Saline and Alkaline > Saline ... | reverse complement strand
ATCAATAGGAAAAGCCCCATTCCCGTACGTTGGTATCAGGGAAGTCTGGCGCAAGCGCTCGGCCCATGCGCAGCGGTGGGTTTCGCCCATTTGCATGGCTCTGGCCTTTTTCTAGTTGGGTTTTGGGGCTTCTAGGTTTGCTTGATAAGAGCGTCATAAAAGTCCTTTGGCAATCCCCGAAAGAGGGCCCTCAAGTTAGACGTTAGAACTTCTAGCGGTTCTATTATGTTTGGCGAAAAAGGTTCAAGACGACATTGGGTAATGTAATACCTCTATCAAAGTAACGAACAGTTCAGAATATCGACCAGTGTGCGCCCATGCTTAAATTAACAAATGAAAAGAACCGTGGATCGTGGTGTTGGACTTCTAAGGTTTCGATTAAATGGCAGTCCGATGTCAGATAAATGGTTTAACGTTTTTCGTGGTGGCATTTTCTGAATCGAGATGTAACCCAGTTGAGGACCTTGTAAGTCATGGGGAGTAATGAACGTCTAATTGGGCGGCGGGTTGGTTTTTAGGGCACGGCACAATAGGCAGGGCTAAATTAAAGGCTACTGAAATCGTGTTTTGATGAGCTTTTTGTTGCTTTATCAACCAAGCCAATTTTGGTTTATTGCCCTGACGCCGAATGCCTTGACGAATCTCTGTACAGCCGAGAGGTGTAAGCTTTACCTTCCACACCTGGTTATTTGGTTCATATACTCCGCGATGAGCTCGGAGAAATGGTAAGACGGGCCAAAAGTTGTGCAAATAACGCCAGCCTTCCCACTTTATATTTTTCTCGCACTTTTTATGCTGTCATGTAATGATTGACGCCTTGCAGTAAACCATTAAACTTCGCCATGCAAATAAAAGCGCTTCATCCGTTGAATGAGCTTGCCGTTATTACGAACAAACAGTTATAGCCCGATTTCATTCTTCGAAATTGTGCGAGCATTTTACTGGCGGGGCAGGGCTGGCTTACATTGCTGCGTCAGCGGCTCGTTGTAATGCTCCTGTGACAAAGACTTCATGAATATATCGCAGTTTATGATGTTCATAGGCATAACCTAAAGTTATTAGACCATTTATAATATTCATTTATGATTATGTAGAATCTTAAACATAAGATCTTAACGGTTAGTTGTTTGACCTGATCAGAAAATTTAATTAAAAACGATGCAATCCACGGTATACAACCCTCCCTAACCCTCCCCTTGAAGAAAGGGGAAGGGAACAAGAGTTTTAGTCCTCCCTGCCAAGGGAAGGGAACAAGAAACTTTAGCTCCTCCCTGCCAAAGGGAAGCGGAACAAGAGTTTTAGTTCCTCCCTGCCAAAGCGGGAGGAACAGAAACTTTAGCTCCTCCCCTGACAAAGGGGAGGTTGGGAGGGGGTGCGAATAAAAAGAAATTAAAAATTAACAGCATACTAAAAGGAACGGAAACAATGAATAATTTCTTATGGGTACTCGCTGCAACAAGCACGGCTTTTAGCGGCAAAACCAGTTTATGCAGCGGATACAGTTAATCAACACTAGACGCGGTCAAAGAGCGCGGCTATGTAAATTGTGTTATGCAACTCATTTCCAGGGTTTTACAGCTTAACAAAGCGGCTGTGAAATGGCAGGGAATGGACATTTGATATTCTGTCGAGGCGTGGCCGGCTGTGTTTGGCGACCCGCTTTCTAAGTTGAAATTTTTGCCGGTTCAATGGGCTCAAGTTTTTACTTCGATTTAAAAGTGGTAAGGGGTGACATTTTATCAAAAGGGTTATGACGTGGACGCTTTCGCGTGTGCCGCGCAAAGGACTGGGTTTTTAGTACCTATTTTTTACGATGGCCAAGGTTTTATGGTACGTAAAGATTGGGCTGTTGAAGTCGGTTAAAAGAACTTAAGGGTGCCACGGTTTGTGTACTGGACCGGAACACAGTGAGACTGAACATCGCCGATACAGTTCGGGCGCACAATTTAGACATCAAAACCCGTGGTATTCGGACGTTCCTCAGTTCGTAATACGGCCTTTTTTTAATTAAAAACTGTGGACGCGCTAAACCAATGACAAATCTGGTTTGCGCTTCAGCGTTCTGCTGCTCCAAATCCAAGATTGACTATATGGTTTCCTGCCTGAAACGATTTCTGAAAGAAGCCTTATTCTTTGCGGTAAAACAAAAACGACAGCGAATGGGCGAATGTTTGTGAAATGGACATTTGCAGCCATGGTCGCAGCAGAAGAGTGTCAACTGTGAAAATGGCTAAAAATGTGAAAAAATTGCGTGCTGAAACTCAAAGCCTGTTCGTTAAGGACGCTTATTGGGTAACGAAGGGGATTTGCATACAGGATTAGGTTTGCCTCAGGATTGGCGTACCAACGTGAGATTAAAACGTAGGAAATTACGGTTGAAAATATACGAGCGCCAAGTAGGACCAAACAGTGTGTTGGGTATTGATCGAGAAGGCAACGCTAAATGCGTTATGAAAGATGGCGCATGATGTACGCCAAATCTTTCCGCTAGTAATGATAAGAGGACAGGTGATGCAAATCAACCTGTCTTACTTTGATTTTTTTTATCTTCTTTCGTACATAGATATGACTCAGCCTCTGTATCCAAACCGTCAAAAAATAAACACCTAAGCAAACGAATTTATTTTGTCCCTGATAGAATAGGAACAGGTTTTTGCTTAACGATGACTCATATTCGAGCGGTGGTTTTACAAGCGGTTGTCCTCGCGGCTGTTTTTGGTTGGGTTCTTGTTTGCCAATGCCAGTGAAAACCTCAACCGACTTGGTATGACGTTTGGTTTTGATTTTTGCAAAGTTACCGCTGGTTTTAATATTAGTGAGCTTATCCTTACGATTCCATGTATGAGTTATTGGCGGGTGTTTTTCGTTGGTATTGTTAATACGCTTTATATTGTCTTTTGCGATGATGTGGTCGGTTACCAATCATAGGGGACGGTGGTGGGAATTTTAAGGTTATCAGCGAACCCCATTGGTTTCTTCAACTGGCTCGTTGGTAGTAGAATTGTGACGTAACGTGCATTATTAATCCAAATTATTTTTGGGTTTACGGTGGTTTTTCTACTTTGCCAGCCCCACGCCAAAGCTACCATTTGGGCGAATGGCTCGTTCTTAATAATCGTGGTATTTATGTTATTTTCCATTGGAAGTGCCTTTTCATGGGGATGGTTTTTCGCTCTGATCGGGTGCTTTAGGTGCCGCAATTTTTGGTCGGTTCCTGGGTCCAAACCGTATTACAAGTGTTCTGGTTCTCGTTCTGCAGGGTTTTTTATATCGGTTAGTCTTCTGCGGGCTTGCTTGCTGCTTGCTGGGCCCGTTTGATTATTTCCCATTCCTTGTATTTCTATTCCGACGTTACAGGATTCAATTTCAGCTGCGGTGCGTTTTCTTCCCGCCTCTTTTGGTTGCTGCGTTTGTCGCCATGACAGTGTATCGTCTGCGGCCATTGCGGAAACCGTTTCGCGCCGGGCATGCAATCCATTGATCGGGTCAGTCTGAGGCGGCGGTTTACCATTGTTTTTCGCGTGTTCAGTCATTTGCGTTTGATTCTGATTTCCTCAGCAATCCGTTCCATATTCCTCCGATGACCAATTCTTGGTTGCCGCCACAAAAGATTCGTCGTTGGCGGTCGCCATTGGCTTTCCTGAGCTGGTTTCTGTCTTTATTGGCAGACCTCGATTGAATCAACCGGGCCGGCGATCGAAATTATCTTCTGGTCATGGGGTTTTATATATTTCATCAGCTTGCTGATCTCTTACTTGCTCAACAAAGTACAACGGACAGTGTGCAATAAAGTGCGATAAAATGGAGAACGATTTGAATGTGAACAAGAACCCTTGCTTTTGAAGCAATTCGTAACCAACACCATCACGTCCTCCTCGGAAAGAGTGAAAGAGGGGAATTATCGGTGCGATTCGTCACGGTTGTTTTAAATAGTATTTGGCAAACAGTTTATTGACCTTGTGTGTGCGGGTTTGTGTTGTTTTATTATTGAAATACAATCTTTGGATGGGGGTTTTTAACGCTGTTTTTATCGCTGATAACCGTCGTGAATGTATGGATATCAGCCAGTGGCGGCGTGTTGGGCAACGGTTTCTAGTGGTTTTAACGGTTTGATCTTAGGCCGTTTTCCACTTGAAGACAATGGCGAGTCACAGCGGGCGTGTTTGCTTGGTCTGGGCGTGGTTATTGCCGCTTTTGATGTCTAAGCGTCGTGGCGTTCGGAAACTTTATTTTACTGTCTTGGATCGGCTTATATCCTTTTGTGGGTCGGTACTCTTTTCTTAGGTGGACGTTTTGGTGGCTGAAGCTGGGGGTGCTTCATGGCACGATGAACCTGTTTTGCATTGGCTTTTTTTAACCATTATTTCCACCAACTGGATTTTGTCGGGGCTTGGGAAAAAAGGTCTAAACGGAGTTGTTTGTTCAACTGGGTTGTCGCGTTGGGTTAACAGCGTGCGTATTCATCTGCTTAGTTATTCTGGCTATCTGGTTACTGATGGGCGTTATTATCGCTTTTTGGACTTAGCTATGTTGCATTGGAACCGGTTGCCGATTGAACGCATGGGGTGGTTGTTTTTAACCTTCATTTATCGCGGGGTTGCCATCACGGATTTGCGATTCCGGGTCGGCGTAGGTATTGGCGTTTGGGTCGTCGTTCTAAACTGCCCCTGTTTAATTCATTGGAATCTCGATGATTATTATCGAGCTGTTCGGTCTGTTCCTTAATTACGGTTGCTGTCATTGGCGGTGACCTTGTTGCCGATCTTTTACCGGCGGACATGGGAGTTAATAAGCTTACTCAAGCTTGCTTGGTGGCGGTGTGTTTGTTTGCTGGCGCGTACATGCGATAACATTCGCGGCGGCTTGCAGGCGAATTCCAAAAGGCCAATTTACGAAGCCGCCAGCGGACGCTCGGTTAGGGTAACTTAAATACCATGGTGTTGGTTTTATTTTGCCAGGCTCTTAAAATGATTGATTCCCAATATCATGACGTCTTTTATTAGCTTGCTGAAAAGAACACCACTTGGTTTTCATTATTGGTTTATTTCGACATTTCATGTTGATGGGCGATAAACATTGCGAATGACAGGATTGGGTGGATTGCATTACGGAGCCCTTGGTGATGATTTCCGTTTTGTTCTTTGTCTTGTGTTACAGCATGTCCCAGATACAGCTTGAATCTTGAAAAAAACGTCTTAACGGTGGATCACTAAATGACACTGCCATCAGGAAAATTTAGCTAAGAAAGTCGTGACCAATACGGCGATAAAATGAGAACTTGAATAAATGGTATGGCGATCATCATGTTTAAAAGATGTGTCATTAGATATTTTTTGAAGGCGAAATTTATGGTGATCTGCGGACCTTCTGGCGTCAGGAAGGTCGACCTTAATTTCCTCTTTAAACCACTTGAAGAATACCAAGAAGGTGTTGTGTCGGTTTTGATCAGCCGCTTTTCTCGGGATAGCCAGAGTTCATAAAGTGATACACCAAAACCATGGGCTGGTGGTTTCAGAATTTTAACCTTTTTCCTCCCTTTACCGTCTTACAAAAAACTTGCGCTTTGGGTTGATGTGGTTGCGTAAAATGTTCGGAAAGAGAGGCGAAAAGAGGGTGATGGGCCTATTGGATCGTGGTTTTGGCATTCCGCCAATTTAGCGGTCGCGTTATCCGGGGCAACTATCGGGGAGGCCAGCAAACAAACGCGTTGCGATTTCTAGGTCTCTCGCGACTGGACCCAAAATTTATGCTGTTTGAATGAACCAACCTCCGCTTCTGATCCGGAAATGGTCCAAAGAGGTCTTGGATTGTGGATGGTTGATTTAGCCAAAAACCGGGTATGACCATTGGTGTTGCGTTACCCATGAGATGGAGTTTAGCAACGACAAGTGCCGATCGAGTGGTGTTTTATGACGGATGGTGGCAAATTGTTGAAGTCGGTCCGCAGAGCAAGATTGTTCACCTCAATGGGACAAGAACAAAAGGATTTTTACAACACGTGCTCTAAGTATACGAAGCGCTTAAACCTCCCTTATTTTTATGGGAATGCAATCGATATGTTAGCAAAAAAACAGATCGACGTATAGCAACATGCCTTATTGGCTTGGCAGACTGCGTCTTGGCGAGCAAAATTCACTCTAATAGCCCGGTTTGAAATCCCACAAAAGCGAGATTGTAGTGATTGTGGCGGTGGGTTTACGGAAAATCTCTGCGTTCCATTACCTTAGCTCGCGCGGGCTAAAAGTGGTTGTGCTTGAGGGGTTGTGTCTTGGGGGAAGGAGCCAGTTTGTCCGAAATGGTGGGTTACTTGGGCCCAAAGTTTCGCAAATTGGGCGTTAGAGGACTGGAGCGCCAATACGTCGTGACAGTGTTCAACTCAACAATAAAGAGGAGTTTGGTGGGCGTTTAATTGGCCTGGTGGACTTCATTCAAAGAAGGAAACAGAATCGATCTGTTGATTTGTCCTATGCGGGCCGATTTCGTGGCGCCAGTCATCCTAGCCATTACGCTGACTTAATTCGAGGCAAGCGGAAGCGCTGGCGAAAGGTTGTCGATTCTTCTGCGATTGCGGTTGAGTCGTCAGGGATCAATTCCAAGAAGTTGGCTCAAATGGCCTATTATGTTTGGCGTTGTGTACCTACGGATTGGCACCGTTACAACCAGCGAAACTGCCATCGTGGGGCTTTGCCAAATCGCCCAACAAGCGGGTGTATTAATGCTAAGAACTACACCATGGGTTCGAGGTGTTACAAGCAAGAATCACCAGCAAGTACAATTTGATGGCGCATGCTCAACGCAGCATCAAGTTGATTATCGCCACGAATGGCTACACGGGAAACGGAATTTGCCAAATTCAACGTCCGTGTTCCATCCTATTCGCTCCGCGATGATCGCAACAGAAGAACTTGCCTGAGTTCACTCGTTTCGTTCCGTCAGTCCGAAAATTACGGCGGCCATGGCGGCACGGAGCGATTGGTGGCGTATTATCGACCTTCGCAGATGGTAAACGTATATTTGTTTTGGCGGCCAGCATTTGCAGAAAGTGATCAAAAACCTCAGTTGTATTCAAATATTACAGGACTTATGATCCGTACGTTTTCCTCAGCTACAGGAAACGAAAATTGATATGCGTTGGTCGGTTATGGTGGCGTACACCTATTGAACCATGTGCCGCCACATTGGCAAAATGGACAATATGCATACGCCATGGCTATTTGCGACAGGGCGTAGGACGAGCCCCCCAATTATTTTGGTCGAAAAATCGCTCAACAGGTGCTTAACCCACAGGAAGGGAAAAAACCTCGTTTGATTGATTTTCCTTTCAAAACGCGCCCGTTATACTCCGGAAAACCTTGGTTTCTGCCCGCCATTATGAAATGGCATGACTTTCGCAAAGATCGACGCGGCATCGGTAACAAACGTTATCTTGCGGCGTTGCTGGACTGTTATTTGTTGGTTTTCTAATGGGGCTAATTATTATTGCCGAGTGTTTAGCCGTCTTTTACTGAATGTAACCGGGACTTCGAATCAGCAACGACGATTCGCGTCAGATACTGGGCAATTTTTCTCAGCATTCCGTCCCGATCATGGCTCCAAGCATGATCGGGGTGTAACCAATCCACACATCGTTGCCTATTTTTGCATCGCCTTATATTGCGGTAAGTCACCTTGTTTTTGAAATTTTTCAAATAACCTATTGGCTGAAATCCCCGACATGAGCGTTTTTTCGTCTGGTCTTGGTCCATTTCATTGTGGCCTTCCCATAGTGCTTGAAAATCTGTCTAATCCATGACCATTCCTTAAGTATCCCCAATGGGATTTATTTTATAGTATGACTTCATATTTTAAAAAGTTATGCTAAGTTGGCTATTTTTTTTGATCTTCTTTGTGAGTTTTCGGACGATTTTACATCGATCTGTAACATATCTGTCATCTCGATTGTTTTCTAGTATCTGTATAGTCTGAAGTAATGTATTTAAGTGAACCTATTTATGCCTTTCAAACCCCGTTTTTATGACGCTTCAAGAGCATGTATATTTTCTCTTGAATGAAGTCGAAACACACTGCCATTATTGTAGGGAACTTTTTTCACATCAGGTGCTACCGGATTGTGTCTGCCCCAATACTTCGTTGGTCGACGTGGCTATGTCAGCGTTGCGTGAGGAAAAGCAGACATTGAACAGCTCCGCTATTAGAGGCGCCGTAAAGTCAAATACAAACCATTTCACGCCCAAGGTTAGCGCATGCATTCGGTTAGTGATCGCGCTTGAGATGTTGACCAAGCTTGCTTTGATTGCTGTGCGCGAAGGGACGTTAGCGGCGCCCTATGAACACCCTGCAGGGCCAAGATTGATTGTAAATTGGCCAAGGCGTATACGACGCGCTTTTACGCCTTGTTAAATCGTGTGGCGCGATAACCGACGTCGCACGGGGCATCAAATTGGGCCGACGCACTCATAAGCTGCTGGCCAGTTACAACGAGCTTGCAAGCTTCAGACATTACAAGCGAAATTAACGGCTGAGCGATGAGCAAGTTACAAGGCGGCGATTTTAAGCAATGTCGGTTTTGAAATCGATTGAGTTGCAACAATTAAGTGTGTGGTCGCGGAAGCCCGATTAAGCGGGGATCTTGGTTCAAGTCGCGGACCTTGCAGGAATTACCCTCATTATTAGACAGTGCGTCTAACCTTAATTACAACTTTGAAAGATCTAAAAGTTCAGGCGTCTAGCATTTAAAAACTCGGTCTGGTCAGCGCGATTGCGGCGATCTCGCATAAAAAGCGAGTCTGGAAAGAATGTGCCTCGCGGTCTACCAAAGAGGGAGATCGCATCAAAATGACGAGGCAAGGTGGCGGGTGTGAATCATTGGCGGCACTATCGACCCTCGGTCTCGCCTCCCCAGCGTTCTTTCTCAAAACAGGGAGGCTGAATTAATGGCGAAGAGGAATGAGCAATCGTCTTTGTTGATCGAGGCATATTCGGGCAAAACATTAGAAGAAACTGTTGCTGATTGGGGGTAAAGGACGGCGGCTCAGGGCCGCGCCCTTTAACATTTTTGTTTAAAACACTCAATAGACGTTGGAAAACCACGCTAACGCCAGGAAATCTTGCTCGGCAAAGTTTATGCCTTCAAGCTACAAAAACGCATTTGGCGACAGTCGCTAGGGTTCATCCTTTCCTTTTCCCTTGAGTTTTTTAAAGATGAAGAACGAATTTTGTGGTATATGTGAGTTGCCAGCTTTGATGAATTGGTTGAAAGGTTGCCATACAGAAACGCAAGGCGCGCGACCCTTTTCGAGTGCTGACTCATGTGACTTTAACGTTGATAATCTGATCTATGGACGATGTTGAACAGCGTATTTATTTTATCGATCTGCATCGCGCGTTCTTACTTTTGATTTATGTCGCAAAGATTTGTCGGTTGGTTTGATGGTGTCATCTATCGTTTGAAGTGCCTTCAGTGGGTGTCACTCGAAACAGATGATGGACAGTGGCCAAAGCGGTTTATCACTCTTGGGCCGACGCTTCTGCTAATCGAACAACAACGATGAGACATTTGATAGTACGGCTGGCCGCAGCGTTTAGCGCGTTTCATTTGCCACCTCTTACGCGTTTTATTTTTGATAAAAAACACTGGCGTCTTCGTATTGCATTTTACGCGCTCGATATTGCTGGAACGTTTAGCGAAACTGACGCCCGAAACAAAGCTCAGACATTCACCTTACCATTGAGAGAACTTTATGTTGAATTAAGCCAAAAAAATCGGGGTCATTGCATCCCGGGAAATGGTCTACGGAAGTATGCCGATCGATTAGAAGAAACGTACCGGGTTTCGTGCGGTGGATTGGACATGAATCAGGTCGAATTGCGTTTAGACACTCAGCAACAATGTATCAAGACCTCGGACTTTAATGACCCACTGGACGGTTGATTATTAAAAGATCAGTGAAGTTTATTCGCCTTGCCACAAGAAGAATCGTATCCAACATTGGCTGTCTTATGACGGAAACGTGCTTGGCGTGGAAAATGTTCAGCCCAAACGCAGAGTGTTGGTTAACTTAGTGATGATTGAGCGGCACATTGGCGTTGCAGCAAGGCCATATTTCCGATGCCAAGACCAACGCGTTCACCGAAAAGCGCCAGAGCAAGCGGTTTACGACGGTGCGAGAATTAATGGCTCAGCGATCTTGAAACGCTGTATTCCACCAAAGGCACGCGGGCATGATTATTGCAACCGGAAGACGACAGCGACGACTTTGTTCGCAACGCATTGGAAAACGTATCGCCAGCTTCAGACTAGTTTTTACATTCAGCAAACCGTGGAAACTGGATTGGTCGTGATCTGGGTATGGTGTTGTGGGTGGGTGAATACCTTTGTACTTATGCCCGTGTTTTGGCAACAAAGGACTCTTGGAATACCACGATTAACAGTGGTGGGAAAGAATATTGAATTGTTTTGAGCCAGATGCGGCACTGATTGAACTTGGGTCGTCGAGCCGCAATCTTGTTATGGACTTTGAGGCTCACTACCGTCGATATTGCCTTTGACGGATTCAAGCGTACAGTCGTGTTTTGAAGTGTCGGCATTCGGCTTGCGTTTTAAAGGCGCGTTTAGAAGAGGTTGTAATAATCGATGCGGCCCAGCTGTTGTACGCCGACTATATTTGAAGGAGATTCACCAAACCTGATTAAAAAACATTATTGAACCTATCCCATGTGGATGAAGCTCAACCATTGCGTTCATGATATCCGACTGACATTTGCTGAGTTGTTCTTATCCACAGTGTATTCCCAATGAAGCCATGCTACTCGGCTGGCTTGGCTGATTATTTATCGTAGGTTATTTAAAACAAATACCAGCGCGGAACCTCATCATTGAACCTGTATGTCATAGAAGGCAAAGCGCAGTGGGTGTGATTTTGGATTGGTTAGAAGTACTTAGAGAAGCAGGAAAGCAAGGCCGAAAGAAGGTTTTCTTGATATAAGCGGATGGCCGTTGGATTAAAAAAAATTCAAAACGGGCCATGGCCTTTTTACAACGGAACAGAAAAAGCCATAGCGAGTGGGTCCTTGCGCGGCCAATTTTAGCGCAATTTTAATTTCATTAATAACCAATTTCTTAACCATTATTTTGCGCCAAAGGTTTTACATTTAGCGTCATTGCGTCTGGGTTTAGTGTAAAGGGTTGACGTATACGGCCATGCGCGGGTTCTGGGGGTGGTAAAATCCACACTGATGCGCTGCCTTGTGTCTCGAAAAGACAGAGCGTGATTTGTTTTCTCACAACTGAATCGCCATTCTGTTTGAAAAAAAAAGAACAAGGAAACGTCCCTGCGATTGGCTTGGCAAAATTTACCTCGGGTAATAACCCTTCGGTCCTTGCTGCATTCGATTCGTTTGCGTTCACATTCTGCCGGAATCCTCGGCAAGACATGTTATGCCAAAAATACCTCGAAATGAAACTATGGGTCATAGAGGAGGAAGTACGATTGTACCAGAATCGAAGACAATTATGGGAAAACCGTGTGCAGGTTAGCGGGTAATTGGCTCGCCTGATTTATTGCTTGATTGGTCATGGACAGCTTCGGAACCGACACAAATTAGAACGAGTTGAATTATTGCAACAAGCCGAACGTTGATAGAAGGACTGCGCAAACGCCCAGGGCCTTTATTCAGATAAAAGACGGCGCTTTCACGGATTCCTCAATGCCATGATTCTGTGCGCCACTATGTCAGCGAACTCGAGAATGTGGACGTTTATTTGCGCTTTAAACGGGAGAAAAAAAATCGATTTTGACCGTGCTTATGATTTGATTGCTACCTTGAGATCAACATGGAGCGCTCGCATCGCGCTGATTCGCACGGCTGCTACGAACAAAGTTGAAAGATGTTTGCGAGCGCGTGTTGCAGCCTTTTCCTTTTGACCGAGGAAGTGCGCAGCAAGAGGTGCGACAACAAGCCCGCAGTTTGGTGAGTGGTTAACGCGCAATGGTCTGCGACTGGATCCACCAAAGTGGACTCGTCGACTTTACTGCGAAGCGTGGCAGACGGGCGATGCATTTACGCGAAAGAGTTACGTGAATATTTGATAATGAACCACCAAGTGGTGTCGTTTCCTGCTTATTTGTGTGAGCGCAGTGTTGGCGCCGTTGCCAACTTGGCCTGTAGAAGAAATCGAACGGGTGTTAGCGCTTGGGATCCGCGTTTCTCTTACACCACCAGGAAAATTTGGAAATCAAGACAGCGACTATGTTTGGCCTTTACGATGGTGCGAGTCATTGCTACAGCAGGCCAAAGAGTGGGCGGGATCATATTCAAGCATGGCGATCTCAGCACTCCATATTGAGGCAAAACCATGAAGGCGTGGTCTGGTTAAGTTGTTGGTGGGGCATGGGGCATCGATACGTCATGGGGCGTTTCATTTAAGTGTCCATACAATTTTTGCGATAATTAAACGGCCTAAGTTATGGTTTTATGGCCATCCCATCGTGTTGGAGTTTTCTAAAAAACGGATCAGCCCAATAAAAAAAAAAGGGTTCGAGAGTGGAAAGCAAGCGTCAAATCCATGATGTACCTGATTAAGTATCCGAATGTTAAAAAGTGATTTGTATCTAATTTGAAAAGGTAATCCAAGTATGCGGAGCCCTTTCCCGCTTATTATAGATCGTTCCTAATCACACGGAGATTATTGCTTCGTTTACCGAGTGAATGGACTCGTGGCCTCGGGATGATAGCTCGGTAAACAGTCATGTTTTTGGCCACCATAAAACGCCATCGCGCTTTAAAAGAACAAAATTTACGTTGGCCAAGCGTCCTCGTGGTATTTATTTTCCCGGATCCGCAATTGCCGATGCTATTCGTGTCGTCCTATTGGCGTGGATAAGATGAGACTGGTGTCGCAGAGCGTTAAAACAGCATATAACAGAGTTGCTGCCAGTCCGGCCCGTCTATACCTTGACGAAAAATAGGTCGTCAGGCGAAATCATTGGCCGGTGATTGCTTGGGATAAGGGGACCGAGTAACCTTAGCATTGCTGCGCAGCGTGAGCAGCTCTATAAGCTTAAAGCGCGGGTGACCCTACTGGCGGAGGCAAATCACGATTTTGCGTTTTGTTAATGGTTATAATGGCGTTGGCGCGTAAAAAAGACTGATGGGCAATCAGCACTTTTTCGTTTCGAATGGGAAAGAAAGTGCCGTCTGTTTCGTGTGAAAGTGTTTGACGAATATTTTAGCAGACACAAAATGGGACAAAAAATCCCGATGAGGACGCTGCCCGTAAACTGCTTTTTCCCGGGTGCGATTGGTTTAAAGAATTTCCATTTCACGCTCCGCCGGTTTTTGACATCAGAAGGTATCGATCGTGAAGTGCGCCAAAATGGAAACGAGAATCACAGTTCGAAAAAACATTGTTTGTCTGCCGGCTTAAGTTTGCGGCAGGTGATGCGACATCGTTGAAATTGCAGCGGTTGTTTCTGTATAAAAAAGGCGAAATTCAACTGGTTTTTTCCGCAAGGATGGGAAATTGGTTGCTAAGCGTTGGGTCGTTTCTATTATCTTCACGCTTGACTGGACGATGATGGGGCAAATTGTTACTAAAAAGTGGCCACCAAAACTTACGCGAAACAAAGCGTTTCACCGTAATTTGGAAACGTCGCGACTTATTCAGTTTCTAATAAAACTTTTTTTTTTTTAAACAGTTCTATCGCAATTACGTTTCGTACTAAGTATCGGGACGCTGACTCTTCCTTTGACTGCGCGTGGTTGGAAGCGATTCACAATAGCAGGCATCATGTGGTGGTACAAGGTCATAATCTAATCGTCAACAAGGTCAGCGCGTATTACCATTAAAAAAGGGAATTGGTTCATTGGGAGGCTGACATCACGCTGGGATTCCCATTTCACGAAAGTGAAGGAAGGATTACAAAACACGGTTACGTATCGGAGCGCGACATAAAGACAAGGACGCAGGCATTGTTGCCTGAAGCTTGCGATTATTCCAACGGCCCAAAGTAATGACGAGCCAAGGATATTTTTACAAGGAATCTACGAATATGAAGCATTTATTGAAATCGAAAACAGGAATTTAAATACGAAAGCCCTGCCTTGATCCAGACGATATTCAGAGACTGTACTAAAAGCGCTTCTAAGGGGCTTTTGCAAAGGAAAGCTGGAGTTTAGCGACGAAAAAAGAAGGCAACATTACAGCTTGATCCAAAAGGGTTGTTGCGACTAAAGGTAACCCGCGTCGGACTG